>JGI24699J35502_11133835_pt1 | contig 16808 bp, 14 predicted proteins | sample TergutMp193P4_FD_35502 | JGI IMG/M metagenome (IMG submission 35502) | reverse complement strand
AAAGCGGCGTGGGAAAATCAAGCTGACTTTTGCCCAATTAGCGCCGCAGGAAGGACTTGGAGAGGCAATTAACGACCGCCTCAGGCGGGCTAGCGCGCCCCAGGCAGCGCAACACCTCGCGGTACATTAGGTAGTATGTGTCCATCAAATTAAGAGGTGAAAATGTTCCAAGGAAGGAGTTTTCCCTAGTCCTCCTGTTGAAACTGCGAGAGGACAACGCTGAAAAAATTCCCGCAAGTACAGTGGACCAGTTTTCGTTTTCGTTTTTGTTCATTTGAAGTTTATATCCCTCTTCCTCTCAGCAAAAGAAGTGCTTGTTTTGACGGTTACATAGTATATTCCATCTCAAAATCCACGCCATATTTTCTCATGGATGTATCGTTACCTTTTCCGATCTTAAAAGTACATTACTGTGCCAGACTTCAACTGTATATTCGCCAGCTTGATAAACACTTGTGTTGCCATTTCCCCAGCCGCTTAATCTTAATGATTGTCCGTTACCACGATTTACCGATCCTGTTGTGGAATATGAATAACCGCTCGGAGAACTTGTGCCGGTAGACAGAGTTCCATAAGGATCAATGATCTTTATATAAAAAGTTACATTTTCACTGACAACCGAATTATAGGTTATAACAGGAGTCAAATACCTTATTTGTGAAGACTGTAGCCTGTTCCCCGGATTGGTAAGCCATGTACTGCTATCAGAAGAATTACCAACCCTAATCGACGTTACGGTTATTCTATAAATTGCCTTCGCGTTTTCATAATCACGTTGTAACGTATTATACCTGTTTTGTAACGCAGTATTATTGCTCTGTAACGTATTATACCTGTTTTGCAACGCATTATTACTGCTCTGTAACGTATTATACTCGCTTTGTAACGTATCATACCTGTTTTGTAATGTAATATTATTGTTCTGTAACGTATTATACCTGTTCTGTAAATCCGATAACTGAGAACGAAGGTGTTCAGGCTCTTTGTTTTTGTTGTAAATGACGATACCCATTATCGCCATACCAATAAGGAACACCCAGATAGCGGCTATTAAACCAGATTTTGTTTTTTCCAGTTTTTCCTTAATTAAGGATTCATCAGGTATCGCATCTTGACTGACTTTTTTACTCTTTAATTGTTTTATTTCTTTAATAAGACTATTAATCTGATCATCTTTATTCTCAATAATTGACTCCAATTCTTTGGTAAGTTGTTTTGCCTCGTCAAGTTTAGCAGATGTTTTTTTATTCTGCTCCTCTTTATTCGCAATAATCGAGGTCAATTCTTCTTCCCAGGAAACAGATGTTTCTTTATTCTCTTCTACAGGCGTTTCTGGTTCAAACAGTGCCGCTTCCAAAATATCAAGCGTTTTGTTACATAGATTTAAATCCAGTCCTTCATTACTATTCAGATATTCCGCAAAATTATTTTTTTTTTACCGAGAATTGCTCGGATTGACTTGATTCAATTAATATTTTATGATAACCCAAAGCTAAACATATCATTAATACTTCACATTCATCCCTATATTTTAAATCTGTATTTGTATATATAAAACTTCCTGTAGATCCGACATTACCAAGTGCATCCTTTCCGTTTTGTTGAATATATATTCTCAGGCTGGACAGTAAGTCATTTTTCATTTTTTTTACGCTTTTAAGCAAAATCCGTGCCATATTTTCTCATAGATATATCCTTAAAAGATATATCGTTAAAACGATACCTATTATCCCCATAGAAATAATAATGCCCAGAACGATAGTGGCTATTAAGATTTTATCTGGTTTTTCTTTGATTAATGTATCATCAGGTACAGGTATCATATTTTGATTGACTTTTTTACTCTTTAATCGGTTTATTTTTTCAATAAGATTATTAATCTGCTTATCTTTATTCTCAATAATCAACTCTAATTCCTCGGTAAACTGTTTTTCCTTGTTAAATTCAGCAGATGTGTTTATTAATCTTTCTTTCAATGAAACAGATAGTTTTTTATTTGTTTCGTATAGATCGAAAGTCCCGTATTCTGAAATATTCTTTTCTACAGGCATTTCTGGTTCAAACAGGGTCGCTTCCAAAATATCAAGTATCCTGTTACATATATCCAAATCAAGTCCTTCATTATTATTCAGGTTTTCCACAATTTCCTTTTTTACTGTAAATCGCTCAGCTTGACTTACCTCATTTAACCTTTTATGATAACCCAAAGTTAAACATATCATTAATGCTTCGCATTCAGGTATATATTGTGGATCTGTTTCTGCATATACGAAACTTCCTGTAGATCCAACATTACCAAGAGCATCCTTTCCGTTTTGTTGAATATATATTTTCAGACTGGTCAGCAAATCATTTTTCATCAATTTTAGTCTTTACTTCTTCGACACACTTAGAATAAAGGCTGGATCTTGGGTTCAATTCCAACGCTTTCTCAAAATCTTTCAGGGAAGCTTTGTAATCAGGATTTGGTTTTAATTGATACGCTATCCCCCTATAATAATATGATGCTGCATTTTCCGGATTTATTTGTATAGCTTCATTTATTTCAGCTATTGCCCTAATCGGTTCATTATAAACACAGGCTTTTCCTGCTTGCATATGTTCTTCCCAAAGTAAATTAAATTTCTTTCTATCCAAAACTTTAAATACGGTTCCTATTTTTGAACTGTAAAGATCTATAATTTCTTTGTATGGCCTCGGAAAATTCTGTATATTGGCACATTTGTATGTTATATTGCCAAGACTGTCTAAAATTCGCTGTATTTTTACGTTAATATCCAAAGATTGTTCGTTAAATATACTTGTAAAAGTCAAGTTTATATCTTTTAACATTTTTTCCTGATTTTCAACGGCAACAATTGCCGTATATGAAGATGTTAATTTTCTGTTGAGAGATACTGCATTTTTATGGGCTAAATCAGCACTATTGCCAAGTTGTTCAAATATTTTATTGCATATTTTAATTTTATTGCTAAGTTTATCATTTTTTTGTTTTTCATTATATAAAAAAGTGTTTAGTAAATTTAATAGTACACTAACATTATTATGTGTGTTTTTTACATCATTAAGTACAGGTGTATTATATTCACGTATGGTAGATAATATATATGTTCTTTCTTTTAACATCTCATTTAATAAATCTATAGCCGGGAAAATGGGATTGGATATATAATGTACCGGTTTGCAGGCTTTATTTGGTAAAGATAATTTATCCAATAAATATTCCGATATAAAAGAAATAATAAATATTATCATGCATACTAAAAATCCGGTGTACTCTTCACCATATCGAAGCACATTGTAGGCACAAAGGGAAATTGATAGTATTCCAAGGGGTATATTTGAAACATTAACTATTGTACGCAATATTCCCTGCATTTTTATTAAATAATCTGCACTGCTTCTACGTGTAATAAAAGCAATAAAAAGATTTACTAAACCGCAAAAACAAGAGGCTACGAAAAGGAAGATAAAAATAACCGAAATATCCATATTATATTATTCCTTTTCCTGATCCTCAATAAGTATTTTGCATATTTCAAAAAAACGGTCGTAACTTTTCGAGAGTTCTATAGCATTAGTTTTTAATGTATCTTCTATTGTTGTAAATGTTTTATTTACGTTGTTTTCAAGAGCGGAAGTAATAACTGCCAATTTTTCTATGGCTACGGTTTCTGCGGTATTCGTATACCCGGCAAGGGTATTACGCAGATTGGAAAATTCATTCGCCAATGTATTAATTGCATTAATATCAATTTTATTTTTATCAGTATATTTCAATAAATTTGTATAGACCTCTTTTGATTGCGATATTAGATTTTCCAATTGTTCACCAAGAGAGTCAAAACTTTTAATTTTTTCTTCGATAGAACTAATAACGGATTCCACCGTAACTAAATCGTATTTCTGCATTTCATTGGTAAAATTCTCAAGCGCGGTGGAAAGATTTTCACTTGACGATAACAATAATTCAACAGGTTTTTTATAAGCGCCTTGCATTTCCAGCAATATCTTGTTAATTTCATCGGGAGTAACAAAGTATGTTTCATTAAATAGTTTTTCTTTTAAGGCATTAATGGAAAGCGTATCAAAATTCAGCAATTTGTTATACCATGTACAATAAAACATCTCTGTAAATGCATTAAAATTTCTGGAGAGAAGGCGCTGACCTGCAACTATTAAGACATACCATATAAATTGTAAAGATAAAAGCACATCAAATATATTATCAAGGGATAATTGATTCAAAAAAAGAAGTATAACTGGTGCTATATGACTTGCCAAAAATATATTTCCCAAAAACTGATACTGGTATCTTTTATACAGTGACAAATAAAATGACGGATCATATCTTTTACCGTCTTTTACATCTGCGCATATACGACATAATATAGTAAAAATAAAATTTTTGTGTATAGATTTTTCCAAACCTGCGGAAAAAGCATCAAAATTGGTTTGAATTGATACTACATTATTATTTTTGTCATAATGGGGCCAAGAAATTAAATTAGTCAAATCTTTTAGTTCAGGTATAGTTCTTAACCGACGCAAAAACAACGTCAAGGGTATTAAATAAGCAAAAATAAAACAAAGTCCATATACAATACTAATCACTGTTTTCCTTCTAATTTAAAATTTGCAGTTTACCCTTAAATTCTATAAAACCCGATGAAGATATTTCGCATGGGGTAATAATTTTAATTTTATTCTTTCCTTTTTCCTTGAGCATACTTAAATCCATTTCATATAAATCAAGGTTAGTCATTTGATCAAAAAAGTTTGGATTTGGCAATAAATAAGTTTTTACTCCTCTCCGATTAATAATCCATTTTGTTTTTTCTTGTGTCTCTGTCAATTCCTGTTGGTTCGTTCTTATCCTGAAATCACCGGTAACATAGGTAAATTCACTCGGAAGCATTGAATTAGAGCGAGAAGCCCAATTATTAAATGAGGTTATTACGTCATTAGTTTGGTCAAATAATTCATTATTGGGTGGTGTTTCTATAGTAGTATGGGATTTGCTTTTTGTTTCTTTTTCGCCTGTTTTTTTGGAAAGTTCTTCGTTCTTTGATTCCAAATCGGCAATTTTTTTTGAATTAGCATAGTATTCCGTTTCAAGTTTTTGATAATTTTGCCTTATATTTGCAATTTTATTGTTTGAATCAGCAATATTTTGGAAAAGTTCAATATTTTTTGATTCTAAACTGAAAATTTTTTGTTTGTTATTATTATTCTCATTTTCAAGTTTTCTATAATATTGCCCAATATCTTTATTTGCATTTTCTAACTCTGTAATTTTACCGTTTATTTGTTGCGAAAATAATCTTTGATTTTCGTTAAGCTTCAAGAATGTTTCAAGTGGCACTAATTTACCAATTTTTTGTTCAATGTCTTTAATTCTTTCAAAGATGTTCTTAATATCTGATTTTAAATTATTAATCTCATTAAAATTTTCTCTATTTCTTTTGTCTATCCCATCAATATAATCACGGAATTTGACATAGTCTTTACCAAGTTGCTCAGCAAGCTGGGTATTGATAAGTTGTTTTATTAATTCATCAATTGTCATAATAGTTCTAGTTCACCCGCAAATTCAACAAAACCATCTTTAGTCATTTCACAGGGAGTAATAATTTTAATTCTATTTTGTCCCCTCCCCTTTAGTTTTGCCTGATCCATTTTATATAATTCAAGGATATTGGTCATCTGATTGAACGAATTAGGATTGGGGAATAAATATGTTTTCGTACCATTACGGTTAGTAATCCATTTACCTTCCGTACATTCCTTAATTTCGCGTTTTGTTCGTATTTTCATCTCGCCATCAATATAATAAAATGCCTCTGGCAACGGTCCTACAGGATTGGCAGCCCATAAGTTAAAGGCTTCTGTAACATCAAGTTTACCGCTGGCGATACTTTCAGTTATTCTTTTACCGGAGTACAAAGTATCAACTTTACTTTTTAAATCTCTTAAATCTCCAAGGATGCTCACTTCGTTACTCAGTCTGGAAATATTTTTTTCAAGAGTTGTAATGGTATCTCGCAAATTGTCCGTTGTATCACGCATATCGTCCGTATTTGAAAGATATTGAGGTTTGTCCACGATAACATTATATTTTTGTTCTATGTTTTTAATTTTTTCATTTATATCTTGTTTAAGAACGCTTGTCTCTGTACTCAATTTACGCAATGAAAGATAGATGATGAGAATCACGGCTGCCAATAACAAAAATATAGCATTGGTAATAATATACTCCCAGGGTAAATTTGAAAAAAAACCAGTAACGGGTACTTTTTGGTTTTTTTCTTTGATACTTACGGATTCTGTTGCTTCCGGTGCCACAATCGGTTCTTCTGAAATTGAAGGAACATTTTCGTTATTTATAACTTCTTCATATAAAGTCTCTTTATTAGTATTCTCATTGGTATCGACTGCATCCTCCGCGAATATACAGGCAAGAGAAAATACAAACAAAAAGAGGACAACTGCAAGTCTTAATTTATTTTTTTCCATAAATAATCCTCCGCATATTCTTCCAGAAACACCCTGAGCATAAGAATAAACGGCGTTTCAAAACGACCGATACGCAGGACTGCTTCAAACTCATTCCGTATTTTATCCCAAAGCTTATTTTTAGACGCATTATAATCGTTCATATCAATAGGAGGCATTTCATTACCTGTTTTTGCCGTTATCTTATTAAGAAATGAAATAAAAGCATCAAGTTCCGGCAGTTCTTTATCAATTTCTATCTTCAATTCTTTTGGCGAAGAAAAGAATTGATCGTTATAAGCATCCACAAAATCAGTACTCCTTAACGTCCTTTGTTCTTTCCCCTTTGAAATTTTTATATCGCAGCCCATGTAAACATCTGGCTTTTTGATAGACACTTGATTTTTTTGCCGACCATTTCCGTCCAAATTGCAGATCATCCCTATAGCCGTTTCGGTTTTAGCTGTTTCCGGGGAATATTCAGTCATAATTTTTATTGACAATGATGTTTTTTCCTTGATTAAATTTTCTGCCTCATCATAGATGAAATTACAGTAGGTTCTTATCCAGTCGGTCATCTTAGATCCTTTACCGGAAAGACCCATTATAACTTCGCTGATATCATTATCTATCTTTCGCTCATCATCATATATAGTGAACAGCGAAGCAATAACATTTGCAAAATAATAAATCAGACCTGCATAGGCAATAAGCACACAATGTTTAAAAATATTAAATGCCTCCAGATCTTGCCCTTTAAGATCCTGCAAACGTGTAATTAAGGGTTCATAATACTCAAACAATACCGTTTCAATAAGGAATTTAAATTTATCGTCCGTCAATTTTTTCCCCGTAGAAACATCAGAGAGCATCATATAGATACCATCAGTATTATTCTCAGTAGTAACAGCTTTTAATACGGAAGGTATATGCACCAAATGATCCAATGGGCGGATAAACATATCCCGTGACGCATAATGAATTGATGTCTGAAACAGATGTTTTGTTTTTAACCAGATGGAAGCATCTGTCGAGCCGCCGCCTATATCAACACAGAAAAACAACGATTGCCGGGGTTTCTTGTAATTGAAGTAATACGCAGCCGCTATGCTTTCCGTTAATAGGTTTTCATTCTCCTTGAATGTTAATGCTAAACCAGTCTCTTCGGAGAGAAGTTTAATAATACGGTTTATCCTTCCGCAAAAATCATCTTTTGCGCTGGGACCAAAAGCAGTGGGATATGAAAAGAAAAAACTGATATTTCGTACGCCTCTTTCTGCTGCATGATACACAACCTGTGTAAGAAGCTGGTTAAGATATTTTGCCGAGTTTGATTTTTCGGCTTCCCATTTGATGTTGGTGACCAGCCGTTCTTTTCTGCCTTCCTGAGTGTTCATTATTCTGAAATTTTCATAGTTATGCCAGAAAATACGTTTTTCGGTAAACATTGTAAATTCGGCGCTGTTGGACGATGTATCCATTATTTCTAAAGCAGTTGCATAACTGTTTTGTCCAAAGCATTGATTATCCAAAAAATAAATTTCAGATGATTTATCGCCATTATCGCAAAGCCGGATTAAATCATTGTCATATTCAGATTTTTTGGGTTCGAAACTGCCCTCCCTCCACTGATATTCGGTCATTAATTGAATGAATCTGGGGGTTATATCAGAACTTGTATAAAACGCCGTTGTAGAAGTTGTACCAAAGTCTATACCCACATTCCAACTGGTTGCACCCGAATTCACCTTTTTTGGTTCTGCAAGAAATACCATACCACGATGAATAGGAATGCCTTCGGTTTTTTCGTTTACAGTGAAAGCTACAGGAAGCGTGGTAAATCTACGATACCAGAACTCGTGTAATACTGTTTGCAATGTAGATAACTTTTGCTCTCCCGCAAGAAAATTACCTTCTTTCTCAAAGACGGGTTTTAAATCCAGTACAGGAATACCACGATAATTAGGTTCAATACAGAAACAGTTATAACGCTGCCATGTATTGTTCCCCGTGGTATCATTTATTTTAGCGTATGGCCAGAGCGACCAAAATGGAATTAAATTCTTTTCCATGATACAGCATACCCCATGCAATTGAGAGTTATTATCCTGCGTATCACTTCGGTTTTTTATACGGTACTCCTTAGTGACCGTATGCGTTCCCAGCTTCCCGCTTAATTTTATTTTTAGGCTCACGACAATCTTTTCGGTGTCGGAAGAAAGTGAAACCATTCTATTGAGCATTTCTGGCTTATACAATGACAACAGAACATCGCTGAGCGGCCATATTATTTCATATTCAGACAGCGAACTTGAATTCGGCATTGCATGGATAACAGAGCTGCCGTCTTTCTTAATCATTATCATTGAATCACAAAGAAGATCATCAGCATAAATCAGCTTTATACCGTCAAGAGTTGTGTTTTTATACTCTCCAATGTTTACTGCCGAAATCTGGCTATAAAGAAGATTTTTGGTTATTCGATGATGCACAGCATCGGGACTGTTTGAATTTATTCCGCATATATTCAGACCGATAAGCGCGGCATATTTTTTTGTACCTTCCATAATAAACGGCAGTTCTATGTTTTCCCCGCCGGATGGTTCTACGCAGAGTTTTTCAAAAAGGGAATCTACAGAATGAACGTCATTTTTCTTTTCTGGCTCTATAGCAAGGTTACTATTAGGCGTAACATCCGAAATCGCATTCAAATATTTATCAATTAAATCTTGCAGGCTTTTTATTATACCGTGACGGTCATTTGACGCTTCGCGGGTAATAATGGCTCTAAGTTCGGTTAAAAACTGTTTTAATACATATTTTGCATCACGGTTAATGGTTTGGCTTTGATCCTTGAAATAATTATCGGGATTCAAAAAGTTACCGGACTCATCGACAATAGTAGGGGCTATTTTGTTCAGTTTTCCCTTGGTAATATTATCAAGGGAATAAACCGGACACACTAGGGTATTGTTTGCAAGAAACGCAATAGTAACGCCGTCCAGTGTTACACGGTGGCACTTAGTCCAGTTATGGTCATTAAAAATATTACTTTCCGGTTTTAATGTTGAATTAACAACACGTAAAAAATTGCCATCACCGCCACCTAATTTCAATGCTTCAAGTTTTAATCCTTGATTTTCGTAAAGGTTAATCTTTCGCAAAGCTAAGAGAGCTATAATACCGCACCATTCCTTAAACGCCCCTTTGTTTATCGCGGAAAACTTTTGCTCAGTAAGTGTCAGCTCGTTCATGATGAAAATAGACCAAGGGGAAGGGATGGATATATCGTCTTTGGTAAAACTTTCCGATACCCCCAGAGGAAGGCCTTCCGCAATATTTGCAAGAAGCGCCGGCTCGCTTCTTGTCCATAATTTACCTGCAACCGCATCAGGTCTTACAAATACAACATCGTTTTCCTGGGACAGATATGGCACCGTCTCAAAATTTTCCGGCGCAGGCGGCTTTTTGGCAAAAAAGGACAGTTTTTTCTCTGATTCACCTATTATAGAATATAAATTGGCAAACAAGGCGCCAAAACTTTTATCCGCCCCGCTCGCAGACGGTATACCGCAAATAAGTGCGTAAATTTTTTCGCTTTTCTTACCACTTATTTCGCGATAAATCAAATCGGCAAAATTTTCTATCTTTGTGTTATTTACCGGAATATCGTCAAAAAGATTTGCATATTGCGCGTTAAAAAGCTTTACTCGCATATCGGCTTCCCAGATAAGGGTTCCTTTATTTTGGTCAATTTCACGCTTGTTATGCTTATGTATATCATAAAACCATCCCACAAGCAGTTTTAGATAGTTATGTATATTATCGTAAACATAATTTTGTTTGTCATCGCGCCTTGAATCCAGATCGCTGTAAAGGTTTTTCCAGGCCCCTGCCGAACTTTTGTTTTCACCCAACTCTCCGTAAAGAACCTTGTTGTAAAAGACTGCCGTTTTTACCGCACGCTGGATATTAGCCGGCAAGTCCGGGATGATATTTTGTAACATATCCCATGTATAACAATAGGAACCTTCTTTTTTTGCTCGTTCGGCAGTGATTATTTTCCCACCCACCCTGTCTTCAGATTCGCGGATAAAATCAATCAAGGCGGTTGCCGCAAATAATTCTATAGGATGCGCCTTGTTACGCTGGTTTGAAGCGCCACGCACCGCCGCCTCAAAAGAATAATTCGATGCCGGTTCTCCTATAATATAGAGCGCGTCTGTTTTCCTGTATTGTTCCTGCCGGTAATAATAATACAGAGATGCTTTTGCTTTGATATTAAAATTGGACGAATCTGGTTGTAAAAGACCATCATCCTGCATTTTTCCAACGGTCGCAAAATACGGATTCAGCATAAGGGCGGCAAACTTAAATTCAGATTCTTTTTTCTTGGCGTTTAGTTCATCAAGAAGAACAGGAATAGCGGAAGCGCCCGTGCCGCCAAATATGGACCCGGCGACAACAACAAAATCGTTATCGTTTATTTTTGAAAGTTGATCTTTCCATACATCGCTGTTTTTGAGGATATCTTTTACTACCAGGGTTCCTATTGAAGTGTGTCCATAAAAACCTTGATCAAATTCCACATCTATTTCATTAACGGTATAAAGGAAGCGGATAAATGCATCATCATCACTGCCCGAATATTGAGGAATGTTAAATGTCTTGCTTATGCTTTTTTTATTTTCTTCAAAAAGAGGAATATTTATATCAACCGAGATTGGCTCTACATTGACAAGACCAAGAGCGCTAGTGCCGCTTAACGCATCATAATAACGCCGGTATGCGGAAAGGGCATTCTTTGTTTGCGAGAGATTTCCGTTGGCATTATCCGCATCTATTGTCAGTATACGAATTTCGTTTATTTCGGCAGAGCCGAGTTTACCCTTAAATGCGCCACAGGCAGCAAGATGAATAACGGCCCCTACGACCTTATGCCCGGTACCGCCGACCCCAATGATATGTAATCTTGACATATAAATCTCCTGTAACTTTTAGCTTTAACCAGCAAACCAGAAGGCTCTTTTATAGGCCGGTGAAACAAAACGCGAACCCAATATAAATGTAACCAAACTCATAACCGTCTGCATACCAATCATGATTCCAAACGTAGTTCCGTCAAGCCCGAAATTCAAAAAATAGTAAAGCGGTAAACAAAATGAAAGCCCAATATTGATAAAGAAACCTACATAGAACTGGATACGTTTTATTCGGGGGTCGGCGCCGCCTATAGCTGAGGGACCGATCAACAATAATAAAACATGGATAGCCAGTGATACAATCAAACTTACCCGCGCAGATTCCCCGGCAAATTGTCCCCAATGATTACCTACAACACGTTCAGCCCAAGAATATTCCTTGATATAATATGGATCAATCCCCATAACAAAGAACGCATAACATGCAACCGGCAGTAAAAACCACGGCAGCACCCAAAGAGACGATTTAAGATACGTTCCAAACATAAATAACCCCTTTTATCTTTTTAACAGATACAATTCATCCGAATAGATAGTTTTTGGCAGAACTTTATTATACGCATCTGCTATTTTCTCATAAACATTCGCCAACTCCAGCACCTTTACGCGGCCTCCGGCTGCACCGGCGCTCTCTTCCAAAGCCGAAATATTTTCGGCATTTAAAACGGTAACCCAATCCGGTTTCGGTATAGCTTCGGGTATAATATCACAATTGATTTTATACCAGCCTTTATCCATTACGCGATTGTCTGTTTCAACCACAAGGTAAACCGGATAATCATCCGCATCTGGAACATGTATAACTTTTGTACTGACAATCGTAGAATTTGCCTTGCCAATGAATGGTGATGAAGCAAGTACATCATCTTCGGTTTTTACTCTTTTTCCGTCAAAAAAAGAAAGCAAGAATTCCGCTGTATACTTAAAACTTTCCTCATTAATATTTTTCAATGCCAATCCGGTCGCCCAGCGTGAACCGATTTTGGTAAGGACCTGATATGACTCAGGGATACGGTAAGAGGATGCATCTTGATTAAGGATGGTGATTTCCTGGAGACGCAGATTTACCGGCTTTAATGCGTTTTCTTCTTTGCCGTAGCGTCTCGCATTTGGAGCCATTACCGGATCACTGTGATATTTTTTTGTTTCCTGCGGCGGTTTTAACATAAATACCGCATTATGAAACTTGATACTTTTGGCGTTTAACTCTTTGGCAAGCTCCGCGCTGTATGCATACACAACATCGTTATCGCCTATTATACAGATGAAAAATGTCGAAACCCCGTCACGTACCCGAATATTTTTATTTTGGTTATCTACAAGAGAAAATGACTCGATTGTGCCGGAAAAAGTTGACTCTATCGCGAATAATGCTCCTGAAAGTCCACGTGAAAAAGCATCACGAAAAAATAGGGAAAAAGGATTTTCCCTATTTTGTTCATAGAAGTCGGTAACCACAATATAGACGCTTCCCGGTTCATTCAAAGTTTTTATATATTCCGCAACCCCGGAAAAAGGTTGCTCGCCAGTCGAATGGACTCGAGTCCGATGGGTTCTTGGATAATCAGCAATATAAAAAGTATTACGTAATAACTCTCTTTTGAACCAATTTTCTGCATCCGAGCCTCTAAATTCATTGATAAAATCCACAGTGTAATCAAAAAAACGGCTTGTCGAGGCGGCAAAAGCGTTATTGCCAACCTGCCAGAGCAGTGGCAGGGTTTGAACATAGTGGGAATCATCGCCTCTGGCCGTAAACCCCTGCATTGACAGTGTTTTGTCAAAGAATAAATGCAACCGAGCAGAGTTTTCCATACCGGTTTTCTTCTCAGGCGCCTCAATGTATAAGGGGCCAACCCGCCCGCACGAAGCGGCCAGGCATAGAAAAACACAAGCGGCCAAGCCCCGCACAGAAGCTTTCTTCATAATCCCTATTTTACTCCAATGTTTAGCAGTTTCTTGGGAAAATCTATACTATGTTTTAATATTTGTCAAGTATTGGAATGAGGAAGGAAGACAAGCTTTTTCCTTCTTCCCTTTTAATTTTCATTGGTACATGTCTTTCCTCATGCTGATTGTTTTGCTGTTTTTATTGTTTAGTTCGGCGTTGGGGATAAAGCCGTTTTTTTCGTAAAATGTTAGTACGCCGGCGTCGTGTTCTATATCCGCGTCAACGGTCATGAAACGGGCAGCGCAGTAGGTTGTATTACAAGCCCATGCAAAATGTTCCGCATAATCGATCATAAAGGTTCCAATACCCTTGTATTTTTTGGAGAAACTGCTGTCAACCGCTAATTTTGCTATTTTCATGGCGGGTATGGTACGGAAAGGGTATTTTAGATTATGTAGTTCTTTCTCTGCACCTGATAGTTTAATTGCGTCCATGATGAGGGACATATAGGCGGCAGTTTTTCCGGTAGAACGCTCAGTAAGAAGCCAAGTGAAGGCAACATGGTCATTAAAGGAACGCAAGGCATCTAGAAAAAGATAATCATTGTATTCAGGTATTCCACAATCGAAATTACCACAATCTTTTAATGATGTTATAGGCTCAACTTTAAATTCGTTGAACCGTCCGGTTCTATCAAATTCCTGAACGCTCATGTTATTTTAAGAATTTGTCCAGATATTCGGCTTTTTTCGCGTGCTTCCGATAAACCGAAGCGGGTATGGGTTTACGGATCTGCTCAATGACTTCGAGAATGATTTTTTTGTCTTTTATCTCCGTAGGCTGCACGGGTTTAACCTTGACTGCCATTTCGATACCTCTGTCAAAAATATAGCGATTTTTGGAAATAAGATCAAGCAAAGAAACAAGTGAAACTGATATTCGCCGTGCTTTTTGGAGGAAATTATGGAAACCATGACCGAATTTCCGATTTCCCCTGTCTACTGCCCTTGTAATAGAATACTCAAAAAAGTTAAAATGCTGTAAGGAGGAAAATATGAAAAAAATTACTGTGATTGTGTTGGCGCTGGTTCTTATCTTTGGAATCATTGCCTGCAGTAAGAGCGAGCAGGTTCGCATGGCAACCGGAGGAAGTACAGGCACATATTACGCCTATGGCTCCGCAGTTGGTCAGATCCTCGGTGAAAAAACAGGGATTTCAATTACCGTTCAGTCAACCGGCGCTTCCAAGGCAAATATTCAGCTGATTGACTCAGGAGAAGTAGAGCTTGCCATCGTCCAAAATGACGTAATGGATTACGCGTGGCGCGGTGTTGACCTTTTTAACGGTGAAAAGATCGCCACCTTTTTAAGCATGGCCGGTCTTTACGCGGAAGTATGCCAGATCGTTGTTAATCCCGCTTTGGGAATCAGAACTATCGCGGACCTCAGAGGAAAGAACGTATCCGTAGGGGACGCGGGCAGCGGAGTCGAGTTCAACGCTCGCCAGATTCTGGAAGCATACGGAATCACATTTGAACAAATCGGCAAACAGAACCTGAGCTTCGGCGCTTCGGCGGACGCTCTGCGCGACAACAAGATCGACGCGTTTTTCTGTGTAGCCGGCTCTCCCACACCGGCAATCATTGATTTGGCAACCGGAAAGGAAATCACAATTCTGGAAATTGACGATGAACACGCGGCGCAGCTTATCAATAGTTATCCTTTCTACACAAAATATCCCATTCCTGCGGGAAGCTACAGAGGGCAAAACTCCGCCGTACAGACTGTGGCGGTAAAGGCTACCTTCATTGTCAGCTCAAAACTTTCCGATGACACAGTGTACAAGTTGACCAAGAGTCTTTTTGACAACCGGCCCTTGATTGAAGCCGCCCATGGAAAAGGGCAGGAACTGTCTCTCTCCTACGCGGTAGAAGGCATCTCGGTACCATTCCACCCCGGAGCCGCAAGGTATTTCAGGGAAGTTGGCGCGTTAAAATAAGTTCTTTTAAAAAGGCTTAAAAGATCGAACAATTTCCTGCCGGCCGCGTAAAAAACGGCCGGTCCAGCCGGTTATATCTTGTACTTGCGTTCCTTGCTTTTGCCGTGGTAACGTGCGTTTTCCTTTTTATCGGAAATATTTTTGTCAGGGAAAGCCGCCTTACGCAAATAGAAATCGCGGGTACGGATTCCGGCAGGGTTTACAGCCGCCTGCCAATTGAGGACGGCGGAGAGTTTGCCATTGAGTTTATCCATTCCGTGAACAACAGCCCGGTAAGGGAAGTTTTTAAAGTTGACGGAAAGGAAATAAAGCCTGCGGCGGTCAGGTTCTTTTCCTTTGGCGCGGGAATGCAGACGGAACTTGAAGAAGGTATGAGTATGTCAAGGGACGGCGACGCGATGATAATAACAGGCTTTACCCGCGCGTTTAGCGAATTAAACTACATTGTCGGCACAGTTTCTGATCATCTTCTGCTGTTGAACGGGCAAAAAATCAGCTTAAGGGAACTGTGCGGAAAAAATGTCCATATTACGATAAGAGTAAGAAACTGAGAACAGGAGGGAGAAAATGAGCGATCAGGAAGAACATCAACTAACAGAAGAGGAAACAGAAGAACTTATCGCCCACTTTGACAGAGAATCAAATGTACGGCACTTCACAGGGTTTGCGGATATTCTGATAAAGGGACTTTTGTTGTTATTCGCCGCCTATGTTTTTTGGGTAACCCTGATCGGCAACCTGCCCGAACAGGTAAGAAGGTGCGTCTTTCTCGGAGTCCTGGTATTTATCGGCTACATGCTCTATCCAATCAGGAAGGGCATGACAAAAAGGATAAACTATATTCCCTGGTATGACTTTGTTCTTGGCTCAGTGGGAGCGCTTTCATTCTTTTACTTTGTTGCAAATTTTCAGGCAATCATCGGCAGGGCTGTTATGCTAAAACCTGTTGACGTCGTCGTGGGAATTATCGGGATCATTATTCTCGCGGAGCTTTGCCGCCGGGTGGTAGGGCTTCCAATTCTTGTTGTAGCGTCCGGTTTTATTATCTACGCTTTTGCCGCGGGTTTTTCCATACGCCGCGTGATTCATCAGCTTTTCTACACCACGGACGGAGTTATCGGCACTCCTGTCGGAGTATGTTCGACATTTATCGTTCTGTTTATATTTCTCGCGTCCTTTCTGGAAAAATCGGGTATCGCCACGTTCTTTATCGATCTTGCCAATTCGGTGGCAGGGTTCACCGCCGGAGGACCGGCAAAGGTAGCGGTTATCGCCAGCGCCTTTGAGGGAATGATCTCCGGCAGCTCCGTGGCGAACACTGTAGGATCGGGCAGCGTGACAATCCCGATCATGAAAAAGACCGGATACAGGCCCGAGTTTGCCGCCGCCGTTGAAGCGGCCGCCTCTACGGGCGGGCAGATCATGCCGCCGATTATGGGAG
>JGI24699J35502_11133836_pt1 | contig 16809 bp, 11 predicted proteins | sample TergutMp193P4_FD_35502 | JGI IMG/M metagenome (IMG submission 35502) | reverse complement strand
TAACAAAATTAATTAAAATAAATTAAATATTACATATAAACTCTCAAAAAAAACACATTCTTGCAAGAAAATTTGTTTTTACGATGCAAAATTAAGGATATTCACTGCACAAAAAAAGCAGTAAAGAAAAAATTTGATAAAAATTTTAAGAGCTCTGTCAGAGAAGAGTATTAGTAATATACTTACATATAAAAAAGATGTTCAAAAAACCTTGTGTATGTAATTGCAAGTTTTTTGAACATCTTGATTTGTAACAACGTAAAATTTTTGTTACTAAAAACTTTATAGAAATAGCGCGAATGGATCAAATGGATCTCGTGGTTCAACATTAATTATTAATCCACAACATGGGTTCTCAAACTGAGAAGGAAATAAAATAGATCCCCCTTCCACTTCTTTCTTTTGGGATTCATTCATTTCAATTAATCCCATAAACTCTTTTTTTTCTTTTGTTTCCATAAAAGTTAAATTTAATTTGTAAAACAATTAATTATATATTATCCATAATTTTAGCGTATAGATACAATATGTTATTCCATTCCAAACTGAACAAATCACACATTTGCTCTTGTAATAAACTGTTGTTTTCTAAATTCAATCGTTCCACTTCACAGCCTCCAACACACAATCCTCTGATTGTGCAATTATTGCAGAGCGTTATTTGTGTTATGTCTTTTGCCATGTATTGCAGTCTCTTTTCGTCGTTGATATTGGAAAAAACGTCTCCCATAGCACTATAGCGGTGTGGAATCATGCTTTGGCAACCAAAATATTGCCCGGTTTCGTCGACAGCTATATTTTTTCTTCCAGCATCGCATAAATGTGTCCGCTTGGCTTTGTAATGAATAATACTTATTTTATGAGTTAATTCCGTACAAAAAACTCTTTTTTTGTTGATAAACTTTTCGGCGAAATAATCCATCGCAGCCCGAAATCCTTGTTTGGTTTCTTCCAATTGCTGTTTAGTAAAGTAGGTATTTTGCAGATTAGATTGATAATTTGTAGTATGCGAAAAAGCGTATCCGTAGGGTAATTCCTGTTTTTCAAAAAAATCGAACACTGCTGTTAAATCTTTGAGCGCCGGACTAAGTGTAGGACGTAATTGCGTTACAATGTCATTTTTTTTCAATAGTTGGATGCACTCTTCTACTTTGTTGTAACTCCCTTTTCCATGCGAATCCATACGGTTGGCGTCGTGTATTTCCTTTGGACCGTCGATGCTGACTGTTACCTTAAATGAATAGTCCTTTAATAATGACAAGATCTGTTCATCCATCAATGTTGCATTGGTGTTGATAAAAAATTTCAACTTTTTCTGACGTTTTATCACTATTTCCTGATAGGCATATTCTGAAATTTGCAGTAAAAGTTTTTTTTTCAACATTGGTTCGCCTCCGAAATAAAAAATAGAATATTCATTTAATTCCTTTTTTTGTGCCAACATATTATCAATCGCTTTTTTTGCAATGTCAAAAGTCATAGATCTGGCGTTTTTGTCACTTGTATTTGCAAAGCAATATTTGCAGGCTAAATTGCAACCATTGGTAATATTCAAAGTTAGGGAACCATAATTAAGATCTGGTATATCTACTTCTGGCGCTTTTTTGTCCTGCAATAAAAAAGAGCCTATTTTAGTAATCTCTTCCTTTGATAAGGAGGTCTGGGAAGTATTATTAGTTAGACAAATTCTCAGATATTCTTCAATCTTAGGATCCACAATCTTAAAAAAGCGAAGGGAATCGGCTAAAAATAGATATTTTTGATTGCCTGAATCAACTATTTGAAAATCACCTTTGTCAAGTAAATTATTTGTTTCCATATTTGCTCAAAAAACTCGTTCGATGCTGCAAAATTAGGGTTGTTCACTGCACAAAAAAAGCAGTAAAGAAAAAATTTGACAAAAACGGGATTCCGCCAGAAGTATTTTCTTGCTCCTTGTCGGATAAACGCCGGAAAGTACAGGAAATGTCAATTTCGAATGCTTCCTTGTAATAATAGGTTTCAATCTGTCGGGAGTAATCAATTGGGGCTCCATAGTCTTTCATTTCATCAATAATTCTATATAGCCGGCTTTCGCTAATCCCCAGAAATTTAGCAAATTGCTCAGGAGAGCCTGTACTCGACAACTCAATGCGTTTGTGTATTCGTTGCAACAATTCTATTTGTTTGAATAATATCATGGTTTTATGAATTATAAATTATGAATTAAGTGTATCTGTTTGGCTATTCCATAGTTTCCAATACATTCCTTGGGCTTCCAACAGTTGAGTGTGAGTCCCTGTTTCCACTACTTTTCCTTCCTGTAAAACGATAATAGTATCGGCATGTTTAACAGTACTTAACCGGTGAGCAATGATAACGATTGTTTTTCCTTCCTTTGCCAAATCGGTTAAGGTTTGTTTAACGTATTTTTCCGAGATGGTATCCAAAGAGGAAGTTGCTTCATCGAAAATCAATAAATCGGGGTCTTTGTACAAAGCGCGGGCAATAGCAATCCGTTGCCGTTCACCGCCGGAAAGTGATGCGCCGTGTTCGCCGATAAGCGTTCCATAGGACTGAGGCAGTTTTTCAATAAATTCCCTGATACCCAATCGTTCGCACAATGCGATTATTTTTTTCATATCCGGTTCAAAATCGCCCAGCGCAATGTTTTCAGTAATTGTTCCGGCAAACAGTTCAATTTGCTGAGGTACCGAACCAATCCGTTGTCTCAGACTTTCATTGCTGATTTGCGATAAGTTATAATCACCGATGTAAATATTTCCTGACTGGATGGGATAGATATGCTGTAACAGCGAAACCAGCGTGGTTTTTCCAGAACCGCTTTCTCCAACCACTGCGGTTGTTTGTCCTTTTTTAATGGTTAAAGTCAAGGATTCAAAAACCTGTTTGCGGGAACCGTAACGAAAAGCAACCTGCTGGAAATTGATATCGCCAATCGCATTAGGTTCTAACCTGATTTTCTGTGAATCGTCTTCTTCCCGTTCCAAATCCAAAATCTGAAACAAACGGTCGGCAGCAATCAACGCATCCTGTATGGTTTGATTGGCAGTAATCAGTTTACCGACCGGTCCAAATACGTATCCGACCAGAGAATAGAAAAGCATTAATGTACCCGGCGTTACTTCTTGATGAATAACTAAGTTACTTCCTGCCCACAATACGGCAATCGTTATTCCTGTCGAAACTAGTTCTATTCCATTATTGGCAAGAATAGAACCATAAATGCTTTTATAAGTGTTTTTCAATACATTAACAAAACGAAATTCTGTTTTCAGATTGGCAAACGTTTCAATGCCAAATCGTTTAATTGTCGAAACCGAGTTGAGCGATTCCACTAAATGAGCTTCTAAATCCGCACTGCTTTCCATGATTTTCCGTTGGTATTTTTTATTCAGCTGGTTAAAAAGATAGTAAATCAAGAAAAACAAAGGAGCTGACAATAAAGTAATCACCGCTAATTTCCAGGAAAAAACCAGCATGACGCCTATAGTAAACAGTAAAATCAAAAGATTAACTACCAAATCCAAAGAAACATTGTTGATAAATACCCTGATTTTCACAGCGTCGTTGATACGGGAAATAATTTCTCCTACCCGCATCGTATCAAAAAAAGATTGCGGCAGAGTAAGCAGATGCTTGTAATAACCCAGTATCAGTGAAGCATCAATCCGCTGGCCGGTTTGCAACGCTAAAACACTTTTCATGACGCTTATAAATATTCGCATGACAAGAATCAAGAGCATCGCAATACTCATCAGGTTCAATAAATTCACATTTTGATCCACTAATACATAATCGGTGATTTTCCCAACATAAACGGAAGTCGAAAGTCCGAGCATACTGTAAATAATTGCGCCGAACAAAGCCTGTATCATAACGCTTTGATGCGGTCGTATCAAGTCGATAAAACTTCGCAAGGCGCTCTTTTTTTGATTTCCTCTTTGAAATGTTTCGTTTGGAAGCATCAGTATCAAAACGCCTGTCCATTCTTTCTTAAATTCTTCATGCGTTTTTTTATGCAATTTCCCGTCTCCCGGATCCATTACTATAATCGCTTTATCAGTCACTTTGTAGATGACGACAAAATGTTGCAATTGCTCTTTGACAATTACGTGAGCAATCGCCGGCTTGGGAATTTCTTTCAAACATTCATACGGACCTTTAACGCCTTTGGCTTCAAAACCCAACTTTTGAGCTGCTTCAATCATTCCCAATACATTGGTTCCTTTTTTGTCGGTAAAAGCATATTGACGGATACGGGCAACCGGCATTTTCAATCCGTAATGAGCGGCGACAGAAGCCAAACAAGCGGCGCCGCAATCGGTAATATCGTGCTGTTTTATTTGAATACCTTTTTTCATTCTTGTTTATTTTTCTATTCTTCTGTTTGATATTGAGCAGGATTCGCCCAATCGTCCATTTTCTGATATAAACAATCCAACAAAGATCGTTTTGTAATTCTGAAATGAGCATTTACCGTCATTCCCTTTTTTAATAATCCTTTTACACCATTTTTCCGCATCAAGTAATTTTTATCCATACTGCATTTTACTTTATAAAAAGCTTTATTTCCATCCGTTAAAAAATCAGATGATATTTCCGTTACTTTGCCGGAAATACTTCCCCATTCATTGTAATTGAACGAACTGATTTGAATATTTACCGGCATATTTTTGTTGATATAACCGATATTGCGAGGCGATACATAAATTTCGGCATACAGCGTAGAGTCAGGACTGACAACCGCTAACAAACTTCCGGCTTGAATCATGCTGCCGCGATAAATTCCGTTGAATTGGTCTAAGGTTCCATTTACCGGACTGACAATCACATATCGGTCTTTTTCTTTCAGTTGTTGATTTAATGCAGTCGTCATTTCTTCCAAAGAATTAGTGTAGGTGTTTAAATCATTTTGCCACTGACTAATCTGAGCATTTTGCAGAGAAGCTAATGCATTCCGGTTTTTATCATATTCGTAGCGGTAATTTTCGTATTCTTCTGCAGAAATAACTCCTTTTTCAAACAAAGTTTGATTTCGTTCCAAATCTTTTTGGGATTTTGCAAGATTCGTCTCTTGCTCCTGCTTACGTTGGATAAACAGTGTATATTCCTGTTGACGGCTTGCCGAAGAAAAAGAATTCGGCTTAAGTCCTTTAGCTAAAAATGTCAAATCGTCGATATGTTCCTTCATATCTATCAGACGTTTTTGCTGGTATTCGATTTGAAAATCCGGATTTGCCGGAAAAAAAGTTAAAATTGTGTCGCCTTGATTAAGCATTTGTCCTTCCTTGACATAAACAGAATCGACCCATTCCGTAATGCTGGATTTAATTTCCGTTTTTTCAACAATCGGGCGGACAATTCCAGCGTCTTGTACAGAAATATCCACAAAAATAAAAGGTAAAGCACCGATAGCAATTACAACAAAAGCAATTACAGTCAGGTAGATTTTCTTTGATGAAGTTGAGTAATTACTGAGATACGTGTCAATTCCATTCAAAATGATTTCAGCGGGCAGTATATTCATAAGTTATAAAATCATACTTTCAAGTCCCATGAAAGTAATTTTTAAAATAACAAAGCGTGGGACTGTAACTTTATTCGCATCTGAGGTTCTAGACTACCTTTGCATCAAATAGAGTAAGCCCACGCCGTGAGGCGTGAGCGCTGACAACTTACTCTTGATGCATTTTGAAATTGTCTAGATTTCAGACGCAAAAGTAAAAGTTAACGCTTTTTTTAATATGTCTTAGTTATAAATCAAAATCTTTACATTGTAATTCGTTTTAAATTATTTTTTACATAAATTAATTTATACAAACTATGTTTACACGACAAAAGTATAAAAAAATTTGTTTTTGAACAATTTATGGTAAAAATGATTTATTAAAATTCATTTCCTTTTGTATAATTCATAAAATTATCGTATCTTAGGCAACTATTTATTAATACAATTAATGGCTAAAGAGAAATTCCATATTGAATTTGTATTTGATAAAGTAAATAAGAATCGCCTATGGGAATATATTTACACAGCTGCCGGTTTAGCTGAATGGTTTGCAGATTCTGTTGCTGTTGATGGAAAGTTATTCTCTTTTCAGTGGAAAAATTATATTAATGAGGCAGAAGTTATAGGAATAATTCCAAATAATTATGTTCGCTTTCATTGGCTTGAAGATGAAGATCAAGCAACTTTCTTTGAATTTCACTTACAGAAAATAGAGTTAACTGGAGGTGTTTATCTAATAATTACCGATTTTGCTGAAAATAATGAGAAAGAAAGTGCTGTTGCTTTATGGGAAACTCAAATTAAAGCGCTGAAAAGAGCGCTTGGTTTGTAAGAAAACCTTTTTTATTCTATATTCTATTCATAAAAGTGCTACCTTTGTAGTCCAAATTAGAAGTTCATGTTTCGTATAAAAAGACTTTATTCTTTTGTGCTTGGGACTTTTTTACCGCTACTACTGGCAACGTTCAGCGTATGCCTTTTTATTTTATTGATGCAGTTTCTTTGGAAATACGTAGATGATTTGGTAGGAAAAGGCGTGGAAATGAAAGTAATTGCCGAACTGTTTTTCTATGCCGCTAATTCAGTGGTTCCTATGGCACTTCCCATAGCTATTTTATTAGCATCCCTGATGGCTTTTGGAAGTTTGGGAGAACATCTGGAACTTTTAGCTATGAAATCGTCTGGCATTTCACTTTTCACGATCATGAAGCCTTTGATTATTTTGGTTATATTTATTTCTGGAGTTGCTTTTGTCTTTCAAAATAACGTTTTACCCGGTGCTCAAACAAAATTATATACGATTTTGTATTCACTTAGAATAAAATCTCCAGAATTGGATATCCCTGTAAAATCATTTTATAATGAAATTACAGGTTATACCATTTATGTACGCAGTAAAGATAAATCCGGATTATTGCAGGACGTAAAGATTTATGATCATTCTAAAGGATCGGATAATATGATGGTAACGGTGTCTGATTCTGGACGGTTGAAAATGTCGGATGATAAAAAATACTTAATTTTAACGTTGTATGACGGAGAATTATTTCAAGGTCTCCAAAACGTAGGCATGAATAAATCGCGTAGCAATCAAAATTCAACTTCTTTTCAGCGGCAAACATTCAGTCTGCGCAACATACTTATAGAATTTGACAGCAATTTCAATATGGTTGATGAATCTGTTACGAAAGATAGGGAATTCAGGAAAAATATTCCTGAATTACGTTCATTTATTCATATAGCCAGCGCAGCAGATGACAGTATTGCCAATGAGATTCGGCCTTCCCTTATTAAACAAGTATATTCTTCATCATTTAAACAAGAACGATCATATCCGAAATCAAAGCAATTACAGACAGATACATTGCCTGTTACAAATTTTGAATTGCTTTATAATAGCTTTCCGGCTAATCGGAAAGTCCAAATATTAGATGATGCGAGGATGAAAGCCGAACGCTTGATGAATGATTTTAACTTCCAAATGTACACGCAGGCCGATAACCAAAAACGAATCAGAGGACATGAAATAGAATTGAATAGAAAATTTACTTATTCATTAGCTTGCCTTTTATTTTTTTTTATTGGAGCCCCATTAGGCGCAATCATCCGGAAAGGAGGATTAGGATTACCAGCCGTTCTTTCGGTTTTATTATTTGTTATGTATTACACCATTGATATGGTTGGATATAAAATGGCGCGATTAGGCTCAGTGCCGGTTTGGGAAGGAATTTGGCTGAGTTCAGTGGTATTGGCTTCATTAGGTGTATTTTTAACTTATAAAGCGATAAATGATTCTGTAGTAATGAATGTCGATGTTTGGAAAGAGAATTTGTTACGACTTTTCGGCAAACGGGAAATAAGAAATTATACCCGAAAAGAAGTAATTATGAACCTTCCTGATTATCCCGCCGCTATCCGCTTAATGGAAAAATGGAACGAAGAAGCAAATCTCTACTTAAAGCAAAAGCAGAAAATACCCTTTTATGTTTCCTTCTGGAAACAAGATTTTCAAGATACGGAATTAAATCGATTGTTAACGGCTATGGATGAATGGATAGAGAATTTGTTAGATTCGGATGAAAATTTGATTATCGGGAAGTTAATGGATTATCCGGTAATTAATCCTTTTCATTTATCGTTTTTAAATAAACCGGCGCTACGTTGGATTTGTTCTATTTTATTTCCCATAGGTATTTTGATTTATATTATTTGCTTCTTAAAACAAAAACAAATCAATGCCGATCTACAGATGGTAATTAAAGTAAACGAAGAAATAAATAAAGAATTGAAAAACTTGAAATTGGATTGTATAAACATCTAATAAAAAATATATGTTTTCAGATAAAATAAGTAAAATAGAAGATGCAATTAATGATTTTCGTAAGGGAAAATTCCTGATAGTAATAGATGATGAAGATCGTGAAAATGAAGGCGATTTTATTATTGCAGCAGAAAAAGTGACGCCCGAAAAAATCAATTTTATGATTACTCACGGACGAGGAGTGCTCTGTGCTCCTATTACTGAAGAACGATGTAAAGAATTGGAATTGGATATGCAAGTATCAAAAAACACATCGATTTTCGAAACTCCGTTCACAGTTGCTGTCGACAAAATAGGCGGCGGATGTACAACCGGCGTTTCGATGTACGATCGTTGTGAAACCATCAAAGCATTGGCAGATAAAAACACAAAACCTTCCGATTTGGGACGTCCGGGACATGTTAATCCGCTTCGAGCTCGTTCCAAGGGCGTTTTGAAAAGAGCCGGCCACACGGAAGCTACTGTTGATTTAGCCCGTTTGGCAGGACTTTATCCGGCTGGCGCATTAATAGAAATTATCAATGAAGACGGTACAATGGCGCGTTTGCCTGACTTGATAAACGTATCGGAAAAGTATGATATTAAAATAATTACTATCAAAGATTTGATTACTTACCGTCTAAGTTTTGAAACGCTTGTAGAAAAAGGCGAAATGGTGAATATGCCCACGCAATACGGACATTTCCGGTTAATTCCTTTCCGTCAGAAATCCAACGGATTAGAACATGTAGCACTGATAAAAGGCGAATGGGAAAAAGATGAACCGGTTTTGGTTCGCATGCATTCGTCTTGCATAACCGGCGATACCTTCGGCTCATTGCGTTGCGAATGTGGAGAACAGTTGCATAAGTCGATGAAAATGATTGATGAAGCTGGAAAAGGAGCGGTTGTTTACCTCAATCAGGAAGGACGTGGAATAGGCTTAATGGATAAAATGCGAGCTTATAAATTGCAGGAACAAGGCTTAGATACGGTAGATGCAAATCTACATTTAGGACATGATTCGGACGAGAGAGAGTATGGAGTCGGAGCTCAGATACTCAGGGAATTGGGAATATCAAAAATTAAGCTGATAACCAATAATCCGGTCAAACGAGCCGCATTGGAAGGATATGGTTTGGAAATTGTAGAAAATATTCCTATTGAAATTAAACCGAATCCTTACAATGAATTTTATTTGAGAACGAAAAAAGAACGTATGGGACACATTCTAAGTAATTTATAGTAATAATGAATTATGAATTTTTAGTTTAAAAAATATAATGATATGAAAACCTTTTTGAAAATAGCGGGAATTACCTTGCTAATAGTGCTGCTTGCACTAATCATTCTTCCTTTCCTCTTTAAAGGGAAGATTATTGAATTTGTTAAAAATGAAATTAATCAAACTGTTAATGCTCGTGTTGATTTCGACCGAGTAGGCTTGAATTTTTTCAAAAGTTTCCCTAACGCTTCCGTTTCGTTAGATAATCTGAAAGTTATCGGAACCGAAGAATTTGAAATGGATACGCTTTTATTCGCTAAATCAATATCCGCTACAGTCAATCTCAAAAGCCTCTTTGGAAATTCGGGATATGAAATTACGAAAATTTTTGCCGATCAGGCGTGTTTGCATGCACATGTTCTCGAATCTGGAAAAGCGAATTGGGATATCATGAAAGAAGAAACGACGGAAGCGAAAAATGAAGAAACATCTGCCTTCAAACTTCTTATGAAAGAAGTGAACATCCGCAACTCTGATGTTTATTTCGATAATGATTCTTCTCATATTAATATGGCTTTACAGAATATTAATTTAGATCTTACCGGAGACATGACTGCCGATAAAGCTCGTCTTAAAACTAATTTTTCTGTCGAAACATTGAGTTTTCTAATGGATAAAATTCCTTACTTGTCGAAAGCTAAAGCAAATGGAGACGCGGCAATAGATGCAAATTGGAAAGATATGAAATTTACTTTTGCTGAAAATAAATTACAACTCAACGAAATTAAAGCAAATCTTGATGGATGGGTAAGTTATCCTGACGAGGATAGTATGGATATGGATATTAGGTTAAATGCTCCGGAAACTCAATTCAAAGATATATTGTCGTTGATACCGGCGATTTATGCTAAAGATTTCGATAAATTAAAAACATCGGGAAAAGTTTCTTTGGAAGCAAGTGCTAAAGGGGTGATGAAAGGAGAAATGCTTCCTGCCTTTGACACGAAACTACAGGTTTCCGACGCTTTTTTCCAATATCCGGGCATGCCTGAATCTGTCAAAAATATTCGAACCAATATTCATGCATATAGCAAAGGCGGTAGTATGGATAATACAATTGTGGATATTTCTGATTCCCATTTTGAGATGGCAGGAAATCCTTTTGATTTTCAATTGTATTTGAGTACGCCAATCAGCGATGCAAACATTCGTTTATCCGCTCAGGGGAATTTAGATTTAGGTAAAGTTAAAAGTGTTTATCCGCTGGAAAACATGGACTTAAATGGTAATTTATCTGCAAATATGAAAATGGCAACCAGAATGTCGTTCATTGAAAAAGAGCAGTACGACAAAGTAGAGGCTTCAGGAACATTGAATATTAAAGAAATGCAGATACAATCCGAAGGAAAGGATAATATCCAGATTCACAATGCTGGACTTTCTTTCTCGCCCCGCTACGTGGACTTAAGCGATTTCTCGGCAGAGATAGGAAAAAACGATTTGACTGCTAATGGAAAATTGGAAAATTTTATTCCATATTTTATGAAAAACGAAACGTTGAAAGGAACCTTGACTGTTAATTCCAATTATTTGAATCTAAATGATTTTATGAGCGAAAGCAACACGTCTTCCGCAAATGATTCAACTCAAATAGGAATCATAGAAATACCGAAAAATCTGGATTTTAATTTAACAGGTAATTTCAAACAATTGGTATTCGACCGATTGAATATGACTCAGGTTGCAGGACAAATCATCATCAAAGACGGTAAAGCTGAAATGAAAAACTTAGCCATGAATGCTTTAGGAGGAAAAATGAATGTAGCCGGCTATTATGATACAGGGAAAAATCCGCAGCAACCAGAAGTTTCGCTTAATTTAGACATTCAGGAAGTTTCATTCGCTCAAACTTTTTCGACATTTGTTACTATTAAGCAATTGGCTCCTATATTTGAAAATCTGGCAGGTAATTATTCTACCAAATTTCAAATGGTTTCGCCTTTAAACAAAGATTTTATGCCTGTTCTCGCTTCTTTAACCGCCAACGGTTTATTATCCTCCGGAAATGTTGAGATTTCAGGAAATCAGGTATTAAACGGCTTGGCTGCCACATTGAAAAATGAATCTTTAAAGGATTTGAAAATAAAAGATTTAAAGTTGCCGTTTTCCATTGACAGCGGACGCGTTTCAACTAAACCTTTTGATGTTCGTTTCGGCGATGGAAATCTTAATCTTCAAGGTTCAACGGGTTTAGATCAAACGATTAATTATACCGCTAAAGTAAATCTTACCGGCAAATTAGCCAATCAATACATGAACAATGTAACCGTTCTGATTGGAGGAACTTTTACGAATCCCAAATTCAGTTTGGATGTTAAAAATGCTGCCGATCAATTGTTGGGTAATCTTGCCAATTCGGTTTTGAAAGGTGATAATCAAGACGTGCCTTTGTCTGAACAAGTTACAGGAAAAATAAACGAGCAAATTGAAAAACAAACGGAAACTATCCGAAAAGAAGCGAAAGATGCTGGTGACAAATTGGTTGCTGAAGCTGAAAAGCAAGGACAAAAATTGATAGACGAAGCAAATAAAACTTCTAATGCGATAGCAAAGATTGCTGCAGTAAAAGCTGCAGAATCGACAGCTAAAAAGTTAAAAGATGAAGCTCAGAAACAAGCCGACAAATTAAGCGTTGAAGCTGAAAAACAAATCCAAACGTTGAAAGATAAAGCGGGGCAGTAAGATCGTAATTTTCCGAGAAAAGCTTTATCTTTGTGGTCTAATTCCCCTTTAAGAGCTTTGATTTTAAAGCCCTTAAAGGGAATTTCTCGTTCCTAATTAACCGCCTCTATTTTCAAAACTACACTTGCCCTGTTGGCTTTTACATCTGGATTTAATCCTATATTCATAAGAAAATCACCTGAATAGGTTTTATCTGCCTGCAACGAGGACCTCGTATCAGGATAAAGATTAATTTCCGTCACCTTATATGTTTTTTGAGCATCTAAGCCTTTCAATTTAACCGGTAATGAGCTTGATACTCCATATCTGTTATCAATAAGATAATTAAACATTATTGCAGCGTTCTTGTTTGCATCGGCATACATCAATGACGCGACTTTATTAGTGTATGGATCGGCTAAGCGGAATAAATCACCATGCCAAATTAATTGCTTAATCGTATTGTACTCGGTTATTGCCTGACGACAAAATTGGAAATCTTTTTCATTTAACTTACTTACAACAATATCGAATCCCATTTTTCCCATCATAGCGACATCCACCTTAAACTTTACAGGTTGTTTTCCCCAGTCGGTTACGTGATTGCAAGACGCGACAGCCGGATAAAAATACGAGTTTTCCCATTGGATAAAGATTCGTTCATACGGGTCGGTATTATCGCTGGGCCAATATTCCGTAAAATATTGCAACGCTCCATAATCCAATCGTCCACCGCCTCCGGAACAAAGCATAATAGGCAGTGTGGAGTATTTATTGCGAATGCGTTCCAACACACTATATAATCCCTTTACATAATCAATATAAAAATTGGATTGATTTTTTTGCATGGGAGTATAGGCATTGTATATCACCGCATTACAATCCCATTTTATATAAGCTAATTGGGGATTTTTTGTCAAAAGATTATCTACAATATCATACACAAAGTCTTGAACTTTCGGATTGGTTAAATCCAACACTAATTGATTTCTAAAATAGTACTCATCTCTTTGCGGCTGCTTAATCACCCAATCGGGATGCTTTTCATAAAGTTCACTTTTGGGATTGACCATTTCCGGTTCTATCCAAATACCAAATTTAATACTATCGTTTGTTGCTGCTTCGATAAGCGATGCGATGCCATTAGGCAACTTTGTCTTATTTTCCTGCCAATCGCCCAATCCTGCCCGATCGTTGTTACGGGGATATTTATTAGCAAACCATCCGTCATCGAGCAGAAACAAATCAACTCCGATTTTTCGGGCATCTTTGAACAAATCTTTTAATATAGTTTCATTGAAGTCGAAATAGGTTGCTTCCCAATTATTCAATAAAGTAAGACGATTTCCATTTCCATCGACTAACTTGTAATTTCTTGCCCAACGATGAAGATTCAAACTTGCTTTGCCTTTTCCTTTATCGGAGAAAACGGTTAAGAAGCAAGGAGTCACAAAATCCTGTTTTGCTTTAAGGATATATGCAGAGGCATAATCATTGATTCCAGCAATGACTCTCAGGTTGTTTTGATAATCCAACTCTAAATCAGCCCGAAAATTACCGCTCCATTCCACAGAACAAAACAAGACGTTTCCTTCATCTTCTGTTGCCGGCTTATCAAAAGAAATCATAAAAACAGGCGGTTGAAACAAATTAGACCTCGTTCCCAGTTTACTATCTAATGTTTTTATACCATGAGTAATCATAGTTTCTTCGGATTGCATTTCCTTTGCCCAATCTCCGTGAAACTGACGTAACCAATAACTGCTTGCACTCAAATACAGATTGGCGGAAGCGCATTTGTCCAATACGACATCTCCTTTTTCATTGTGTCGGATAACGCTCCATTGCTCGATTACATTTTCTTTATAATAAGCCTTATAATTCAATTCGACAGTGAAGTCATACACAGGATCTTTCAATGTAATCGTAAATAGTTTAATATTATCGCCGACAGTCTGTATGTTTTGGGAAACATATTTTAAGTCAAGCGATTTATTTCCGTCATAATGAGTGATGCTGATTGCCGGTTCCAACAAATTACGCGAGCCTGCCGGAGTATATGCCGAATTTAATAACCCTGTATAATCCGATTGATGATATTCATTGTTTATTTGCTCATATTCCTTAACATTGCACAGCTTCTTCCCATAATAAATAAAGCAAAGATTGTTTTGATCATTAACCTGTAATACCAACGCATTATCACTTGTTTCTATTGGAATTGTATTTTGCGCTGATGAAAAAAACGAGAAAAAAAGAAGGACAAATGCCACTGTGTAAATTTTTTGGAATGTTTTCATAATTCAGTTTTTTAAGAATGTGAATAAAGATTTGTAGGGCAAAGATACAAAAAAATCCAAAATATTACTTCACTTACAAAAAAAAGGCTAATTTTGCACCCCGATCGACAGAGAGTTTGAAATGTTTATTAATTCCTTGATTATTAAATTTAACGAGAAGTAGAATTATAAGGACTGTATATTGTCTGTTCTAAAAAATTAATATTGAATCAGAATAATTTAACAATAGCATCCAAAAGCCGGATTCGGCTCGCAATCTTTTGCTTGTATTTCTGTACTGGACTGTGTTTCTCCAGTTGGGCAAGCCGGATTCCTGATATAAAAAGCGCCTTGCAATTAAATGATGCAGGATGGGGAACTGTATTATTAATGATTCCCATTGGACAGATATGCAGCATGACTATTTCCGGTTTAATTGTATCCAAAGTTGGAAGTAAAAAGATACTGCCCTTGGCTCTTATGGGTTATGTCATAGTCCTGCTGTTTATCGGATTATCTGCTACTGAATATGCTTTGATAATAAGTCTGATTGCATTCGGTTTCTGCGGTAATTTCTGCAATATATCCGTCAATACGCAGGCAATAAGCCTTGAAGCAGTTTATGATAAACCGATTATGGCTTCTTTCCATGGAGGCTGGAGCCTTGCCGGACTCACCGGAGCTTCCATCGGATTATTAATGACATCGCTCAAGGTACGTCCCATCTGGCATTTTTGTATCGTAGGAACACTTGTAATAGCTACTTTGATAATAAGCCGACCCTATCTTCAACCGGATATCAAAAAGGAAAAAGACCCTGCGGACATCGCTGCAAGGAAAAGGAGAAAACCGGAAACTTTTCTATTTCTGCTTGGGATAGTTGCATTTTGCGGAATGGCTGCCGAAGGAGCTATGGCAGATTGGAGCGGACTTTATCTTATTGATGTAGTTGGACTTCCAAAACATTTGGCTCCAATGGGTCTGGTTGCATATATGATAACAATGACTTCAGGGCGCTTTATGATAGATAAAGCTACTTGGAAATGGGGAAGGCAACGCATAATACAAGTCGGAGGAACTCTCATCGGTATAGGACTGTTTACAGCCGTCGCTTTTCCTTATCTCATTCCCGTAATTATCGCCTTTATGATCACCGGATTCGGAACCGCAGGTATAGTACCAACCATCTACAGTACCGCTGGACAAAAAACTCAAATACCAACCAGCCTTGCACTTACCATTGTATCCGGCATCGGTTTTTTAGGATTTTTGATGGGACCGCCTCTGATAGGTTATATTGCCACTGTTACTAATCTTCGCTATTCTTATTCTTTTATAGGAATATTGGGAATTTGTATCTTGGCGTTGGCTTCAAGTATCAAAATTTTCGGAAAGGAGTAACGTTCGCAAAAGCGAACACGATAACATAATAAACTATCGCGTTCACTTTTACTACTGATAATAGGCAAATTACACTATCTAACAGTCTGCTTTATCCATACGGCAATATCGCTCAACACTTCAGGCGAAATCGTTTCTTCAATGTTGGCATATTCCTCAGGTAGTCCTATTGTACAATGTTGGAACAGATGATTGAGATCAGGATATTTTTTGATAGTCACTGAACTTTTAACCAATGCTTTCACCCTGTTCAAATTTACATCGGGAGGAACCTGCAAATCCTTTTCGCCGTCCAACGCCAACACGGGACATTTTATTTTTGTTAAGACATTAGATGGATTACAATTTATCAATGATTTCATTTCTGGTTGCATCATTTGTCTAACCCCTTGCTGGAATGAATTTTTAATCACTCCATTTTCTTTTAATGAATCCGGGATGGCTTCGTCATAAAGTTTATCTATATTTTGCAAAATGAAATCATCAGAATATTTGTTAACAATGTTGTTTATAATGTCCATCAATGATTCGTTTTGTTCAATTTGCTCATCGGAAATTCCCATTTTATTAGATATCAGATAACGTTGCATACGCAACAAACTGTCTCCGGGTATAGCCATTCCAGCCATAGATACAATGTATGCCAAGCGGTTATTCTTATCGCTTGCCAACATGAATGCAATCGTACCGCCTTCGCTGTGTCCGATTATTCCTATTTTTTTCGGATTGATTTCTTTTCGAGTTTTCAGATAATTAACTGCCGCCAAAGCATCGGCTGCGAAATCATCAAGATTGGCTGTTGCGTACTTTCCGCCTGATTCGGCTACTCCACGGTCGTCATAACGCAAAACAGCTATACCGTTGCGAGTTA
>JGI24699J35502_11133837_pt1 | contig 16845 bp, 13 predicted proteins | sample TergutMp193P4_FD_35502 | JGI IMG/M metagenome (IMG submission 35502) | reverse complement strand
GGGTATTATGCATTGAATACGAAGTATTCATATAACAGTCATGGGAATGTGGTTCGGCCGTGGGGCTCGGGAGCCTGTGGTCTGTTCGGCCGCGGGGAGCGGGAGGTGTATAGGCCATGCTCGTAACGCGCGTTAGCCAGTGTGTTGTATGTGTTAATGTTGCCATGGTTGCGCGTGCGTCATTTCCGGCACGGTATGCTCGCGCTGTGACGTCACGTTCCCCTGTGTTGCACCCCGTAAAAACGAAACATTAGACGTTGTCACGTCAAAAACAAGTTTAGTCTACGACTGTACTGTTGGAGATGTAGAATATGTAGCCGCCATATTGTTGTTGTCATAACGTTTCCATAGTAACGCATAGAAGTTAGCTTGCGGTGTTGCGCGCGCAGACGTGACGGTGAGCCGGGAATCTGACGCGGTGATGTCATCGACTTTCCGTACAAACCCCCATCAAACGAAACCATAGATGTATTCTTCATCAAAAAAAAGCAAATTTGTGCAGGAGAAGAAAGGATGTTTTTTTGCACGGTTTTGTAGTTTGTGGCGTGGTAGTCAGCTTCTGCAGTTGATACGGCATCTCGGAATATCTGAATATACAACTAATAAATGTCAGCAAAAATGGGAGATTTAACGAGTAAAAGAAAGGAAAATAATAATTTAAATTTTATTCTATGTAAATTTATAATAAACTGACGTGTAGATTGATTCAGTAAGCTCTAAAGTGGGCTCATTCACCGGACAAGTTGACGACGTAACGTAGAGCTACAGGAAACATGGCGACTTCTTTTGCAACTTGTGGATTAATGCGTTTTAAAGGAATTTGCTGCTTCTTCGAATCACATACTTATCTTCACAGGTGAATAAAAAGATACTATATTTTATTTGCCAAACAATGTGTGCTTTGTGCACATTCTCAAGACGTGAGTGGCAGCTGAATGTGATTTCTTTGCATGATATGGACCTCCAGTACTGGGTGTAGCAAAAATGTGTAGGTCGGTAAATACCGGGCTTTAAGATTAGATAATGAATTCAGATATTTTGCTTAAATCCATTTTGTGAGTCAGGATTATGCTATCAAAATGACCTTCCTATTAGAAGTTGACTTGAGCCTACAAGTTCTTTTAATACAGCCCTGATAGCTGGAGCTACAGTAAAGCACATTTCAGGTTCCCACACTTAAATCAATGTTGCGATACAGTCGCTCAGAGGGTCACAGGGTGCAGCATAAGTAAACCGACACCTGCCTACACCTTGCTTAAAAGCGGTTAGAGTTACATGTCCGTCAGTCTGTCTGTCGCTTTCACACCTTGAATTGAACACTTTGCGTATTTCTTGTGAGAGGTGCAGGAAAGAACAAGTTACACGAGACGATAGTTTGAAGGTAGGATAAAGCAGACAGCTGCAAAATAGATACCACTTTTCGGTGCTTGACATTCACAGATCGACGAGATTGGAAGGTATTGTAACAGGAATTTTAACACTTGAATTATATAAAGAAATGCATAAATTATTTTGGTTGTAAAACATCATTGGAAAGAGGATTGTAGAAGATAGTTGATGTTGAAAGTTACAATTGAGAAAGATTTAGTGAGGTTGTTTGTATAAAGAACATAACGTTTCCATTGTCCCTCATGAAAAATACGTTCCTTTGTATTTTCCTTCAAGAAGAACTTGGAAAATCATTCGATTTATTTATTGAGTATGTAATACGATTTGTTTGTAGTCTTTAGTTTATTTACAGCCCTGCAAACTTTTTATTGTTGTGTATAATTATTGCTACAGTAATTTATTTGCCAGTCTGCAGGAACATGACTGTTCCTCTTATATTGTGCTTATTGCCCAATAGGCAGTTTTCATTTCAGACTCTCTGGATTCTTCAGCTGCACGAATTGTCGTTGCTTACCCAATATTTCACATATGTATTTGGATAAGTTCCAGAGCCTGTCTAGGGATTCTGGAGAAAGAAATCACCTTCACCTACAAGGAATCGAATTACTGTCTTCGGCCTTCATTTGATGTCTGTTCACTAAGCAGTAGCGAATATCTCAGGGAAAAGCAATAGTTATAAATACTGATTACAAAAGTAATTAATATTTTTAACAAAATATTGATTTGTCTTTTTTCTATATACAAGAAAAATCTCACAATTAAAACCCTCCAAACATCGACTCAAAAATAGGCTCTCGAGGGTAGGCATTCGCCTAATGTTGCAACCAGTAATTAAGTGGGAGGCTTGGACAAGTGTTCGCAAGTGTCCGTATATTCAAGAGCCATGGAAAAGACAAAAGTGCGGCTGCCCCATGTGATACACATTTTAATGTGATATGTGTTAAATGTCATATGACGTCTCTTAAAGTTCTTTCTCTTTAGTGTCAATAACAATTCCGCATGGTGCACCCTTGTACCGTGCGTACAAGTGTGTACATATAACTGTATTAATGTGAATATAATGGCTCATTATAAAAGAAGAGTTTGGATGATCCAGAAGGTTTGTTTCGATTAATGTAGCGATTTGTTATATTAGTCCATTTTTGTCTCGACTCACACTGCATTTGGGAACAATTCAAAATGAGTGGGTCTTAAGGAACGAAAATATTTGTGACTTCTAAAGTGCCAACTGACATAAATTACAAGTGTGTCACAGCAGATTAGAGGAAATATTCTTCAAACCTTACAGAAATAAATTAAGCAACGATTTAGAGAGCAAACAAACGTGAAAAATGAGCTACTCTTCATATAAATTACAACGTATCAATCAAACACAACAGTATTATTACATAAAATGTTTTATTAGAGCGACATATTTTGACTCCATCTGAGTAATTTTCAGGCCCTCTAAAGTACATATCCAAAGTTAACTATGTTTAGACTGCATTCTGGGATCGCAAAAGCTTAAAATGGAAAGTATAATTTTTGCAAAAGTACGTGTTTTTCTTGGTTTTAAAATATATACAATAAACTATAATTTAAAAAAAAGATATAAACTATAATCTACTGTATATATCTTAAAATCTACTGTTATATGTACTCTTTCAAGAATTACACTTTGTACTTTAAGCATTTGGGATCCCTGAATGCACTCTAATTATTTTTAACCCTGGATCTGTACTTTAAGAAGTTCTGACGATGATTAAGAAAGAGTCCAAACAAGATCAGGCTGAAAAGGTTATATGTTTAAATGGGAGGAATGTGTGAAAGAAGTCGCTGTCAAAATTCTCCGGTTTTGGAGCTGGAAGTTGACCGTGTAGATTAGAACAGTTTGGACGCAGAATGAATGGGAAGCGAAGTGTTAACTGCGGTCTGTAGTGCAGTAGGAGGGATGGAATAGCAGGTTTTGTTGTTTAATGGATTTCCTATAATACTTATTAATTCCGTAACGCTCCGTATAAGCCCCGCTTTTTCCCTAAATGCAAACTTAAGCGAAATAAAAATTTACTTTCAAATTCTTGCGACCAAAAAGAATCCAGCTCTTGAAAACTTGATGACCTAACACCTGTTCACATTTCCCCGCCCTGTACAGGTGCCATCATAAACCACAAAAATAAACATACAATGTATTCTTCCTCAAATTCACTTTAATATTATTTATATATATAACACATTAGTGTCATGGACATACACGAAGATTAGTCAAATGAGAACTTTAAATATTTATATGTAAATGTTTATGTATGTAGAAATTTAAGGATTTCATTTTACTCACCCTTGTAATATGGTGTGTGAAAGTTTAACCTTAATAACATTAATACATAAATTTTGAACAGCATTGGGTCCAGCACAGAACGTTGAGTAACTTCACGCTTTATTGACTTCCAATCTGACTGAAAGCAGTGTGTTGATGTGCAGTGTAAGGATACTCACTATCTTCTGTCAGGTAAGTAAGACCTAACTCAATTTCAGACTATTCCTGTCACCCTGTGGAGTTCCACTTTAATCAACAGAACCTCATGACTCACACAAACAAAGGCCGTAGTTTTTATCACAGAGAATGGAAGCAATGAAGTGTTTGTTATTCCACGCTTCATAAACAGAATTAGAGATACAAGCACATTTATCCCCTTTAGAGTGTGTTCAGTCACAGAACAACCCAGTTGATGGTTTAGCATTGCATTTCGTTAAGTCAGTTGCATCCAGTCCACAGTAAGTGGCTCTGTTCTTGACACAATAAGAGCATCTAGAACAGGGTCCAGAGAAGTCTGAAAGTGCTTGTGAAGCGAAAATTCATCAAAAAGTAAATGGTCGACATTCAAATGTGTGTAACATTACTGATCTTTTACTTAATGCTTCATGTTGTAGTGCTGAAAGTAAGAATGGGTGGAGCTATAACCTAAGTCCCTCTTGTGCCTTTATGGTGTGCATGTGGTCACTTTATGTTTGTGTTAGCGGATTTAACAAAAATTGTTTAAGCAATGTTTGGAGTAGATAATTTAAAATTATATTGAACATTGTTGATTTTAATTTATGTTGGACTCTGAAAAAGAAGCTCTGCACGAAGTAATAAGCAGAACTAAACTTGTATAGTAAAGAGAGTAATTCAGGATAAATTTTCAGATAAGATAATGTACAAAATACAATAATGCTTGAAAGAAGATCACTGTAGGTAGCAGTTTGATATTACGTTAATGCGTAAGCAACTCCGTTCTTGAGTACAATCATGTGCATGCTGCTTATCTGTTTGAACAGTTCCAGTAAGGACGGGCACCTGTACGTACAGCACTTGAGCTGCCAGATAGTCAGGTATTGGATCAATTATTTGCAAGTAGGAACTCTTCACAATAATTTTATTGTGTGCTGCGGAATTCTGTAAGAAATATACATCACCATTCATATGAAAATATGGTAGAAGGTTTTTCCAGACTTGATTGCTGTTTGTGTAAGTATTTGATGCTAAATACAGAGAAGTTGTTGTAATTAAACACTCTCATTGCCATCAGAATTGGAGATAATTGATTGTCTGCTTATCAGTTTCAACAATGACAGAAGAAAATACAGAGCTGAACCCCCGAGGTGCTTTAGTAATTTCCAATGGTTTTGTAATATGGAAAGCCTTAAGGGGAGGAGACTCCATTTTTGACTCAGTGGCTCAGGGAAAAAATGAGTTATTTATCCCTGAAGGACCATTTGATGTTCAATTATTAAGGCAAGACTTCTATAATTAAGCTGATCGTAACCAGGATTTTATTTATGATAGCCAAATTCACAAGACAGAGCGCCAAGCATTTGAAGAGGATTTTGTTGCAGGAAGGTATACAACAAACAACAGGCAAGGGCAGCCATATTTCTACACAAATATGGCAAGTATTGGATTAACAGCAGCAGGCAGTTCAAACTTAAGTGCGGCTATATGGAGGAGACCAGAGAAAGAAGGGCGTATGCTTTGTCAAAATATGGGGTTTAACTACATATAATTGAAAATTTTCATTCAAGTGGTCAAGAGGTTATCGGCTATCAGCTGGTAGATAGTTCAGGATCAAGGTTTATAGATGAATATTCCAGCCTCTATAATGACAAACAGATCATTCATGTTTTAAGTGAAGGGTTGCGTCATTTTGTTCCAATACTTCGTACGACATCAGTACCCAACAAATCCATAGAGAAAGAAGCACATTTTACACCTTCAGAGGCGTTGAGTCACAGAACAACCCAACAGACGGACTAATATTACACCCTATTAGGTAAGTTGCAGACGGTCCACAGCAAGTGCTTTTGTCAGTGGCACAATCAGAGCGTCCAGAAGAGGGACCAGGAAAGTTTGAAAGTGCTTCAGAAGTGAAGATCCATCAAGCAGTAAATGGTCGCTATTTAAAATCTGTAGCTTAAATGATAAGTGCACGTGGTCTACTCTTGCTGCTGATAGAGAAAATGCTGACTTCAAGAAATTAAGGATAAGAAACAGTCCAACAGAGAGTGCTGCCTTGGATTCTATGCAGGAAGCAGAATTTTACGAAACCTTCAATCAGGCCAGTCATTGATTCTTTTCTTGTGGTAGAGGTTGTTTGCAGTGAATTTCCCAGCAAAACTGTTGTTTGTTTGGCAGAAGTTCTTAATGAAGAAAAGCCTGTGTTTATCCGGTGGGACTTAATGTATTCTGAATAATATTTAGTGGATTTTAAACAAGCAGGCCAAAGAGCTTTCACCCCACTACAGATGAATTCAGCGAGTTTATTTGGCACTGAAATTGATCTCATTAATTAGCTCTCCAAGCAAGGGAGTTTTCAACTGCCACTGTTATTGAACGCCTTACAACTAGGTATTGGCGGTCAGTTTAATGGGGGTCCATTAGATTTCATGAATGTGAGTTTGGATGTGAAGCAGGAAATTGACACCTGGCGTTTAATTGACTACGCTGCCAGGAATGATGATAGTCTATCACTAAGGTTTTTACTGCTGGTTGATTGGGATTTAGCGCAGAAAAATGGAGACAGAAGAAGAACTTTAGAGATTGCTGCTGAGTATGGTTGCCCACAGAGCCTGTCTGCTTTGCTGAACTTGTCTATAACCAGTTCTGCACAACAGCATTTTCTCTCCAAGAAAAAGAAAGAAATTTTAGCATGAAAGAACGATCTTGGTGACAATCCCTTACTTAGTGCTGCTGAGAGAGAAAGAGATAAGACTCAGCAATTTTTTACCTGCTGTGGCGCCGATATTCTCTGTCATAGACGCAGAAAGGTAAAGTTGACTGCTATAAAATTAGCATGGGATAAACAGGGTTACGAGAATGTGAGTGTGTTACTAGATACAAACTCTGCTTTGCCTACTGAATTTGACTTAGATGACATGGAAAAGAGCGAAAATACAGCTGCATTGTTGAAACAAGTAGAAGATAGGCGGATTTACCATCAATCCATCAACGATGGTTCGTAAAATGTTCTGATAGCATTTACTAGAAGTCATCCACGATTCAAACGGGCCTATGCCGCTAGAATTCAGTCTGCACAGATGACTGCTATTAAAAGAGTTCAGTATGATCTTTATGCACTGTTACATTCTGAAGGTTTTTCTGCTGGGACAGACGAACAACTGACAGAGGTGGTTGAAGGGTTGGCAATTGAATAGACACAGAGGTTATGAGATGCAATATTAAAGGAATTTCGCAGAGCTAATAAATCTTATATTATTTACGTTCTGTCGAAGTCAAGGCTTGGATTTGGATAAAAAAAAGAAAGAATTTTGGCAAGATAAGGGAACTATACAAGTACCTGGGTAGCATAACAGAGATTTCAACCATTTTGAAAGTTGTGGAATGATCTGCAATTATTTTTCTCATTAGACGTCTCAAACACAGACCTCTGCAGATTAGAAGCTGTAGCTGAATCAAGTGTACTTTCAGTATTATGAATTAAAATTCTGCGTCTGTCCAACCTGGTCAGGTAATGTGTACTGAATATGGTCAGGAAAGTGCTTTTTGCATATATATTGTGTGTGCTTTGTGATTTTCTTTAAAATACATTGATTTGGATAATTAAAATTACTTCAACTCACAGGCATTTGTCTACAAAGATATTTTGAAACCTGACAGACAGTATGCAGGAAATAATCCGAGGATTAGAGTGATAGGGTCTATTGGAGAATTTCAGTACATTTGGTTTTCAGTACTAAAGAGAGCACAAAATGCAGAGCACGCGGTGGTTGTGTACATCATTTTCTAAATTTTTGTTCTCCCTTTATATAATTCCAGTCAAACCTATTACGAATTGTGTATATTCAAGTTACATATTTTAATTGAACTAGTCTGCACACAATGTCGAACAAGCTACTTGAAGTGCGAGTGCTGCTTAGGACCACGTCTAATGGGTTCCCAGTGCAGAGCTGTAAGTCTACCATAGAGAATAATATTGTAGCCTGCAGTCCTTCTTGAATCTGGCACCGTTTGGAATATTGTGTGAATTCCTGAATAATACTGTTGTTGTTGAGCTGGTAGATGACAGGGTAACAAACTGATGTCTCCGATTAACGAAGTCAGAGTACTACAGTTTGTATGATAGGTATGGATACCAGCAACTTTGCCTCCTTAGGTCATTCTGTTAGTAAGTTGTCCCAGGCCAAACAGGTAACTCGGTGCTGTAGGTAACCACAATGAAAAATGTTAAATGTGTTAAAGGAGCAAGAGTATTTTCAGTGGTTGGTGGGAATAGAATTGTGAACAGTTAATTAGTAGAACGCCTTTGTCAGAATTCTGCATTGCTCTGGATCCATTGTGTGACTGTGTTGTTTCAAATCTATTGCATCTCGTTCCTTTGTGTTGTACCTTTATGATATTTTGTGTGTATGTGTAATTTATGTGATTCTGTTCTGTGAAATGTACCTTTTATCTTTCGGTCAGCTGTATACAAAAATAGTGCTTAAGGAATGCAGTATGTAGTTCAACCTGTTGTTTATATATTTTGCAATGCTAGTCTCTTCTATTAAGGGTAGGACAGACATTGCGGATGGTTAACACCAGAGTGGTGAGAAAGTTGGGCTTTAATATACATGAATTGAAGGGAAGGGTGATAGGAATTGCGTAACTCAATTGTTTGCTTTAAACAGATGACGATATTGCAGCACTGAAAGGCGCGGTAAATAGGGCATAAAAACTGGAGTTCGATAAGAATAAGGTCAATATTTGGTAGACCTGGGAATAGGCGGTTTTCTGTTGAATGCATTAGTGCAATGTTCTGTGAGTTCAGATCTACCAAGGAGTTCAAGATGCAAATTACATTTAATGCATGTTTTTTCTACTTTTTCAATATTTTTGGAACTGTATATGATCAGGTGCAGTTAGCATCAGCTTTGTCCCGTTTTGGAGATGAAAGGACGTGCGTTCTGAACCATCTGTAATGGCCAGCAAACCAAAATTAATAAATGACCTACCAGACGAAATTCTACTGGAAATCCTATCATTTTTCCAACCAGAGGAATTGTGCCTCATAATTCCTGAAGTGTGTGAAAAGTGGAATTCTTTGGCTAAAGATATGGTACTCTGGAAGGCACTTTGTTACTTCTGTGACCGTTCGTCTAATATCAGCCTTATTAAAGAGGTAAGGTATACTTCATTGTTGGGGTTTGGGACAAATTAGCTTATGAATATTGCCCTAACTAGTGATTCAAAAATACATAATCTTTAAGAGCATTTAAAAAATTGCACCTATTTCCAACCTGAGGTAAGAAAAGTTACTACAGGCTTACATAGTGTGATGTGATGAGGTTGTTACTGGTAATTTGTGTGTTCATGATATGTTACAACGTTCACTGCAGGTTCCATTCCTTCTGGGGGCAGAGATTTTAACAATTCATCTTAATAATAAGTATTTTGAATTTTTTCTTTAGTGTATTTTAGTTGTGGTAATGAATTTGTATGTTTGCAGTGTATCACGCTGACCCCCATCACTGCTGTATGCTCATCTGTACCATGAACTTACTGTGTGCTAGCAATGATTAATATTATATGATATTAATATTTATGCTACAAATGAAAACACTTCAATGTGTTGGGAATAATTAAACATTTCCTTATTACGTGAAATATGTAGATACCAGTGCTTGGAAAACATGTTAGATTGTTTAGTAGTAGTAGTAATGGTAGTAGTAGTAGTAGTGGTATTTGTTGTTGTTGCTGTTTCTGTTGTAGTTGTTTTAGTAGTAGTGGTAGTGGTGGTAGTATTAGTGATAGTGGTGGTTGTGGTGGTGATTCAGAAGAAATATTTTAACCCTTCATTAAACAGCTGTGGTATTATTTATTTCAAGTTTTCAAATATTTGGTCACATATTGAATACAATTTACTGCCTGGAGGTATCAAGGAATTAATAGAAATTAATAAAGCGTGAGATATATGAAGAATCTGGTATGGAGGGTAGTTCATTGCATGGAAATTTTGGGAGCGAAGAACTAAAAATTTGTTCTCTCTAATGTTCGTGTATAATTTGATTATTAGTAACGCTTGCATGTGCAACCAAGAAATGTGTATGATGTAGACTAATAAGTCACTGAATTGAAGTTTGTCATAGTAATATACAGATATTAAAATTTATTCAAGAATAATTACAATATTTCGCACACAATGCGAAAAATGTCATTTTCAGTATATTGTGGGAGCAAAATTAACAAAGCAACTGTTTGTTGTTTTGATGACAGATAAGATATAAATTTCCAGTAATAACGCTCTCTTAACCTGGAAGTTGCTTTATCAAATTTTACATAGTGGGAAACTAAATTTTCCACAGAATTGTAGTACGAAATTTCATAGCCATTACGTAATAATTTGTCCAGGTCTCATAGTGTAGGTTGAAGCAGTTTAAGGAAAGTATGAGGTGTGAGGTTCTGACAGGAGTGTAGATGAAGATTGAAGTCTTGTGGGATGATGTGTTCTGGTGGCCAGTAAGTAAAAACATTTTGGGGGAATGTACTGCCTGCTCCTTCAGCATCTAGCAGTCTTGGGTGTGTAACAACCATGAAGATTTGAATCTTCAGTTACTGAAATTCGGGCGTTATATAAGGACTTCATGGAATTTATTTTATTGATCGACAGAATAAAATACTAATTAAATACTCCTTCACAGGTATTAACAGCAGCACATGCACTGAACACACTCATCATCCGTGAGCGTCAGGATGCGGCAGATATTTTGGAATTTCTTTTTTCCGTCCGTGTTAATCTCAGAAAACTGATTCTAGAGTACTGCTACCTTGGTAAGGATAGCACTGGCCTCTTAGAAAATGTCGTGGCCTTGTACCCAGATCTGGTGGTCCTGTCACTGGAGGGTTCCAATCCAATTACATCTGCTGGTTATGGTCTAATCCCAGGTCTGAAGAAACTCTCTGAACTGAACCTTTCATATTGTCCGGTAGAGTATATTTATACTAAATCTTTGGAGACCAATGTTTACATACATGTACACATGTAGGACAATACCACTAGAAATGCATTTTATATATTAGGAAAGATGGAAATTTAATAATTATTATGACACACTGCATAATATCAGTTTTATTTTCCACAAGAAAGAATTTATTTCTTTATTTCGTGTTTCTCTGATGAAGTAATAATTTTTATTAAGCGTGTGCTAAAATTTAAATACACACACTGATAAGATAAAGTTAACCATTTGCTGCTGCTGAAGACATTCCATTTTGAAAAAAAATGTACCGGATTTTGCACTTTTAAGTGTTGTCACAAGATTGAGTTTGGACGTGTAAAATTTCTGAACATTTTCTTGCAAGTGTGCATCTGTCAGTCGTATTGAGGTACATTTATTACATATAGCAATGTACTACTGTAAAATTAAATCAGTAATAGATAGAAGTTACAAATGTACCAAAACCTTGTATATATCAGCAATAGTTGCATTAAACTAAAAGTTCTTTTATAAATATTTATGTGTATATAATATTGGAGAAATATTTGAAAGCAGTACGTACACCAATAAGGACGTAATATATGCAACCACACCAGGACTCTATTAGTCACACACTGATATATTTGAATGGAATACTTTAACAACTGTAACCTTAGTAAGCATGAATGAATGTGCTCTCTGATGAAGGTGAAATTGTAACACTGAAACATGCTTAATATAAATTTTAATATTGTGTTTAAGACAACCCAGTAGTACATCAATTGTTGAATAAATAAAATTTTGATAAAGTTTTAGGTCTCAAGGAGATACATATTTTATGTTATGTACGTATTTTTCTATTCTGTACAGTGGACTGCTTTGAGAAATTTGGAATGTTTGTTTTGGTCTTAGCGTACACTAGAGACTGGCTAGATAAGGTTTGGCATTAAATTTTTACTCATGATCATTTCGCGCCTAATGTCAGGTGTAACTGTAATGCAGTGAGATGCTCAAAATGCTTAGCTTCAGTCTAAGTTACTGGCATTTAATGGTCTTCTTTATGCGGCTGTCATTGAAAATCCAATTGTCTGCAGCTCCCACTGGTCGTATAATTCTGGCACTGAAGGATAAAGCTAAAGGTAAAATTCACTCCAGACAGACCGCAAAGACCCCGAGGCAGAGTAGATATACAGCTATACTCTGTCTTTAACCTCGGTGCTGAATGGGGATGGGCGGTCGACCCCATGCCCCACCAGCTCTATCATTGGGACACTTAAGGTAACATTTGTATAGGAGGTACGTTAGGCTCCAGGGCCAGCCTGGATGGGTGTGGTAAATCTTGCCCCACTCGAATTTAATACCCAGATTGTCCATTCCACAGCAAGTTACTATAAAACTCTGTTATACCAAAGTATTAATAATAACTAAAAATCGAAATTCAGTTTCTAAACAATTCTGACAGTAGTATACTGAACTTCCAATTCCCTAACTTTCCACTGTTTACAGCATATAGTGTTTAGGGGTTAAAAATAATACTGTGGTTCTTAACTGTGTCTGTTGCAACAGTCAGGTGACAAGTTGTGGTGGCATGTACTGAACGGTTCAGTGCCTAAGAAAAGCAGATTATCCATCATGAAACTCAGTATGTGCCTCCTGAACCTCTCACCACAGTACAAATACACTTCCAGTTAAAGAAATATTGTGTCCTTTTTGGAGTACTAGACAGTGGAAAATATCTACCAACTGAGTCATAAACAGATTTCATCAGTAACCATTCAGTAAAAAGGTGCAATCATAAAATTGTGAAAAGCAACTCTTACCTGCATCATGTGTCTGCCTGCTTGGAATGGTTGAGCTCCAGTAGGCTTCTATTAATAAAATTCCTTTTTGGAAAATCTGCTGAGAAATTCAAGTTTTATTAGTCACACAAGAACAACGGGTACTTTGCGTGAAAACCAAGATATATTTTTGATCATATCTTAATCAGTTCTTAGAATGAGATATTTCATACAAGAGTTGCAAAGAAAATCAAACCACACATTTAATTTTCAGTAAAATATTTTCCCCCTAAAATTGTGCCATTGATAAGATAATTTGTACAGGTAACAGAAAATATTTTGGCGCATTTGTGGGAAGCGGGTTACTGAAGGCTACACACACACACACACGCTTTTCGTATATGCAGTATTTATTCTTCTCTTATACAACAACTGTTGCATAAAGGCACCTCTTTATTACATGATACGTACATTGCCTGTGTTTTGTGAAGTTAAAATAAGCAGAAAGAAAATGGGTATAAAACACCTCCTTATTGGGCATTAATTTTATGCAGTTATACGTATAATGCCTAGTAACTAACACATCAATTTGTACTGTTTTAGTCAAAGTAAAAGAGATGTTTCTTTTCAACAGGGTTTAAGTGGGAAAACAGTCCGCCTTATTGCCGAAAGTTGCCAGCACTTGGAAAAACTGACCCTGCACGATGTGACACAGATTGATGATAATGATGTAATCCATGTTACCAAGAAACTTGGAAAGCAGTTGACAACCCTGGCCTTGGATGGGGAACATGTGACAGATGTTGCATATTTCTACCTTAAAAACTGTTCCAGGTAAGATGGTGTTATGGGGTTCAGATTTGTTTGCAGTTTTTATTTATTTGTGAATCAGGTTTGTTGAGTTAGGAAAATATCTGAATGGCCATTGTGTGTGTTCATTGCTTCGTGCATTATATATTTTGGAGTTGGTGTAATTTAGCAGCCATCCTACATCAAGTGTGATGTGATGTTGTTTGTTAGATAATGTACCACTGCTGTGTATGAACTTGTGTGCCACACAACATGAAATAACTTTTCAGCAGACTATAACTATAAGAATATGTATGTAGCAATATATGGATCCACCAGATACAGTGAAGTGATTCTTATGTAAGGCAAATATATTTTTGTTTCTTGCTTCTTCCTCATGTGTACAGTAATGTAAGTTACTTAGAGAAAAACATCAGAAAACAGCAGAGTAATCTCTCCTTCTTAATACTAATTAGCAATAATTTTTATTTTAAAAATTTTATAACTTTTTACAAAAAGCTATCTTATGTATTGAGTTAGTGATACTTGTTGCATTCTTAATCTTTGAGTGATATTTGAGGTTCTCATAGCAGTTTTTGTAAACAGAGCTGTCATCTTGGTTGTGACACAATGTACACTGATTGAAATTTATCACCCTGTGTTTTCCTACCAACAAGTTAGATGTGGTAGGTTCCTCCATCTTTACGGTGAAAATAGAGCTAGGTGTTTCCTCCAAAACAATTGTAAGTTTCTACCACACTTCATATCCCGAAAGGTGAAATTATTGAAGCACATAGGAAGTGTGTGACAGATGTTTATCAGAATGTACCGTTGCTACATGTAATGGATGAACGGGATGGTTTTGTCCAATTAAATGTATATACTTTTCACTGAAATGGGTAATCTTCTGCAGTGGGAATTTAAAGTTGATAGTGCTCAGCTGAAACAGAAACTTTGCATTCAAAAGGCCACATAATAGAACTGAAGTCCATCAGGCAGTACTGGACCATTGATTATGGCTGACAGCACTTGAAATTTGTAGGCTACTCTACATGTAAATATGGTACCGCGCAGCTAAGCAGTTCACCATCCCTGCCATAACAAATTAGAAACTTCATTTTTATTAACTAAACAGGGAAGAAAACTGAAATTTTTTTATTTAAATATTCTGTTTGGCTGTTCAAGTTGTATAGCAGTGATTGATATATGATAACTTGGTGAGTTGATAAGTTATAGAAGGTGGTTATTGCCTTTGAAGTTACTTTTAAGTTTTGTTTGCCTGGAAAAACTGATTAAGTCCATTACAAATCAAACTATCCATACTTCTGGCTGTAAAATGAATCCTTTTTTTCAGAATAGTAAAACCGAGCATTATAAGTACACCAGCAAGGCTGCTGTAATTAAGCTCTCATTCTGAGTTCCATAACATGTCATGTTACCGATGTGTTGCAGACTTAAGGAACTGGAGTTGACTTGTTTTAATATGACAGACCGAGGTCTGCTGGAGGGTATTGGGTCACTGCATGAACTTACATCTTTGCGTCTCGGTATGGGTTACAATTTCACTGCCAAAGCATTTTCCACATTTCTTCATCGATCTTCCATGACTTCCATAGTGTCGTTGGAACTGTCAACATGCCAAAATCTGGGTGATGAAGGATTGAATGGAATTGCAGAAAGGTGCAATAAGTTAACATATTTGTATGTCTAAATCAGTGGTCTGTCTTGAACATGAAGTGAAAGTGTCTATTTATGTCTGTGACGTACATATATAATTGTGTTTGTATTTACAGATGCACACATTTGAAAAAATTGGCAGTCTGTATGTGCAGAAATGTAACTGATGCTGGAATCCGAATGGTGATAAATCACTGCAATCAGCTGCGCGTACTGGATTTGACGGGTCTGTCCATAACAGGTATGTGTACACTTTGCGAAAACCCTGAACCCAAGTTGTGTTTAGAAATCTATGGTGTATGATATTCTTACAGAAGATTCATCGCGGATCATAAAGGCCACCACGAACCATATTGTGAGCTGCTATAATTCAGCTCATATCTTCATAAACTTTTCTCTAACCTTCCATTGTATAGCACGCTGTAGTCAAATGCAACCCATCATATTCTTCCCCATCTTTAAGGATTTGTGCAGTGACCCGTTGCTTTTCCCTCAGTCAGTATAGTATATTATTTTATTGGCACTCCACCATAACTTTTTCGTTGCAGAATTTAATTCAAAATTATTGTAATGTGATTTTTATCGTTTTCAGCGTCTTCCCTCTTTTTTGATTGTAGCTGAAATTGTTTCTTTAAATTGCCTTCTAGTTCATCTGTAATAGCTTCATCCCTTTTGGAATCTCAATATTTTAATTCCTGCTCCTGTCTGGGAAAATATATTTCTTTCCTGTCTGTCACTTTCTGTTAGTATTTACACTAGTGATCCATACGAAGAAAGGATTAGGATATTGTCCTTTAGAATTTACACAAACACACAAATATTTGATTATAATTCTTGACGAGAGTTTTTATGACACGGCACTGAATGCACTTTTATCACCAACTAGCACTTCTGTATCTCACAATGTGCTATTTGCATCCGCCCAGTTTAATCACCTTTCGACGATTGATTGACGCCTGTACCTTCTCACGGCATCCTAATATTTTTCTAATTTCTTTTCTTTTTTGACCCAAATGTGAATGTTCCCAATGGCTAAGATGTCGATCTCTCTACTTCCTAATAGGCCCTAACGACGAAAAGTTTGAATACTTTAACTCCATTTTCTCCCATTCATGTAACGTCTTTTCCATTGCTGTATACTGCGCGAACTCCATCCTGCATCATACCGATTGTCTTGATGTGCAAGCGCGACTAAAATGGAATATTTTCTAGCAAGATTTAAGGTGTCCATATTTGTCACAGCCTACATCGTCTGTTGTACCAAAAAGTTCCCATAAAGCATCAAATTTGACACTGACAAACGACCAACATGCTATCTCTATATCCATCAAAAATTGCCTCTGTGCCTGTGACCAGCCATACAAACTCGTTACAATTCCCCTTGCACCATAAACTCTGTCCCTCTAAGCTGCCCTACAAAAACGTTACAACTTCTCTTGCACCATAAACTCTGTCCTTGTAAGCAGCCATAAAATCTCCTTACAATTCCCCTTGCACCTTAAACTCTGTCCCTCTCAGCTGCCGTACACACTCGTTACAATTACTCTTGCACCATAAACTCTGTCACTTTAAGCTGCCACACAAGCTCGTTACAATTACCCTTGCAGCATAAACTCTGTCCCTGTAAGCTGCCATACAAACTCCTTACAATTCCCCTTGCACCATAAACTCTGTCCCTCTAAGCTGCCCTACAAACCTGTTACAATTACCCTTGCACCATAAACTCTGCGCTGTAAGCCGCCATACAAACACGTTACAATTACCCTTCCACCATAAACTCTGTCCC
>JGI24699J35502_11133838_pt1 | contig 16852 bp, 6 predicted proteins | sample TergutMp193P4_FD_35502 | JGI IMG/M metagenome (IMG submission 35502) | reverse complement strand
GGAAATACGACAAAACCCGCAATATTCAGTCTATTTCTCGACTATTGCAGTACTGTACCGACCGCAATATTACCGTTGTTTATGGGGAATATAATCCTCCTAAATGGTCAATGAAGGATAGTCAGGAATGGGTGGATATGTCTGTGGATTACTTAAATTATTTAGTGAATGAACTTGGATTCAATTGCATCAAATATTTTGTTATATTCAATGAACCTGATGGTAATTGGGCTTCTACCAACGGGGATTATGAATTATGGAAATCCATGCTTTTCCAGTTTCACAATAAAATGGCACAATATCCCGGATTGAAAGAAAAAGTTCAATTCGCTGCCCCCGATGTAGTTATGGAATACAAAAATTCAAATTCAGAGTTCGATGCGCATGGATGGCTCCGGCAAACGGTTCTGGAAGTGGATTCTATTGTCGGTGTATATGACATTCACGCTTATCCAGGTCAATCAGAAGTACGAAAAGGCGATTATGCCGAAATATTGTCCAGCTACAAAAAACTCGTACCGCCAAACAAAAAAATCATTTTGGGAGAGGCTGGATTCAAATACTGGCGGAAAGCTGATTCTTTATTAATGAAAGAACAAAACCGCCGGTTGGAAGGACATCCTTTTACCAAAGGTTCGGATGCCAATATGTTAGTCTATGACGTTTTTTACGGATTAGACATGTCGCTTTTATGTATTGAAGCGATGAACAGCGGTTTTTCCGGAATAGCCGCATGGATGTTGGACGATGCTATGCACAGCAACGGCGATTCCGGCAAACCGGAAGATATCAAACTGTGGGGTATGTGGAATATTCTGGGCAAAGAAGTTTTTAACGATGCCACACAGGAAGAAATTCGTCCGTGGTATTATGCTTGGTCGCTTTTATGCCGTTATTTTCCGGCAGGCTCGACCATTCTGAAAACGGCTTTCGACCGGACATCAGGCGTATATATTGCTGTAGCCGAACAAGAAGGTAAATATACAATGGCTGCCGTTAATATAGGGAATTCGGATAAGCAATTAAGTATTGCATTCCCATGCGATTGGGGCAATGCTTCTCTATATGTTTATAACGAAGAACATCCGGTTCCGACACAATCGGAAATCACAGTTAAAAAATTACACCGGATGACGGTTCCAGAGCAAAGTTTAGTATTGTTAACAAATAGGATTCAAAAATGAAAAAATTACCTCACACTATCCGGCATCATCTATTGATGTCTGTAATTGTATTTTCGTTGGGTATTTTGCATCTACATGCTAATCCCGATCAAGATTCCCGTCTGGTTACGGTAAGCGGAATCGTGACGGATAAATCTGGAGAAACCCTGATTGGAGTGAGTGTTGGCGTGAAAGAAATAAAAACGCTCGGAACAGTGACGGACTTAAATGGCCGTTACACTTTATCGGAAGTACCCGTTAATGCAACCTTGGTCTTTTCGTATATAGGAATGAATACCTCGGAAATCCTCGTAGCAGGCAGGGAAAATATAAATGTTGCCATGTCGGATGGAGGAGACGTAGGGCTGGAGCAAGTAGTAGTAACAGCTTTTGCCACCCAGAAACGAGTGAACGTCACGGGAGCTATTTCTACTTTATCGGGTAAAGAAATAGTATCAATTCCCGTAGCGAACATCAGCAATGCACTTATCGGCAATACTCCGGGAGTCAGTGGTTTGCAAGTCAGCGGCGAACCCGGGCAAAATGCGGCGACTATCCGAATTCGAGGTATAGCCACTTATGGCAACAATACGCCATTGATTGTTATCGACGGTGTAGAACAATCGGCAGAACAAGCTTTCTCGGAATTAAATTCCATGGATCCGAATGAAATATTGGGCATCAGTGTACTAAAAGATGCATCCTCAACAGCCGTATATGGTATTCGCGCTGCAAATGGCGTGATTATCGTTACAACCAAGCGGGGAATTTCAGGCAAACCTGTTGTCAGCTTTTCATCTAATTACGGAGTTACCAAAGCTATCAATCTCCAGCATAATTTGTCGTCTTACGATTGGGCATATATGCGGAACGAAGCGATTGACAATGGAATACTAAGTTATACGAATTCTGCAAGCAATGTTATTTATAAATATAGCGAAGACGATTTATGGAAATTCAAAAACAACAGAGACTTCACGCCCGATGAAGTTGCAGCTATGACTAACTTAACCCCAGAGCAGCGAGCGGCTTTATTAAACAGTCCGGCTTTGTATTACGGCAGTCATGATTTATACGGGGAACAATTTGGGGAATACGGACCGCAAGCTCAATTCAACCTGAATGTTTCGGGCGGTACCGACCGGATAAAGTATTTTGCCTCACTTGGCTATTTTTCCCAGACAGGTATAACCAATGCGACTAAGTATTATGGTTCCAATACCCAATCTTCTTATGAAAGATATAATTTTCGTTCTAATTTTGATATAGACGTGCTGCACAACTTGAGAATATCAATAAGCTTAGCAGGTCAGATGGGAAGCGCTAAAGGTCCCGGTACAGGAACCGATAACGACGATTTTGACCCTTATGATTTGAGTGCGCGATACAAACAAATCATGCAATATGTGTATGATTGCAATCCGACTATGGCGCCGGGAATTATTGATAATCATTTAATCAGAGATTATGCTGGAGTAAAAGGTTCTGCTCAGAATCCGCTGGCATTAAAAACCAGTAGCCAAATAGGCTCTCAGAATGCGGTTTACAATTTATTGACCAGCGGTACGGGAATTATCGACAATACTTTGTTGAATACAACGATTAAACTGGAACACGAATTAGACTATCTTTTGAAAAACCTTAAACTGAGGGGAACCGTAAATTATCAGGATAATTACAACCGCATAACCAGAATTAATCCGGCAATCCCTTCTTATACCGTGCAGCGCAATCTGGAAAATCCGAATATACTGGAATATTTCGGAGGTTCTATTGGACAGGATGGTTTCTACCAACGAGGATACAGCAATTGGAATAAGTTGTATTTAGACGCAGGCTTAGATTGGTCAGACAGCTTCGGACTGCATAATCTCTCGGCTTTGTTTCTGGGGAAAGCTTCCAAATATTATATGCCGTGGGACACGAACAATACGAATACACCTTCGGGAATTCTTGGTTTGGTTGGACGGATTACCTACAATTACAATGAACGTTATATGCTGGAACTAAATATGGGATACAACGGAACCGAGCAATTTCGGAAAGGAATGCGTTTTGGCTTCTTCCCTGCTTATTCGATAGGATGGATTCCTACCAACGAAAAATTTTTACCTAAAAACGAATGGCTAACGTTTGCTAAAATCCGCGCATCCTATGGAGAAGTCGGCAACGACCTCTTAGTACTTGAAAATGACAGGAAACGCCGTTATCTCTATCTTCCCAATACCTATATATTGAATCAGGGAGGTTATTGGTGGGGAAATACCGGCAATACAATAAGCGATTATTATGCAGGAGTTGCTGAAGGAACATTGGGCAATCCGAATATAACATGGGAAAAAGCGAAAAAGACAGATATTGGTGTCGAATTGAAATTTTTAACCGACCGCCTTTCTATTGTTTATGATTATTTTATCGAAAAAAGAGAAGATATTTTAACTATGCTGGGAATTATACCGGACATTTACGGTGTGGATACTGAGAAAGTACCGCCCGCCAATGTCGGAAAAACGACCAATAAAGGATATGAAATCGTTTTAGGTTGGACAGACCGCATCAGGAAATTTGGTTATTCGATAGAAGGAAATTTAAGTTATTCGAAAAATAAAATCATCTATGAGGCGGAAGCGCCAAATCCCTATTATTGGATGAATGAAACAGGCTTCAGCATTGGTCAGCGTTTCGGCTTGAAAAGCGACGGACTGTTTAATACAGTTGAAGAATTGGCGAACCGCCCTTACAATAATTTTACCAGTAACAGAGCTACGCTGGGCGATATCCGCTATCTTGATTTGAATGGAGATGGAATTATCGATAACAAAGATATAGCGCCCATCGGCTATCCTAATTTTCCACAATATCATTATGGAATTAAACTTGGATTTGATTATAAAGGATTTGATGTCAGAGCCTTGTTCAGTGGGTCGGCAAATGGTTCTTATTTTGTAAATTGGGGAATGTCTATACCTTATTATAAGTATGCCGGAAATGCGTGGCAGTGGCAATACGATGGACGATGGACACCCGAAAGATATGCTGCCGGAGAAAACATAACCTATCCGCGTGCCGTATTCAATGGAACGCCATCGGATAATAATTTTCTAAAAAGCGATTACTGGATGTATTCCAACGATCACTTCAAACTGAAAAACATTGAAATCGGATATTCTTTTTCGGCTAAGAAGAAATTTATGCAGTCTGCGGGAATATCTTCACTCCGCTTTTATTTGAACGGAAATAATCTGATTACGTTTCGGAACGAATTGAGTAAATTAGGGATTGACCCTGAAACAGTCAATCCTGAAAATGATACCGGAAATGCTTATGTTTATCCGCTTACACGGATTTTCAATATAGGATTCAATATACAATTTTAATTAAAGAAAGAATGACGAAAATGAAAAAGATATTGATTTTTTTATTTACAATCGCTTTAATTTCCTGCGAAGATATGTTTTTGGAAATACCTGATACTTCCGGGAATGTAGATTTGGATGAGGTCTATTCCTCAGCGAAGAATGTGGAAGGCGTACTGGCAAAATGTTACCGCGATGCACTGATACACGGTTGGCCCGGTGGATGGGGCGCTTCACACGGCGTGCTGGGTTCAATTTCAGGCGAACGGCATCGCGGATATAATTGGCATGGAACCTACGAAATCTGTGAGGCGGGATTAAGCGTAAATGGTACGACAGACGGAGCAGATGCTGGAGCTGATAACTTCGCCCAAAACTGGATGTGCGTTCGCGAATGTTATATAGTATATGAAAATATCGACCGCGTTCCGGATATGAGCGATGCGCTGAAAAACAACATTAAAGGCGAAGCATTGGGCTTAATTGCCTACCGCTATATGGGGATGTTTTACCGCTATGGCGGCTTGCCATTGGTACCTAAATCTTTTCAAGCCACTGACGACCTGAATATTCCGCGCTCTTCCCTGCAGGAAACCTACGATTTTATAATTGATTTATGCGACAGGGCTTTGGATTTAGTCCCTGCAAAATGGGAATCAAAATACACTGGGCGCATCAACAAAGGCGCTGTGCTGGCAATTAAAGCGCGTTTGCAAATGTTTGCCGCACGTCCTCTGTTTAACAGTGCAACGCCTTATCTTTCCAATCCGAAAACCGACTTGTTGGTCTGTTTCGGCAATAAAGATGATAACCGCTGGAACGAGGCGATAACTGCTAACGAAGCTGTGCTGACTTGGGCAAATGCCAATGGCTACCGTTTGTTGAACACTGGCGGCGGCGATGCGGGACAAGCTAACGTTAATGCCATAATCGATTATGGACGGGCTGTCTCTTTTCCGGGAAATGAGGAAGTAATTTTGGCATATAAATTTGATAATACAACTCAAGATTATAACAACGGGCTTGTTAATTATTATAATACTTCCGCTTATAATACATTTAACCGGTTTGATATAGAAAATTCGGGTTTATTGACCAATTTTCTGGAAAATTATTATTTCAATGACGGAACAACACCCGACTGGCCAAAGATAGGAGATGCAGAGCCGCGTCCTGCAAGCGACTGGCTGGAAAAAGTCGAAAAAATGGAAGCGCGTTTTCGGTTAGATTATATTGTGCCGGGAGTGGAATCGCTGGCAAATCCGAACGATAACAATTGGAGTCTGCGTGGCTGGAACATGCGGGTAGGCAATACTTTCATGGTATCTGATCAGGAAATCTTTCCCGGTGTGGGATGGTCGGGAAAAGGCTGCGGATTGCCTACTAAGTTTTATTATGGAGCCGGCGGACGGGTATGGTTCGAACCGCCTCTGTTTCGTATGGCGGAAATTTATTTGAATCTGGCGGAAGCCTACAATGAAATGGACAACACAGCAAAAGCTCTTGAAAATTTGAATATGGTGCATAACAGGGCAGGATTGCCGGCTATTAGGGAAACCGGTAAAGATAATCTTCGCGCTCTGATTCAACGGGAAAAAGCGATTGAAATGGTGGGAGAAAACCGCCGCTATTTCGATGCAAAACATTGGAAGATGCCGAATATAGGCAACGGCGTTATCGGCGGACCGATGCGGGAATTACAATTTCTGGTTAATACCGAAGGTACAGGCAGTACTAATCAGAATTTGCCGGCAGCTCAGGTTTCTTATTGGGATGCACTCACATACGTGGTTTACTGGAATCCTAAAATGTATCTGGAACCTATTCCGCAAAGCGAAGTGAACAAAGGAATAATTATTCAAAATCCGGGATATTAATTATAAAAAAATGAGAATTATGAATACAAAACATAATATCCGGAAATGGATACTCGTAAGTATATGTGTTTTTACCGGATGGAATATTACGGCGCAGGAAGCGGACAGCATTGTACCCGGAAGAGCATTTCCTACAACAATAATCAGTAATACAGCAGCTATTACGACAGTAAAGGAAATGGATTTAGAAAAAACGGTTTCTCCGAATTTTCTCAATACGCTGGCGGGGCAACTCACTGGTCTGAATGTCAGAGAAAGCAACGGCATGCCGGGTGTTAGCGCCAACTGGCTAATTCGCGGCTTTGGAAGTTATGGACTGGGACGCGAAAGCATTTCTAAACTATATGTGGATGGTTTTGAAGTCAATGCCGATTATATCCAATATCTTTCTCCAATGGAAATAGAAAGTGTTTCGGTTTTGAAAGATGCGGCTTCTTTGGTAACTTTCGGCATGAGGGGAGCTAACGGCATTATCTGGATTGAAACTAAACGAGGTAGAATTGGCAAGCCAACCATTTCTGCGCAAGTCAGGGGTAGTTTGCAACAGCCCATCAATATGAATAAAGCATTGGATGCTTACAATTTCGCTTCGTTATACAATCAGGCGGTGAGTAACGACAACGGACGGATTTGGACGCCTTATTATTCACAGGAACAATTAGCTGCTTATAAAAACGGCGAAAGTCCCAATGTAGATTGGTATAAGGAAGTGTTGAAAAATACGGGGAATTATTTAGACGCCAATATGGCGTTTAACGGAGGGAATGAAAATACCCGTTATAATATTGTATTGACTTATGCCGACCACAATGGTTTGTTAAACGTTGATAACTCAGCAGAAAATAAGGATAAAGTATCCAATATCAATATGAATAAATTTAACTTGCGGTCAAATTTCAACTTGAATTTGTTTAATTTTTTTGAGGCAAAAATAGATTTGGGAGGCAATATTGAAAATATTAAAAGTCCGAATTACAGTTTAGACGATTTGATGGACGATGTGGCGCATTATCCAGCCAATATTTATTTTCCCTACGATAATGAAGAAAAGACACATTACTCTGGTACGGCGTTGTATCCAAATAATCCGGTAGGCTCTATTAACGGATTGGGTTGGCAGTCTGCCCGTTTACGCATTTTGCAGGGTAACTTCATCTTTAAAGAAAAGTTGAATTTTATTACTCCCGGACTGTATTTGAAGGAAGCTATTTCCTTTTATTCAAGGATAATGAGCACTTATAATAAGACGCGAAATTATGCCCGTTATTATAATGGCGAAACGACTACTACCGACCAGACCACTTCGATTACGGCAAGCGGATACGGCTCTAATGGAATGGAAACTTGGATACAATATCTTGTTTCGGCTGGTTATGAACAGCAATGGGGCAGACATGCCTTACTTTCCGCCACAAGTCTTCACGCTTCTGCTTATCAGGGTGATGGTCGTTTTCGTTATAAATATCATTATTTGAATTATAACGGACGGGTGAATTATACTTATGACAACCGCTACGTTGGTGAGTTTGGTTTTTCTTATTTTGGTTCCGATGCTTATGCACCCGGTAACCGTTTTGGATTTTATCCTTCGCTTTCTGCTGCATGGATTATTTCCAATGAGGCATTTTTGAAAGAAAACAAGGTCATCAATTTTCTGAAACTGAGAGCTTCCGCTGGAAAAATTGGTAGCGCCGACACGGATGAAAATTCTGGAAACTTTGGTTCCAACGGACGTTTCCTCTATCAGCAATATTACTATTATACCGGAGGCTTCAATAGCGGCAATACTACGCCTTATCAGTGGAACAGCGGATTATCGCCGATATTTATTGCCAATCCAAATGCATTTGCGGAAAAAAGCATGAAATATAATGCTGGATTAGATCTTAATCTGTTCGGAAAAATCAGTTTAACATTGGATGCCTTTTTAGATAAGCGTAGCGATATCCTGACTTTAGACCAAACGAAAATGCGTTATTACGGGGTAAATTATTATATAGATAATATCGGTAAAATGACAAATAAAGGACTGGAAGCCGGCATTACATGGAAAGATAAAACTGGCGGCTTAGAATATACTTTGTTTGGGATGGCATCTTATGCGAAGAATACCATTGATTTTATGGGTGAAGTTCCTACGGCTTATATCTATAATGCATTTACTGGTCGTCCATTAGGTACAAGAATCGGTTTAGTCGCCGACGGATTTTATCAATTGGAAGATTTTAATGCCGACGGTTCATTGAAAGACGGATTGTCTGTTCCGACTTTTGGTACTGTGCAGCCGGGAGATATCAAATACAAAGATTTAGACAACAGCGGTTATATAGATGAAACGGATATAGACAAGATAGGAAAGCCTTTTTATCCAGAACTATATTACAGTTTCGGCGGAAGCCTGAAGTATAAAGGTTTTGATTTTAACATTATGTTTCGCGGCGCATCAGGAGGCGATATAAATATGATGGATTATCCCCAGCAGTTTGTCGCTTTCATGGATAACCGGAATGCGTATCCGATAGCTCAAGGCGCTTGGGCATATTATCCCGAACAGGGAATCGATACGAGGGCTACGGCTACTTATCCGCGATTGGCAGCAGCAAGCAATTCCAACAATTATCGCAGAAGTTCTTTCTGGATAAGGAATAACGATTTCCTGCGGATTCAGTATGTTGAAGTGGGTTACAAAATTGCCGACATCCGGTTTTTTCTGAATGCAACTCATCCGGTAACTTGGAGTAAATTATTGAGAGATTACAATATAGACCCGGAATCTTATTTCGGATATCCGTTTGTTCAATCATACACCTTAGGGGTATCTATTACATTTTAATATATAGGGATTATGAAAATCAATTATTTCAAAAAAACATGTATAGTTTTTGCTTCTGTTTTATTGAGCGGATGCGATTTCTTAGATACAAAAATAGATACGGATTTGACGCCGGAATCAATCGAAACCAGCCGGTACGTCTTATGGTACTTTGGTAATTCCATGTATTCGTCTATACAATCTGGTTTTACCGTTTTGGATAATAATTTCTTTGCCGCCGCTTCTGACGAAGCCCAGCGTACGCAGGAGTCGGGTTATGCCTATACGTTCAACAGAGGAATTCTCAGTCCTGATAATGTTGAGGCAGCAACTAATGCAATTTATTACAATTGTTATGAGGGAATACGCGCTGCCAATTTCTTCCTGGATTTTGCCAAAAACGGAGAGGAATTGTTAGCTTGGAACTACGATACCATAACAAATTCCGACAACTTTCAGAAAGATTTAAGAAATCTGGCTTGGTTCCGTGCTGAGGCGCATATTTGCAGAGCTTATTATTATATGGAATTAATCAAGCGTTTCGGTGGAGTTCCTATCATTGAAACCACACTGGATAAAGCGGAAAATCCCGGGAAAACTCCTCGTTCCTCTTATGACGAAGTTGTAGAATATATCATCAATGAAATTGATACGTATAAAGATGATTTGCAAACCGACTGGAAAACGCATCCCGACAATGTTGCCAGAAATGACGGGCGTTTCGAATTGAAATCGGCTCTATCTATTAAAGCCCGTGTACTTTTGTATGCCGCAAGCCCGCTGAATAATCCCAATAATGATATAACCAAATGGGAAAGAGCAGCACAAGCCGCTGAGGACGTAGTAAATATTATGAATTACAGAATGCCTGTCAACAGGGATTATGGCAGATATTTTCAAAGTAATAATGCATCTTCGGATGCTGAAAGCATTTTCTTGCTTCGGGTAGGAGTAGGTAATGGGTTAGAAAGGGCAAACTATCCTATTGCTACGCCCGGAGGAAATAGCGGAATCACACCTACCCAAGACTTGGTTGAAGCGTATGAATATACCAGAACGGCTGACTCGCTAAATCCTTACAACAATAGAGACCCGCGTTTGGCGGCGACTATCGTAACGAATGGCAGTACATGGAACAATCGCATCATCGACCAATCGCCCGGAGGAACCGACGACATGCGGAAATCCAATGCCAGCAAGACTGGTTATTACCTGAAAAAGTTTATGGGGGATAATTTAAATCTAACGCAAAATGCTACCGACCCTGATGTGTGGATTATTTTTCGCTATGCAGATATTCTACTGATGCTTTCGGAAGCAATGAATGAAGCTTATGGACCTGATGTCCGGCCGGATGGATTTACAATGACTGCCCGGCAAGCGCTGACGGAAGTCCGCAGAAGCGCCAGTTCTTCCTTGCGGACAATCTCCGTTACGGATGTTGCTGGATTTAGAGAGGCTGTAAAACGCGAACGCCAAGTGGAATTGGCATTTGAAGATCACCGTTATTGGGATTTGCTTCGTTGGAAAGATGCGGAAACCGTTCTAAACAAACCGGTGCAAGGAGTGGAAGTAAACAAAGATGAAAACGGAAATTTTATTTATCAAACAAAAAATGCCGGAGAAAGAGTTTTTTATACGAAAAATTATCGTTTACCATTTTCCCGTTCTGAAGTTGTTAATTCCGGCGAAACATTGACGCAAAATGAAGGATATTGAGAATTATAAATTATGAATTATGAAGAAAATAGTATTTATAACAACCACAATTTTATTTTTTACAGGATTTATCGCTTGCGAAAAAGAGGGAGGCACGGACGATTACGGATTCGCTTATATTTACATGCCGCAGGCTACTGTAAGCGGAGGATTAAACAACAATTATTATGTACCTTCCGGCGAAGGTGTCTATACCTATAATTTCAAAATAGATGCCGATAAAAAGGAATTGCAGATTTTGCTGGGCGTGTTGCGTTCCGGCGATTTGCCGAATGAAGCCTATTCGGTTGAGATTATCGCGCGGACTGATACTACCGGACTGATAATATCAGAAGGTTTGATTGAAAATGGGATAGTATTCCCATCCACTTTGTATTCCTTGCCTCAAAAAGTAGAGATTGCTGCAAACAAAAATGGTGAAAGTTTTTACATGACTGTTCCAATAGATGCCTTGAAAGATGATAGCTATACAGACAAAAAATTAGTTCTGACCGTCGGACTTGCCAATCCTTCCCGGTTTGAACTGAGTGCAACGAATACAAATACCGTAGTCATTCTGGACGTAAACGCCATTCGTGCATATCTTCAGTGAGAAAATAAGCGGGTTGCATGGCGGGGAGATTAGATATTAATAGAAAACCTGCAATCTTGTTTAAGTATAGTATCATAAACAAATATCGGTCGCAACTTTATCATGTTACGACCGATATTTTTTACGTGTATGTAAGAGTTTTATTTATTTATAAAACGCCGTACAACAGTTCCTTTATCAGTATTTAAATGAATCAGATAGACGCCAGCTGCCAAACCGGAAGTCGGAACATCTACGCTGCTTTTTCCTACCATATTAGAACGGACAGCTACTCCGCCTATATCATACACAGTATAATTTACAATCGTTAATCCGTCGGCTTGTAAATGAATATTTCCTTTCTCGTGGATTAGTAGTACATTGTCGCCTAAATTATTTACAGGGGTTATTCCTGATGTTAGATCGATCGTGATTTTCTGTGCTGTTGGAGCAGGAGTTGTGAAAGTGTTGTCGGCTTTTGGAAGAGCATAAACAGCAAATGGACTTGCATTTCCTCCTACGTATATGTTGTCTGCTCTGTCTAACGCTACTGAGAAGGAAGTTGTTCCAAAAGAAGTAGTAACTTTATACTTAAGAGCTATTATTGGTTTCCCATTTTCATCAAAAGTAATGTCGAAAACACGTACAACACCATTACAAGTTAGAGCCATCATTGATTTTCCGTCATTCAAAGCCATACCTCCCTGATAAGAGTCTCCTATTATACTGGAAGTAGTAGTAGATTCCGGATCCACAGCATCAACAGCCGAAATAAAATCTATGCTTGTTCCATTGAAATGGATTAACGATGGAATAGCAGGATTGTTATCATTAGCGCGATATTGGTATATCCACCAGCCTCCGCGTCCGTCGGGAGAAATAACGGAATTACCGTTTTGCTGAACATTACCATTAGCGGCATCATCGTAAATCAATGCACTTGGAGCTACATCCCATGTAGTTTCCAAATTTCCAATATCATAGCGATATATATTTCCCGATACACCGCTGGCAAGTCCTAAATCTTCATCAAAGGTATACAATTTTGTATCATCACCTGTTCCTTCAACATAGCAGTGTGAAATGGAACCATGTATTTCTACGCCATCTGCTATTGCTACGCCGCTGCTGTTCAGTGTTCCTCCGAACACAGGTTTAAAATCTGCAGAAGGATTTGCAGGATCCATTGTCCATACGCCGGCATGAGTATCACTCCAATCAGATATAAATACCAATCCGTCAGGAGCGACAGTTACGCGGAACGGACTTGCTGCACTATTAGCTGTGCCACTAAGTCCCCATACAACGCCACTTGAATAAGCGGCATTACCTTGTTCGGTCACATCTTCCAAAGCAGCGTTATAAATGTAAACGCCGTCGGTTGTAGTCCGGATATTTGTAGCAGCTGCAGTTTCATTTCCTTCGGTTGCATATACGCGACCAAAGAATGGACTTTCAAAACCGTTATCTACCGCTAACCCGCGTAATGCATGGAAGCCGAGATATTCGGCATCGTTTGAAACTTTCACCGGGTCTGTCGCAGTATTCGCTGTCGCCGTTGCCGTTACAGACCATAAATAATCTCCATCCGGCAGGTCGCTCAAACTGAGTATTGCAGTATGAGTTCCTTTGGTTAACAGGTCGGGATCGGAAATCTGTTTACCGTTCGAACCATTGAAATTGATAGATACAGCAGTTGCATCGGCATTCAATGTGTAAGTGAATGCATAGACAGCTACGGAATTTGCTTCATCCATTTTTTGTACTTTCAATCCGGAAGCATAAATGTTCGCTTGTGCTTGTGCATTTGCTGTAGCCATAGACAGCGCTGCAAAATAAATTAATAAAAAAATCGCTTTTTTCATAAGAATTACTATTAAATATATATTAGTTCCTTTATCGTTTAATTATTCTTTTTACTACAACTCCATCCGCTGTTTGTACTTGCAATACATAAACACCTGCGTTCAATCCGCTCGCTGAAACACTGTATTGACTATCATTATTGATTTTTTCCGAACGAATCATCTTTCCGCTGAGGTCATAAATAGTGTAAGCTTTCAGATTGTTTCCGGTAATAATAAACTCGGAAACAACCGGATTAGGATAAACGTTAACTTCTATGGGCTTAACGGTTTGAATGGCGGTAAACGAACTACGAGGTACATAGGTGGTGTAGCTGTTATCGGCTTTCGGCAAGGAGTAAATCATCAAACGTTCGTTACCGTTAGAAATCAAGTACAAATTACCGGCAACATCAAATGAAGCGCCTTGTAAATAATCGGTGTTTCTTCCCCATTCAATTTCATATTTGGGAGTCAATGTCGGTTTATTGTTCACGTCGTAAGTTACGTCGAATACTTGTGCTTTACCTGGGCTGGTAGCTAACATTAACAAGGAACCGTCTGTGTTCACTGCCGTAACGCCTTGGTAAGTTGAAGGCCAGTCGCCTCCTACATTATAATCTTCCACATCGTTCGTAGCGTGAAGCAATCCGGGTACAGCCGTACTACCACCGCCTGCACGGTATTGAGATATCCACCAACCGCCATGCGTATCATAAGCAATAGAGCTATAGCCATTTTGCAAACGATTATTAGGATCATTGAAAGTAGTTGCACTGGGAGCTGCTGTCCATGGAGCAGTCGAGTCTCCGATATCGAAGCGCTGTATTCTGCCAGTTACCGACGGATCAATGCTACGGTCGAGGATAAAGAGTTGCGTATTTTCGCCTGTTCCCATTACATAACAGTTTTGAACCATGTTGTGAATGGTTATGCCATTTTCGCTTGCTCGTCCGTTAGTCGTGTTTCGTGTTCCACCGAATACCGGTCTGAAAGCGGCAGACGGATTAGCAGGATCCATGACATAAACACCGGAGTTATCAAGAGTTGCATCGGATATATAGAGTTTGCCATCTGGTGCAACTGTCGGACGCATTGGACCGAATTGGTAGCCTCCCTGATTGTATGTTCCCCAAGTAATTCCGCCGGTGTAACTGTTCGCTCCCTGACCGGTTACATCTTCGAGCGCTGCATTCAGGATATAGATACCTGTTTGCGTTGTACGGCGCTGTGCAGGCGCTCCTGCGGTTATAGGTCCTCCCTGAGGTTCTGTAATATAAACTCGTCCGAAATAGGGACTTTCATGTGTTTTATCTACCGTAACTCCCCTTGGTGCATAGAATTGGAATATCGGATCGTCATTCGATATCTTAATCGGACGACTCACCGCACGGGCAGTTGCAGTAATGCTCCATGCATCAAAACTAACGTTGAAAGGATTGTCAATCGTATGTTGTCCTTTTGTCAGCGCTCCTGCATTGAACGACGTCAATGTTTCGCCATCTTTATCAACTGCGATAAATACCGATTGAGCATTTTCATTCAATGTAAACTTGAATGCCCCTGCCGAAGTAATCGAAAGTTCAGAAGCATAAATGTTTGCTGTTGGGACATCGGCTGATTTGTAATGGGCTATTCCCTGATTTTTTGCCAATATAAACAAATCAATATCATAGCCGCTTACTACTCCGGCAGCCATCATATAAGAAGCAGGTGTTTCACCCACGCCTTCTTCGGGATATTTTTCCGAAACTTTCACCGCGTTATTCAATCCGTTGTTTACGTCGAACAGAACTACACCAACGTTTGCTCCATCGATTTCACAAACCGGCATAATTAAATAGCTATGTCCGGCATTGCGGAAGAAATTGCCGCCACGAGCTATCGCAGGCAGGTCATAGCCTGACTCTTCGGAAAATTCTCCCACTTTCACCAGCGGTTCTCGTTCGGGTGCATCCCAATCGAATTGAAATTCGACAGGCAACATTAATTCGCTGTCGATATAGAGATGATCGCCGTTGCCGTTGGGGGTAATTGTGAAAATAGGATGTTCGCCCACTGCTGCATAAGGCAGTGAATAGGGTGCAGCTCCTTCCTTGTACATACTGGCAAGGACTCCCACTCCGGCTTTGTATTGTAATCCTAAAACGCGCCAATGGGTAGGAGTGGCTGCCGTTGTTCCGGCTGTGGTATAAATCTTGCAATTCCTTCTCGGTCCGCTTACGGCAAAAGTTTCACCTATTACTCCTTCTGTCCAGTTTCCATTTCTCTGCGATTGGAACAATAAAGCTGGAGCCGCATCGTCGTCATCCCAGCTAAATACGTTAAAATAAGTAGTCGGATCCGTGAAAGCAACAGTATCCTTGTTGCAAGCCATCAGGTAACCATCTGCTGAAAAGGCTATGTCGCTAAGTTTTTCCGTGCCTGTCAAATCCAATTCCTTGATTAATCCTGTTGTTGTAGCATCAACTACCAAAATCTTCGGATCGGTAGTAAGCACATATAGTTTTTCGTCGCGATATAATACTCGTTTTATATCGTAACTGCTTAGCCAATCAGGATTAACAGAAGTATCTACGGCATCAAAATCATAATTGCTTAATGGCACTGTTCCTGCGTCCTGATCAGGATCTGGAAAATCGACATCAGTATCTGGATCAATATAGTCAGGATTGTACAATCTAACTTTTGCATAAGCGATTTGTGACGCCGCTAAACTCACATCCATAATTTCTTCATCATAGCCTAACTTATTTACTCGCACTTTATAGTCGCCCGGAGCTACATCGTAGAAAGCATAAACGCCATTGTACCACTCGTCAGTGATATAGGTTTGCAATACTGTTGTTCCGGCTGCATCCAGCAATTCGACCGTTGCTCCGTTGATAGGCAGCCATTGGTCATCACTTCCGCCTCTGTAAGTAAATCCCGGAACAGCTATTGTTTCGCTTTTACTCTTAACCCAACCGGCAATTGTTCCATTCACAGGCAAGTCGCGGTTATAATAAGAATGAAAGTGTTGGAAAAAACGGATAGCTTCCAATTTGCAATAATCGTTATTGCATAAACGATGCGTTTCAGGTGGATAATCGTGGAACGAACCTTCGGATAAAAATCCGGGTACAGTCAAGGGGCGTAAAACACCTAAGCCGTATCTATCACCATAGAAAGTGAAGTCGCCACGTAAATTGATATTCGTACTAGTCCATACAGTCAACGGATTATTGAATTGAATAGGTCCTGAATTCTGAACCATCGGCAAACATTCCGGTACAGTAGGAATATTGTCGTCACCGTGATAAAGCAACAACAGGTAATTAGTTGCACCGTTAATCGCATTGCTATGGATGGATAAAAAATGATCCACATTATTTGCATTGGCTTCTTCGGCAATGGCACTCAAATCGCGGTCGCCACCTACCAGTAAAGCCGCCACATCAACTCCAGGACGATAAACTCCCGGACTCGATTGATAATAAGACGTATCTCTTATGCCACTTGTATTTTCTA
>JGI24699J35502_11133839_pt1 | contig 16868 bp, 17 predicted proteins | sample TergutMp193P4_FD_35502 | JGI IMG/M metagenome (IMG submission 35502) | reverse complement strand
CGCAAGCAGCACATCGCGGGCGATGATGGCCTCTTCGGCCACCGCTGGCCAACCAGCAAGGCCGAGTTGACTGCTGATGACGCCCTCATTCATCTGGGCATCCACCGTAAGCTGCGGCTCTTGCGCGTGTTGGGCGATCACGCCGTCAAACGCTTTGACGTATTCTAGCGCGCGCCGCATCACGACCGGGTCGGCTACGCAGTTGCCGTCGTCGCTGAATATTCTGACCTTGGCCCGCGAATCCGCCATCGCACCTAACTCAGCTAATTGCTCGCCTTTTAGCCCAACGGTTACGGCCCCTACCGGGTGCACGTCCACTAGGCCTGCTTCTTTGCCGAGCCACCAGACTTGCTCGACGACGCCAGCGGTGTCCGCGACCGGCGTGGTGTTTGCCATGGCGAATATGGCCGTATACCCACCCAGCGCGGCGGCTTGGGAGCCGGTCAGCACGGTTTCGGCGTCCTCGCGGCCCGGTTCCCGTAAGTGAGTGTGCAGGTCAACGAAGCCTGGGAGCAGTATTTGGCCGCGCCCGTCGTAAGTTGGCGTGTTGGCTGTAGCCGAAGCGCTCGGCGTGTTGCCTGTTATGGCAGTGATGATTCCGTCGGTGACGGTAATGTCCACTAACTCGCCACCATACGGGCGGACGTTGCTAAGGACGAACGAGTTGCCTAGTAAATTAGCCATCAAGCATCAGCCCCTTTGCCCGCTAAAAGCAGGTACAGCGCCGCCATCCGCACGGCCACGCCATTTGCTACTTGTTCGACGATGACGGATTGCGGCGAATCTGCCGCCTCGGCACTAATTTCTAGGCCGCGATTCATTGGGCCGGGATGCAGCACGATGCCGTGTTCTGGCAGCATCGCCAAGCGCTTGCGATCTAGCCCGTAGCGCCGGGAGTATTCTTGGGCGCTGGGCAAAAACGCCGCCGAACCCCCGCCCATCCGCTCGCGCTGCACGCGCAACATCATCACGGCATCCGGCTGTTCGGCCAACACCGCATCCAAATCATAACTGAGTTTGGCCGGCCAACTGTCTGCCCCCACTGGCAATAACGTGGGTGGTGCCACTAGCGTGACGTCGGCGCCCAAGGTGTTTAGCAGCCAGGTATTTGCCCTTGCCACCCGCGAATGTAGAACATCGCCCACAATCGCGACCTTCAAACCGTCTAGCCCCTGGCCTTCGGCGGCTGGCCCGATTAAATGCTTGCGCATGGTGTACGCGTCCAATAGCGCCTGAGTAGGGTGTTGGTGCGTCCCATCCCCCGCATTCAGAACAGCAACCGAGGCTGGGCGACCTGCTGCGTTACTATCGCTCGCAAGTACCTCTTGTACTAGCTTCGCTCGCGTGCCTTGCATCTCATCCCAGCCTCGGCTGCTGTATCCAGCACCTGACCCCAATGTGTGCTGCCCCGCCAGCCAACCAGCATGTGCCAGCCGGTGGGCGGCACCGCTAGCGCTAGACCGGATGACCACGGCATCGGCGCCCATCGCATTAAGCGTCAGCGCCGTGTCTTTCAACGACTCGCCTTTAGAGGCGCTAGAGCCCTTCGCGGAAAAGTTAATCACATCAGCACTCAGCCGTTTGGCCGCAGTTTCAAACGAGATGCGCGTGCGGGTGGAATCTTCAAAAAACAAATTGACTACGGTTTTCCCCCGCAAGGTGGGGAGCTTTTTTATTTCGCGTTCTTGGGTGGCGGCCATTTGGGCGGCGGTATCAAGTATTTGGATAGCTTCGGCCCTGGACAATTCATCGGTAGAAAGTAAGTGTTGCATCTACTTAGCCTCCGCGTGGTTAATGGTTACACAATCAGCGCCATCGGTTTCCATTAGCGAAACACTCACTCGCTCACTGCGGGAGGTTGGGATATTCTTGCCGACAAAATCAGGTTGAATAGGTAATTGCCGCAGGCCCCGATCAACTAAAACCGCTAATCGAACTGCGGCTGGGCGGCCAATATCGCTAATCGCATCCAGGGCGGCTCGCACAGTGCGGCCAGAGTTCAAAACATCGTCAACTAAAATAACAGTTTTTCCGTTGATATCGGGAACCGAAGTAACGCCGATGGTTCTAGTTGGGTGGCGGCCCAAGTCATCTCGATACATGGTGATATCAAGCTGCCCAGTCGCCTGGATTGGGTCAAACTCCGCTTTGATGTTATGCAGTTCGGCAGCGAGCCGATTTGCTAACGGGACGCCGCGCTTTGGGATGCCAAGCACCACGGCGCTAGTTAAATCGGAGACGTTTTCATCTATTTCATATGCGATGCGGGTAATCGCTTTAGCCAATTCCGTTGGCCCTAATACGGTGTGCGATTCGCTCACCAAATCCACCTTTCGCGGTAAAACCTGTTTAGGTTGCCAGCATGGGCTTAAGTTTTGCAATCCGGTCTAATAACGCGTTAATAAATCCGGGCGAATCATCGGTGGATAATTCGGCAGCGAGCGCGACCGCTTCGGCTATCGCAACGCTATCTGGGACATCGCCGTTAAACAACAATTCCCAGACGCCGATGCGCAACAATTCACGGTCAATGTTGGGCATCCGGTCAAGTGGCCAGTTAGTAGAATAAGTCGAAAGCAATTCGTCAATTCGTTCTTGGTTTTCGACCACGCCAGTTACCAAATCTGCCGTATATGGCCGGATGGCTTTGGGCTGCTCAGCGCTATTGCGGGCGGCAGCGACTTCAATTTCTTGTTGACGCTGCGCCAAAATATGCTGCGCTGGCACTTCACGCATATGTGCCTCGTACAACAGGTCGAGGGCAGCGCGGCGCGCTTTGCGGCGCGTCCCAGCAGGTTTGGTTGGGTCGGAATTAGCCATTACCGTATCTCCGCCCTCAAATACCCAGCGCGGTTAATCGTTGACCCGGCCCAAATATGAACCATCCCGGGTATCTACCTTGACCTTGGTGCCCTCGGTTAAGAACAGCGGAACTTGAATCTCCCGGCCAGTTTCCAGCGTGGCCGGCTTGGTGCCGCCAGTGGCTCGGTCGCCTTGCAGGCCTGGTTCGGTGCCGGTGATGGTCAAAAGCACCGACGCCGGTAGCTCCACATAAAGCGGCGTGCCCTCATTCATCGCAATCATGGCGTGATTACCCTCTAGCAAAAAGTCCTTAGAGTCGCCAACGACTGTACCGGGGATGTGGATTTGGTTGTAATCGTCATCCATAAAGACGAAATCATCGCCATCGGCATAGGAATACATATAGTCGCGGCGGTCAACGTTTGCCGTTTCTACTTTGGCGCCCGCGTTGTAGGTTTTGTCCACGACCTTGCCGGTCACCACGTTTTTCATCTTGGTGCGCACAAAAGCGCCGCCCTTGCCGGGCTTGACGTGTTGAAACTCGGTGACGGTCCACAGCTGACCGTCAATGCGCAAAACCGTACCGTTTTTTATGTCATTCGAAGTAGCCACAAGCACCCATCATAGCGGGCAAGGTTCAGGTTTTGTGGGTGGCTGGCCGGTTCGCGATTGCACTGAGCGCCAAATAGTAGGAGTCGAAGCCGAAACCGGCGATGGTGCCAGTGGCTACGCCAGAAATGGTTGAAACGTGACGGAACTTTTCGCGGGTGGCCGGGTTGCTCAGATGCACTTCCACCATCGTCAGCCCGGCCTTTGTGACGAGTGCGGCTGCATCCCGCAGCGCATACGAATAATGGGTGAACGCGGCGGGGTTCAGCACCACTTGGCTGCGCGTGTCCACTGCCTCGTGCAGCCAGCCGACCAATTCGGCCTCGTCGTCGGTTTGTCGCGCTTCGATTGCCAAACCGAGTTCCGCTGCCCAGCTCGCTAGCGCAGCTTGCAAGTCTGTCAACGTGCCGGTGCCATATATCTCTGGCTCTCTAACGCCTAATCGGCCTAAGTTGGGCCCGTTTAGCACCAGAACCTTGGTTGGTGCTGGGCTAATCATCGCGCACTTCTCCGTATTGCATTAAGAATGCGTTGCTGTCACCCTCGGCGCTGTGGCCAGCATCGGGAACTAGAAACATCAAAGCACCCAAGCCAACGGCAATTACTAGCAGGATGCCTAATAGTCCCCAAATGGTAGCCCCAAAAGCGGCAATGAAAACCGTCCACATCCCCGCCGAAAGGAACGATGCCGCTTTGCTGGTAATCGCGTAGAAGCTAAATACTTCTGTGGCTTGTGCCGGTGGCGTTACTTGTTCCAGATAAGACCTGGATGCCGCCTGCACTGGCCCCAATACCGCGCACAGCACTAAACCGAAAATCCAGAATACTACCGGACCCAGGTTATGCAGAATTAACGCGAGCAGCCCCGCCGCGAGCAGCACGGCTAAGGAAATGATAATAACCCGCCGGGCACCCCATAGGTCATTAAGACGCCCAACTAATTGCGTGGCGAACCCAATCACCAAATAGGCTAACACTCCGAAGAGCAATACCATTTGCGGGGTAAAGCCAAAGGTAATAGCGGCAATTATTGCACCGAAAGTCAGAATACCGGCTAAGCCGTCCCGATATATTGCAGCGGCTACTAAGAACCAAAACGTTTTTGGCGAATTATTGAACAGGTCACGCATCGTGTCGAATATCGAAGTGTAGGAACTGACTATCCTGGCCCGGCGGCCACTAAACCCCAAGCCATCGCGCGTTTCTCCCACCCCGGCATCCGCGCTACCAAAATCAGCAGTTGGCTCGGGGACAAAGAGATATAGCGCCCAGCCAAAGAGTAACGCCCAAATCGCACACGCTAACGCGATAAAGCGGAATCGGTTTAAGCCCAAGGAGTCTAAATGGCCAAACCAATCCGTCAATTCCAACATCAGCACCACAAAGAGGGCTAACACGCCAGCCAAATAGCCAGCGCCCCATCCCATCCGCGAAATCAGCCCCCTATTGCTTGACGATGAAACCGAGGGCAGCAAAGAGTTGTAGTACACATTAGCAATGGTATCGAGCACTAACCCAAAAGCGATTAACGCAGCCCCCAGCGTAAAGAATTGATATTCTGGCCGCAACAGGAATAGCGCTAACATTACTAAAATTAGCAAGATGTTAGCGATGGCGAGCTTCTTTTTAATGCGGCCTGGTTGCTGCACCCGTCGGCTCAATATGGGAATAAGCAACGCTGTGATAATGCCCGCAATAGTTACCCAGGCGCCGATGCTCGCTGCCAAATCATCCAAGGCGTGGATTCTAATTGGGTCATTTACCGGTAAGGCGAGATAACGCGGGTCGAGAAAAGCGTTATTGGTCAAATATAGCGGGATAAAGACAAAGGTAATGATAATGGAACTAAACGGTTGGGTGCTCCAATCCCACAGCGCCCAGCTCCACACTGACTTTTTCGGAATATAGCGTGCGTCCAGATTAGCGTCCAACTCAACTGGGTCATATTCCGTCAACACGGTGACGTTGGGTTTAGCAACATCCTCGCTGCTGACTTGCGAAATGTCGTCATCAATAACCACCGCAACCGGCTCGTTTGTGGAGCCAGGCTGCTCCCATGTTTGCGCCATAGCGACAATTCTGCCTGATGGCCGGATAATTGGGAGCATATCCGGGCGGGGGTGGCCTAGTTCGCCCTAGAATAAGCGTCATGGATTCGCTGCTCGGCTCTCGCCTTTCGGATGCGCCGAGCGATTCGGCTGCGTCCGGCGCGTCCGGCGCTGTTGGCGCTGTTGGCGCTGTTGGCCCGCTCAGTGGCGCGCTCAGTATTGCGGCACCCGATGCCGCAGGCTGGCACCCGGACATCCTGCCTGGTTTTGTGCAGCGACCCATCGGGCCAGCGACTTTAGTGAAGAGCCTGGCTGTGCCCAACTCCCCACGCGGCGTCATCCTGCATATTCACGGGTACAATGACTACTTTTTCCAAAGCCATTTTGCCCAAGAATTGACGGACGCTGGGTACATATTTTATGCGGTTGACCTGCGAAATGCGGGGCGGTCGTTACGCCCGGATGGGCTGCCCCACTTCGCCACCGATTTGCATCAACCCGCTACCGATGTGGCGGCTGCGGCAGAGTTTGTCCGCGACGAACACCCGGAGTTGCCGTTGGTAGTGCATGCCCATTCGACCGGCGGCCTGATCGCGGCGCTTTGGGCACATGCTTATCGCAACGAGACTGGCGTTAAGGCGCCGCCCGAAGCGTTGGTGCTGGATGCGCCGTTCTTTGAGGTACCCGGCACGTTCTTTAAGCGGGCTGGCGCTTGGGCTGCCGCGCCTGCTGGCCGGTTGCGGCCTACCACTGCATTGTCAGCGAGTCCGTCGGCGTATTCGTCGGCGATGCATGTTGACAACGGTGGGCGGTGGTCCTTTGATACGTCGCTAAAAAACCCCGATGGCGTGCCGATTCGCCTCGGCTGGTTGCGGGCGGTGCGGGCGGCGCAAGGCCGGGTGGACCGGGGGCTGGATATTAAAGGGCCGGTGCTGCTGGCCGCCTCTGCCGCGTCGTCCGGGCATGACCCGATGTTAGCGGATTCCACCGATACGGTTTTGGATGTTTCGGCAATTACGTCGCGGGCCGATAAACTTGGTTCCGATGTTACCGTGTTACAAATACCCGGCGCCGTCCATGATTTGACGTTATCTGCGGATGAACCCCGGGCTAAATATTTTACCGAATTAATTGATTGGTTGGATAAATGTATTTCGATTTCCCCCCCGGTAGCGGACACCCCATCGCTTTAGCCCATCGCGGCTTTTGGGACCCAGCATTATCTGGCCCGCATTTAGAAAACTCAATGGCCGCATTTGCGGCTGCCGTAGATTTGGGATATCGCTATTTAGAGACGGATGTGCATGGCACTTCCGATGGGGTGGCTATCGCTTTGCACGATGCCTCATTGGACCGCACTACCGACGGTAAAGGCGATGTGGCCACAATGCCGTGGAAGGAAGTTTCGCAGTATTATATTGGCGGCGTCGAGCCGATTCCAACTTTGGTGGAATTATTAACTACCTGGCGCGATGTCAAATTCAATTTGGATGTCAAGGCCGATTCTGGAATTGAGCCAACTGCCCTGGCTATTGAAAAAGCGGGCGCGCATGACCGCGTTTTAGTGACTTCATTTTCAGCCACCCGGCGCCGGGAAACTGTTAAGCGGTTATCAAAGCCCGTGGCTACCGGGGCCTCCACTGCCGAAATCACCGCCTTTTTGGGAGCCGCCCGGCTTGGCTCGCGGCGGCTCGCTAAGGCTGCGTTAGGCGATGTGACCGCTATTCAAGTGCCGTTATCGCAAGCCATCGGGCCAGTTGGAATTGGCGTTGTTGATAAGCAGACTTTGCGCATTGCCCATGCTATTGGCAAATATGTGGATGTTTGGACGGTTAATACTCGGGCAGAAATGTATCACCTGCTGGAGGATTTGGGGGTGGACGGCATCTTTACCGACCGCGCCGACACTTTGAAGTCCGTTATGCAAGACCTTGCCCTCTGGAAGACCACCTGAGCCTTAATAGGGGGGACTCCACCAAAAATAGCGGCGCTCTTGGCCCGCAGATTCTTAGTGTCGCACGTCACAATGACGTGGCAAATCCGCTGGTGAAACCCTGTATTTACCTTGCTGCGATACTACCCAGAACCGCAAGTCCTAGGTTTCCACTTGCAGAGAGAGAGAGAGAGAGAGACTTACCTCAAGGTAAATCGCCAAAGTTGACGATTTTCAGACGATGAGGTGTCGAAATGAGAAAATCAAAAGCGGTATTTGGTATCGCTACCCTAACATCCCTCAGCATATTGAGCGGTTGCAGCAGTCAAGACAACAGCGCGCAAAGCCTAGTGGCTCCAGCACCAATCGAAAATGTAAGTGCCACAGCCGATGCGCTCGTAGGTTGGCATCTTGGCGATTGCTTGTGGGACGTGACCCAGTATGAGGGTGTTATTGCCCCAGAAACAATGCTTGCAGACTGCAGCGCAAGGCATACCGGTGAAATCTATGCTGTGATTCCAAAGATTTCAGGTTTATCACCTAACCTTTTATCTGGTTGGGTTGATGAACAATGCGTTGAGAACTTCGAGCTTTATGTTGGTTCTAAGTTTTATGAATCCACGTATTCCTACGGTATTTTGTGGGTAGACGATTACGGCAGATTCGATCCCGTATCATTCGCCAAGATGCCTCCCGATCAGGCTGCCAACTGGATTGCTACCACCCCGCTGTATCCTGTTTGCTATGTGGTAGTCAATGATGCTAACTCCGTTTATCAGAGTCATCGATAAAAAGGAGTGAAAACCATGTTATTGCGAAAGCGACGCCTAACTCGTAAAGCTATGGCAATCGGGTTAGGCTTAGGTCTTGGCACACTGGGCGTCGCTGGATGTTCCAGCAATGATGCCCAGCCTACCCAACCTGCTCCCCTAGTAGTTGCGCCGGTGCAACAGCAAGCGCCAGCGGTTCAGCAAGAGCAGAAACCCCAGCCGGTACCCAACCCGGTTGGCGAACCAGCGCCCGAACAGCATCCGGCTGTACCTGAGGAGTCCAGTGCGGGCGTAACTTCGCCGCAAACCCAGGTCATCGTCGAACAACCGGCGCAACGTGACACGGTCGTAGTGCAACAACCCGCGCCCCGCGAGACAGTGATTGTGCAACAACCTGCACCGCGGGAAACCGTGATTGTTCAGCAGCCTGCACCACGCGAGACCGTGTTCGTACAAGAATCCGTGCGTAGCGATTTGCCTAAGGCCGGAACAAATTGCTATTGGGAAAGTTACGCATACAATCACAACCCTGATGGCGGGTACACCAATATCCGTTCCAGCCAATCGTCCAAATCAGATTCTAATATCATTGGGCGAATTCCAGCTGGGGCCGGTCCTTTTGAGTACGAAATTTGTGGTCAAACAGGTTGGGTTCGCGTGCGTTACAACGACATATTCGGCTGGGTACACAATACCCAACCCATTTGGTAAGCCGGGAATTAGCTAACTTAAGAACTTATTGCGCTGCAATATTCAGTTTGTCGCGCACTATTTTAAGGAAAAATCATGTTATCGCATAAATGCAGCCTGACTTATAAGGCTATGTCAATCGGCCTAGGTCTTGGCCTTGGTGCTCTTGGCGTCGCTGGATGTTCCAGCAATGATGCCCAGCCGACCCAACCTGCTCCCCTAGTAGTTGCGCCGGTGCAACAACAAGCACCAGCGGTGCAGCAAGAGCAGAAACCTCAGCCAGTACCCAACCCAGTGGGCGAACAAAGCCCGGCGACCGTAGCCGACCCAAACGCCCCGGTGGGTGCTCCCGCTGCGCCCGCCCAACCGGTGCCAGAGCCCGCAATTACAGTCACGGCCGAGCCGCAACCACAAGTCGTAGTTGAACAACCTGCGCCCCGCGAAACCGTCATTATTCAACAACCGGCACCGCGGGAAACCGTGATCGTGCAGCAACCCGCGCCCCGCGAAACGGTAGTCGTGCAGCAGCCGGCCACCGGTGGCTACTACGCCGTGGTGACGCCCAAGGTGGGTCTAATTCTCCGCTCTCGGGCATCTACTGGTGGCGCCAAAATTGTGAATATGCCTAAGGACGCCGCGGTCTGGGTATATTACAGCGAATACACTGGTGCCTCGGATTGCGCGACTTGGAGCTACGTTGATTATAACGGAAATGACGGTTGGGCTTGCGCTAGGTACCTCCAATGATTTGGGCCAATCGCAACCGGTATCGAAAGTTATGGGTGATCCCGGTTAGCATCACGTTCATCTGTGCTGTTGGGGCGTGTAACAGTACCCCCAATAGTGCAGATAATGTTGGGCATGTGGCCAATATATCGCAAACCATATCACCGTTGGTTCCCGCTGCTACTGAAAGTCTGACTCCCACTGCTACTGAAAGTCAATCGCAAGCCGTAAGCTCTGATAATAGCCAAGGCGCACTAGATAAGTCAGTACCAGCAGCTGAGCTAATGGACTCCGACACAGGTAAGCGCAGCCGGCCGATATTGAATGAAACCTCTGCGGCGCAAGGTGGTGTTGACGCTATTATCGGCAGCGAAACCCACTCCCTGACTGACCCCACTAGCATTTGGGTCATCGTCAATAAACAGAATCCGATTGCCGCGGATTATCAGCCCGATGATTTAGTCGAGCCGAATATCCCAACCGGGTCAAGTCCTTTACTGCGCGCTGAAGCCGCTGCCGCTTTGGAGGATATGGCAGCAGCCGCCTTCCAAGCCACGGGACAGCATTTGCAAATGATGTCTGGATATCGGTCTTACGATTACCAGACTAACCTTTACAACAATTATGTTGTTAAAGATGGTCAGCAAAAGGCGGATACATATAGTGCCCGTCCTGGTTACTCCGAACATCAGACGGGGTTAGCGGCTGACCTCACCGAAATTGGTGGTACACTGGGCGGCTTTGTTGATTCGGAATTGGGTAGTTGGACTGCAAAAAACGCCTGGCAGTATGGCTTTATCTTGCGCTATACCCCCGAGAATTCGGAAATAGTGGGTTACCAGTCTGAGCCGTGGCATTACCGTTATGTCGGCCAAGCGTTGGCCGATCAATACCATCAGTCCGGAGCTCGCGCCTTAGAAAGTATTTTCAATTTACCGCCAGCACCTAACTATTAGGAATAGCTATTAGTGACCGGCTGCCATTGCGTTGCATCGCTTTCCGGCGAAAAAGAAACCAAGTAGGAGAGGAAATGAGTAATTCGCACCCCAATGAGCGAAACCTGTCGCTTAGTATCCAGGTTGCTGGTTTTGTTTGTGCCGCACTGTTGGGCGCAGCCGGGTGTACCTCCAACACGGCACAGCCAAATACTCAGACAGCTCCTCTGGTTGTGGCTCCAGTGCAACTACCGGCTGTACCTCAGCCGGTGCCAAACCCCGTTAGCGAACCGGCGCCTGTGCAACAGCCAGCAGTGCCTGCAGCGCCAGGTGGTGCGACGACAGCACCGCGTACGCAGGTAATCGTGGAGCCGCCAGCGCCCGGCGACACTATCATAGTGCAGCAGCCCCGACCTCAGGAAACCATAATTGTGGAGCAACCCACTACTCCGGTTAATGAGCTTGATTGTGCTGAGGCTTTATCATTTGTTACTGCATATCTTGCCGAAGCGCCAAGAGCTGGAGGCAAGGATGACTTTGGCGGCTGTTGGTTCTATGACGGTTTTAGCCTATCGCATGTAGGGTTAGATAATACTAATCCAGATTTAGTAATTGTCGGTATGGATTGGAATCCAGAACCGGCTCCCACTTTCCAATCAAATGGCTCAAATAACTCAACTTGGGTTATGGGTGCTCGGTTGGAGCTTTCGCGTTCTGACCCCAACTACTGCGTCAATCTAGATAGGCATGAATTTTGCCCGGAAGCGAATACCTCGGTATCCGTTCCCGAACCACCACCAGTACCCGCGGCAACCGCTGCAGCTGATCTACCAAAAGCCGGTAAAAACTGCTACTGGACGAATAACGCATATAACCACGACCCAGGTGACGGACATACCAATATCCGTTCGAGCCAATCATCAAAATCGGATGACAACATAATTGGAAGCATCCCAGCCAATGCGGGGCCATTCGAATACGAAATATGTACCGCGACCGGCTGGGTACGTGCCCGCTACAACGGTGTTTTTGGGTGGGTACATAATTCCCAGCCCATTTGGTAATAAGCCATCAGACCTCACAACATCTCACCACTTGGTGAAGTGATTCTTATGAAAGATCCAGCAGTCGAATTCTCCAAGGAGGTTACCTAAAAGACAAACCAAGGAACTCAAAATAAACAATCCGTATCATATCTGAGGAGATTATCATGTCCAGGAAGAGTAAACTGGCAACTCTATCATTGAGTATTTCTTTATTACTACCAGGTTCGGTCGCATTCGCTGCACCTTCTGCTAATGTAGTTGCTAGCCCGAGCCTATCTTCGGAAGTAGTTTCAATGCCCACAGCAAGAAAGGGCTGTTATCGGTATACCAGATTCAATGTTATTCTTCGTAAAGGCAAGGGCACAAACACTGCTAAGCTCCTCACTATCCCAAAGGGGGCGTGCGTCACGCAAGAAAACATGTCCACGATCAACACAAAGGGCGAACTCTGGACACCGGTAGCATATAAGGGTAAACACGGCTATGTTCGATCCGATTTACTTGGTTGCAGCCTCTCACCAAGCTATTGGTGTCTAGAAGACTAATGCTTACTTTCAATAAGCGTTAGACGCACTATTCGCTGGCCTTTTGGTGTTGGCGACACCGGCCAGGCCAGCGAATAGGCGGCGCCGCAAACCTAAGAGATCACTGGCCGCAAACCTACGAATTAGCCGCCGCAAACCTACGACTTCGGAACCGCGTTTCAACGAGGTGATGCCGTAATTCCTGGTAGAATCGCCATGTGGCAGATTTACTACGACGACATGCAGTGCCCCAAGCACAAGTGTTGATGCAACATTTCCCAGGTATGGTTATAGAAGGTGCGCGCCAGGTTGGTAAAAGCACACTGGCCCGGCAGATTGCTGACAACGACGCTGTGATAATGAATCTTGATGATGAACAGACCCGGGCCGCTGCCATCGCCGACCCAGTTGGTTTTATCCGACAGGCGGGTGAACGCCAATTAGTCATTGACGAAATGCAACGAATGCCAGAATTGACTTTGGTTGTCAAATCGGAGATTGATAATAATCGAATCCCAGGGCGTTTTATACTTACAGGATCCGCAAGGCTCCTCCGCGTACGGGGTACAGCAGACAGCCTAGCTGGGCGAGTAGCTCGGCTAACGTTGTATGGGTTAAGCCGTGGCGAGTTGGCGCAACAACCAGATGACTTTATAACTGCCATTATCGGTAACCCAAATTCAATTAAAGATATCATTTCTGACACAACTCGCGATAGCCTTACCAAAATTCTTGCAATGGGTGCGTATCCAGAAATTCGCGATTACCCAGATAGATTACGCAACACTTGGATAGACTCATACTTAGAGGGGCTAATAAATCGGGATATTACCGAACTTCGATCAAGAGTGGATCCGAGCCGAGCTCTAAGTTTACTCAGGACAATTGCGGGGCGCCCGGCAGCAGAGCTTGTTAAGGCTACTTTAGCGCAAGGTAGCGCTATCCCGGCTGCCACGGTTACTAGTTATCTTGACCTGCTCCACGAGATTGGTTTGGTGGTAAGCATTCCGCCTTGGACGCCTAATTTAGCGAAGCGGGAAATTGGGCGCCCTAAGATACTAGTGACAGATTCAGGATTAGCGCTGAGGTTAGCACGAATGACCCCAGCGCAATTGAGCCATATTTCAAATTCAGAGTCATTTGGTGCGTATCTTGAAGCATTTGTCGTTACAGAACTACTAAAACAACAAGGTTGGTCTGACCAGGATTATACAGTATTCCATTATCGAGATCGGGATGGCGATGAGGTTGACATCATAATTGAGTTAGCCGATGGATTTGTTATCGGGATTGAGGTAAAAGCTGCTTCGGCATTTTCCAGCAAACACTTTTCTGGATTGATCCGGATGCGGGATCGATTAGGTGAGCGGTTTCTTGCTGGGGTGGTCTTGGCACCAGTGTCAACCGGATATCGCTATGCTGACCGGCTATTTGGAGCGCCGATTGATGCCCTCTGGAACTTCTTGGGATAGCAGAACGTCATCCGCTATATGAGTCACAGATAAGTATTATTTAGTCTTTTGGTTTAGGGCGGCGCCGATTAGGCCAGCGAATAAAGGGTGTGGATGTGTGGGGCGGGACTTGAACTCTGGATGAGCTTGGGTGGCCACATAATAAGGGTGGACGTCACGCGGCAATTCGACAAACTCCACCAATTCGCCATCTGGTGAGGTGCCGGAAAAGACCAGCCCAGCTTTCGTTAAATCGTCGCGATAAACATTGTTTACTTCATAGCGATGCCGATGACGTTCGCTCACCGTAATCGGCTCTTTCAAATTAGGATAAAGTGCCAAATAAGTATCCGATACTACACTGCCTGGCTCCAAAACGGCATCATACGCGCCGAGCCGCATCGTACCGCCCATATCACCCTCACCAGCTACGATGCCCACCTGCTCGGCCATCGTGGCAATTACCGGATGCGGCGTATCGGGGTTGAACTCAGTGGACGAGGCATCGGCCCAGCCCAAGACATTGCGCGCATACTCAATCACCATGGATTGCAAGCCGAGACATAACCCCAACGTTGGCACTTTGTGTTCCCGTGCCCACCTGAGCGCCCCCACTTTGCCATCAATACCTCGGATGCCAAATCCGCCTGGAATCACCACGGCGTCCACGCCCTGCAACGCCTTTTCGGCGCTGGCTGGCGTAGCGCAGGCATCGGCGGGCACCCAACGGATTTCGACGGCAGTATCGTGTGCCACTCCCCCGGCCCGCAATGCCTCAGTTACCGACAAATAGGCATCCGGTAATTCTAAGTATTTACCCACTAAGGCCACGATAACTCGATGTTCGGGTTGGTGGATAGCCGATAAGACTTTATCCCAACCCTCCCAATCAACATCATGGAATGGTAAATCAAGGCGCCGCACCACATAAGCATCCAAGCCCTCCGCATGCAACACCTTGGGAATATCATAAATGCTGGGCGCATCAACAGCGGCCACTACTGCTTCATTATCCACATCGCAGAACAACGCGATTTTACGCTTTATGCTTTCCGGCACGGGCCTATCCGCCCGCAACACAATCGCATCGGGCTGGATACCGATATTGCGTAATGCTGCTACCGAGTGTTGCGTCGGCTTAGTTTTCATCTCGCCAGCAGGCTTGATAAACGGTACTAGCGAAACATGCAAAAAGAAGCAATGGTCGCGGCCAATTTCATGCCTTACTTGCCGGGCCGCCTCTAAGAACGGTAAAGATTCGATATCGCCAACTGTGCCACCAATTTCGGTGATAATAACATCAACATCTGGCCCAGCCTGGTCACGCATCCGAGCCTTAATCGCATCGGTGATATGCGGAATAACTTGGACGGTATCGCCTAAGAATTCGCCCCGTCGCTCGCTGGCGATGACATTTTGATAAATCTGACCAGTAGTGACATTTGAGGATGCCGGTAATTCGATATCCAAAAAACGTTCATAATGCCCGATGTCCAAGTCGGTTTCGGCGCCATCATCGGTGACAAATACCTCACCATGCTGAAATGGATTCATGGTGCCAGGGTCAACATTTAGGTACGGGTCAAGCTTTTGCATCGTGACCTTTAGGCCCCGCGCCACCAGCAGCCGCCCGAGCGACGACGCCGTCAAACCCTTACCTAAGGATGACACCACCCCGCCGGTTACGAAGATGTGCCTGGTAATTGGGCTACCAGTGCGCCCGGCACTACGATCAAGGACACGGGTGCTGGTTTCTACCACGGAACTATATGATACCTCGCTTGGCGCGAGCGCATCGTGATGGCGCGCGCTGGAGTACGTTTCTAGTGCGTCGTTTTGGCTGACACTGCCGGTTTGCTGGTCCCAGTCTCCCGCGGGTCGCCCAAATGGCCGGGGTCGCGATGGTCGCCTAAAAAGCGCTATTCTTGTAAGGTGAGTTGGGACGACAATTCGAGTGGCGAATCTACTGGTCGCGCTGGTTTTGCCGCACCCACCATTGACGCCCTTACTATCGCCGAGTTACGGGCTAACGGCTCGCTGAAATGGCTGGATTACGCTGCGAACGCACCGGGCCATGACTCTAGCGGTGATGCAGTCACGGGATATTTGAGCGCTAAAACATGGGATAACGATGTTATCGGGGCGTTCGTCGCCGAGATGGACTTCGGTACCGCCCCAGCAGTCACTAAGGCGCTAACCGAGGCGGTTACCAAATATCAATATGGTTATCTACCGAAACATCTGGAATTGGATTTTCGACGCGCATTTTGCGAATTCGCCGGCCGCCGCTATGGCTGGGCTGTAGCACCGCGACAGGTGCGACATATTCCGGATGTTTTGGCCGGAATTGAGGCCGTGGTGCGGATATTTATGCCCGATGATGCGCCAATAATTCTGCCCACGCCCACATATATGCCCTTTTTACCGCTATTCCATGATCTTGGTAAGACCGTTATCCAAGTGCCAATGATTCAAGATGAAAGTGGCCGGTACCTCAACGACTTAGCTGGTATTGCAGCTGCTTTCCAAGCGGGAGCAATGTGGCTGGTTTTGGTGAACCCGCATAACCCGACTGGACGGGTGCTTTCGCGCGTTGAACTGCAAGATTTGGCTGCTTTGGTGACTAAACATGATGGCCGGGTTTTAGCAGATGAAATCCATGCGCCTTTAGTTTATCCGGGTCAACAACATATTCCCTATGCTTCGCTAAGCCCAATTACTGCCAGCCAGACGATTACGGCTGTTTCTGCGTCTAAGGCCTGGAATCTTGCGGGACTAAAGGCTGCTCAACTGATTATCACTAATTCTGAGGACTTGGCGCTCTGGCGGCGCAAGGGCGGTTGGGTGGAACATATGACTGCTACCTTAGGTGTTATCGCTAGTATTGCTGCTTACGATAAGGGCGAGGCGTGGCTTGCTGAGGTACTGGGTTATTTGGCCGAGAACCGGCAGTTGTTATCCGATTATTTAGCAACTGAATTACCATACATAGGTTTCTATCCGCCCGAAGGTACCTATTTGGCCTGGCTAGATTTGCGCAATACTAATGCCAATACCAATGCGATACCTCCCGATAACGCAGCCAGTTTGCTACTGGAGCAGGCCGGTGTGGCAGTAACCGATGGAAGAGAATGTGGCCCGGCGGGCAAGGGCTTTGTGCGATTGAACTTTGCCACCCCGAGGCCAATTCTCCAAGAGGCTCTTGGCCGAATTGCTGGCGTATTGCATCCAAGTGGGCCCGGTTAGGCTGCGGCTCTGATTACCCATAAGGTGTGGTGCCAGCACGCAGAGTTGCCAGCACGCAGAGTCGCCAGCACTCCGAGTCGCCACCCCG
>JGI24699J35502_11133840_pt1 | contig 16869 bp, 12 predicted proteins | sample TergutMp193P4_FD_35502 | JGI IMG/M metagenome (IMG submission 35502) | reverse complement strand
AACGTACTTTTCTTGAAGCGTTTATCTTAGTGTTTCTCGTCGTTTTCATATTTTTGCAAAATTGGCGATCCACCTTGATTCCCATTATTTCGGCAACAGTAGCCATTGTGGGTACAATGTTCGTTTTGAATGCGATAGGATTTTCACTCAACGTATTGTCCATGTTTGCCTTGGTGCTGGCTATCGGTATTGTGGTGGACGATGCCATCGTGGTGACGGAAGCCGTACATGCCAAGTTGGAGTCAGAGCCTTCCCTTTCGGTGAAGGATGCTACGATCAAAGCGATGGATGAAATTACCGGCGCTATTATTTCCATTACGCTGGTGATGGCGGCAGTATTCATTCCGGTAAGTTTCCTGAGCGGACCGGCAGGCGTATTTTATCGTCAATTCGGGTTGACCATGGCCATAGCTATTGCTTTATCGGCCACGAATGCACTAACGCTCAGTCCGGTATTGTGTACTATTTTTATTCGACCGAAAGAGGATGAGGAAGGGGAAGGAAAACGTTCATTTATTGCCCGGTTTCATCGTAATTTTAATATCGCATTTGATGCTACGATAAACAAATATCAGAAAATATTGACTTATTTTACCAAACACCGGTGGATACCGCCTCTCATTATTCTTTGTTTCGGCGTAGCGGCTTATTTGATAATCAAAACTACTCCTACCGCTTTTGTTCCGAATGAAGACCAGGGAATAATTGACGCTGACGTGACCATGCCTCCGGGGACTTCATTGGAGCAAACCAGAAAGGTGATGTTGCAAATTGACAGTATCATGAACGAAATGCCGGTTTTTGCTTCGCGGCTGTCCATTAGCGGGCAAAGTCTGTTGTCCCTCACCAACGGAAGTGCGCATGGAATGATGCAATCGGCTCTTATACCTTGGGATCAGCGGGATGTTTCGGTTGCTGAGGTAATTGCAACATTGAACAAAAAAGTATCAACGATTAAAGACGGAAAGATTATTTTCTTTGCTCCGCCTCCTATTCGAGGATTTGGAACAGCGGAAGGCATTCAGATACAGCTGCAAGATAAAACGGGAGGAGATATCAATAAGTTTTATGACGTGGTGACCGAGTATATGAAAAATCTCTCTGCCCGTCCGGAAATGAGTTTCCTTTCAACGTCTTTCAATGTCAATTTTCCATGTTATCAATTTGACGTTCAAGTGGACAAGTGTAAAATGGAAGGCGTAAGAGTGGATGACGTATTCACTGCGTTGCAGGCTTATTATGGAGGAATGCAGATTTCCGATTTCAATATATTTACCAAATACAGCATGGTAATGGTACAGGCGCCGCCTTCCGAGCGTACAGACCTCAATTCGTTATCCAAAGTAATGGTGAGAAATAATGAGGGAAATATGGTGCCGATATCTACATTGCTCGACTTCAAAAAAGTATTGCAACCCGAATCCATGAGCCGTTACAACATGTTTACGGCGGCGACTATTGCCGCATCGCAAAAGAGCGGATACAGTACGGGCGATGCTATTGTGGCAGCACGCGAAGAAGCGGCAAAACTGCAACCCGGTTATGAAATAGAATTTTCGGGTATGACACGCGAAGAGATAAAATCGGGCAGTCAGTCCCTATACATTTTCTTGCTTTGCTTCCTCTTTGTTTATTTGATTCTATGTGCCCAGTACGAAAGTTATATTTTGCCGTGGTCGGTCATGTTATCATTGATCATCGGAGTGTTCGGAGTTTATTTCTTTGTAAAATTCTGGGGGATTACCAACAATATTTATGTACAGATATCTTTGATTATGCTTATCGGCTTGTTGGGTAAAAACGGGATATTGATTGTGGAATTTGCGCGACAGCGGCATGCGCAGGGAATGACCATTGTGCAGGCGGCTATTGGCGGAGCAACCGCTCGTCTGCGACCGATTTTGATGACCTCGTTTGCGTTCATCTTCGGTATGATGCCCTTGGTTATCAAAGGCGGCGCCGGAAGCGCCGGCAATCACTCGATTGGGGTATCCGCTGCCGGAGGGATGTTGATCGGAACATTGTTCGGCGTGTTTGTGATCCCGACGATGTATATTATTTTCGGATCGTTGGATGCCGCCATGCGGAAGAGAAGTAAACTTATAAAAAAATAACAGCAGGGAACCCGCATGCAAAATTACGTCCGAGAGTACGAACATGATGCGGGTTCCATGCGATCTTTAAAAAACAAATTATGTGCATATGAAACATCGTGTTTTACATATAATCCTTCCGGTTATAGCCGGTATATTATTTTTCGGGAGTTGCGCCATACCCTATCAACGATCCGACCAACTGCCTGTCAGCGGATTGTTCCGTACCTTTGCCGGTACCGACACCACTAATACTTTAGCCACGGTTTCGGTATATGATTTCTATGATGATCCTTTATTGCAACAATTGATCACCGAAGCGCTTGATTCAAACATTAACATCCGGTTGGCGATCAATCGGTTAGCACAAGTATCCCAATACGTGAAACAAAGTAAAGCCGCACTTTTCCCTACCTTGGATGTGGGTTTGAGCGGATCGGTTTACGACGTATCGAAATACGGGAACTCTGTACGGCCTAAAAATCCATTGACGGAATTGCAATTAGCTGCAACAGCAGGATGGGAAATCGATATATGGGGAAAATTGAGCAGCGCGAAAAGAGCACAGCAAGCCCAATATTTCCAACAAGAGGCTACGGTTCGCGCGACCCAGACTCAAATAGCGGCAGATATTGCCGGGGCTTATTATCAACTGATCACGCTCGATCATCAACGGGCGATTACGGAACAAAGCATAGAGAGTTATACCAATTATTTGCAGACGGTCGAAGATTTGGAAAAATCGGCTCAAGTTACCGAAGTGGCCGTATTACAAGCCAAATCGCAATTGGCTTCCGCCAAGGCTTATCTTCCTCAGATTACGGCCTCTATTGCCATAGAGGAAAACTATATTTGCCTGCTTTTGGGTAAAACTCCGGCATCTGTTCCGCGATCGGGCAACTTTGATTTAACAATCTTTCATTCCGAAACGCCGGAAATAGGCGTGCCTGTTCAATTGTTGAGTAATCGTCCCGATGTGCAGGCAGCGGAATTTACCTTGCGTGCCGCTCATGAAGAATTTAATGCGGCGCGTGCCGCCATGTATCCCCGATTGACCCTGACCGGTTCGGTCGGCCCGGACGCTAAAGGATTAGCCAACTGGTTTAATATGCCGGGTTCTTTGCTTTGGAATGCGGTTGCCGGATTGACACAGCCCATCTTCAACGGGCGGACTTTGAAGACTCAAAAAGAAGTGGCCCGGTTACAGGAAGATGCAGCGTTTATATCTTTCAAACAAACTTTGCTGAATGCGGGAAATGAAGTATCAAACGCTTTGGCGTCCATCCGGTTTGTAACTCAACAGGCTGCCTATCAGAAAGAACAAGTCGATGCGTTGAAAAGTGCATACGAATATTCGCAAGAATTATTGGTGAGTGGATATGCGACTTATTTGGATGTTTTGTCCGCACAAAACAGCGTTTTATCCAGCGAGCTTTCTCTTTACTCAACCTATAATACGATTATTCAACAGAAAATTATCCTCTATCGTGCGTTAGGAGGCGGTTGGAGGTAGTCTGTTATCTTTATCGTGTCGGCTTCAATTGTAGTAAAAAGTTAATATGATTATCGGATGTTGTACCTGCCTATCCCCGCAGGGGGGCCGGGTATAATGTCCGATAATCATTAAAATTAATCATCGGAACAACCGCATCGCAATTTTCCTGACTTTGACAATGCGTCACCCTAAAAAAGTCCGTATGGACTTTAACATTGATAACCCCATGCAAACGTAGTGCAGCTTGGGGTTGTTAATGCACCTCTCACTCCTTAGAACTACATAGTAGTTCAATATATAGTACTGTATATCAACGTATTATATAGAACTCCGTTCGGAGTTCCGTACTCGCGGGGACTTCCTTGCCTCGCATTGCGCTACGCTTGTACGAGGTTATCCATGTTTCACGCCTGCGGCGTTATTTCATGCCGGGTCACCCAAATTGATGTAGCAAAATTTATAAATCATTGATTATTAGACAATTATAAAATAGCACTTTTTAAAGTGTCAAAGTCAGGACCGCAGAGCAATTTTTATGTAATATTCAAACAAGTTTTTAATTCTGTTACTGCCGAAGGAATATCTTTTTCCGTTTCCAGCAGTTTGACGAATTTGCTTCCGATAATTGCTCCCGAGGCATTATTCCATGCTGCTTGCAGGGTCTCCCGATTCGAAATTCCGAACCCGATCATCAACGGATTTTTCAAATTCATCGATTTGATGCGGCGGAAATAATTTTGTTTGTCGGCATCGAATGTCTTTTGTGCTCCTGTGGTCGAAGCCGACGAAACCATGTAAATAAATCCCGTGGTGTTTTCATCAATCAGCCGGATGCGTTCTTCCGACGTTTCTGGTGTAATCAGCATAATGATCTTCAATCCGTATTCATCGGCAATTGCTTTGTATGATTCAATGTAGTCTTTGAACGGCAAATCGGGAATGATCATGCCGTCTATTCCTGTTTCCCGGCAGGATCGGCAAAATTTTTCGAATCCGAATTGCATGACCGGATTCAAATATCCCATCATAATCAGCGGAATGTGAACGCTTTCCCGGATATTTTGCAATTGCCCGAATAATTTTTTCAGATTCATGCCGTTTTTCAATGCAATCGAACTGCTTTCCTGAATAACGACTCCGTCGGCCATCGGATCGGAAAACGGAATCCCGATTTCAAGCATATCGATGCCGTTGTTTTGCAACTCTTTGATGATGATGTCCGTATCTTCCGAATGCGGATGACCGGCAGTGAAAAATACCGATAATATATTTTTCTTCTTTTGTTTGAAAAGCTGATTGATTCTGTTCATAAAATTAAAGTAAAAGGGAAAAAGTGAATATGTCGTAAAAACCGGTTTATATTTTAAACGCCAAGGCGCAAAGTCGGAAAGATGTGAAGTTTAAATTCTTTGTGACTTTGTGTCTTTGCGTTTAAAATAGTATCAATTAAATTTTGCCGTGTACTTAAAAAAGGAAATAAAAGAGCTTTACTTTTTATTTTTTACGTTATCAATGAATTTTTGCAACAGATTGATGTTTTTGAACGCCGGTTCCGTTTCAAAACAACTGTTTACGTCGATGCCGTAGAAAAGCGGATGCCGGAACCGGATGATCCGGTCGATGTCGTTGATGCTTAATCCTCCGCTTAAAAAAAACGGAATGCGGCCCCGGTACTCTTTTAATATTTCCCAGTCGTATTGATTGCCTGAACCTCCGTATCGGGTAGTTTTGGTGTCGAATAACATAAAATCGCAACAATCTTCATATTCGGCGGCTTGCAGTAAATCATTCGTGTTGTGAACGCCGACCGCCTTAATCACTTCCGGTACTGATTTTTTCAAAATCGCGCAATCGTCGAACGATTCATCTCCGTGAAGTTGAACCGCCTGTAAATTAAAGGTTCGGACGATTTTCAGGATGGTGTCGGTCGATTCATTGACAAAAACACCCGTTTTTTTGATACGACCGGGCAAAGATACGATTGCCGGGGGAAAATCCGATACAAAGCGCGGTGATTTTTCGTAGAAAATGAATCCGATATAATCCGGATGCAAATTCAGCACTTCTGAAATATTATCGGGATATTTCATGCCGCATACTTTTATTTTCAGGTCGTGTGCCATGAACGGATTTGTTTTGACGACTCGTTTCCGGTATTTAAAATGCCCGGAAACAAAAAAAGTGAAAATCCGGTAAGATCATCACTTTTTGCCTGTATGGTCGGGATTAATTTATCATTTGGGATATTCGTCGGATACCGTCAGTTTCGCTCTGCCTTTTGCACGGCGGGCGGCCAATACTCTGCGTCCGTTTTTGGTTGACATTCTTTCACGGAATCCGTGTTTGTTCTTTCTCTTTCTGTTCGATGGTTGAAATGTCCTTTTCATTGCCGTATATTTTTGTCTGTTATTATTTCTTCTGTAACCGGGTGGCAAAAGTAGCGGTTTTTTTTGAATATTCAAACGGTCTTTCAAGATTTTCACGCAAAGTTTTTACTTTTACGCGATTTGTCGTATTTTTGTCGACCGACTTTGTGCGTGCGAGTTCCGGGTTACGGACGGGGAGTGATAAAGTGATAAAACGCGAAACTTATAATCTAAATACATCTATATTAATGGCTACTACGGCAGATTTTAGAAACGGGATGTGTATTGAATTTAACAACGGATATTATACCATTGTCGAATTCCTGCATGTGAAACCCGGAAAAGGTTCGGCTTTCGTCCGTACCAAACTGAGAAATGTTCAAACCGGAAGAGTTCTTGAAAATACCTTTAATTCAGGAGTGAAAATAAATGAGGTCAGGATTGAGAGACGTCCTTATCAATTCCTGTATAAAGATGAAATGGGGTACAATTTCATGCACAGTGAAACGTATGAACAGATTTCCATACCGGAAGAAAACATCAACGGTGTTGCTTTCCTGAAAGAGGGAGATATTGTGGAGGTGGTTGTACATGCCGATTCGGAAACGGTTTTGTATGTCGATCTTCCGCCTCATGTGATTTTGGAGGTGACGTATACCGAACCCGGAATCAGAGGCGATACCGCGACCAATACGTTGAAACCCGCTACGCTTGAAACCGGAGCTGAAGTTCGGGTTCCTTTGTTTATCGAAACCGGGGAAAAAATAAAAATCGATACGAGAGACGGTTCTTATGTCGAAAGAGTGAGATCGTGAGATTAAAAATCAAACATTAAGAAAATCGGTCGGGTCAGGCGGACCATAGTGCCGAAGGCAAAAATGTTTTATTCCGGTATAATCCCTGTTTTTAATCGTCCCGAAGAAGTGGATGAACTGTTGAAGAGCCTTTGTTCTCAAAGTTATACGGATTTTGAGGTTATCGTGGTTGAAGACGGTTCTTCGAAACGTTGCGACACTGTGGTGCAAAAATATGCCGGGCGGTTGAACATTCAGTATTTTTACAAAGAAAATTCCGGGCCCGGAGATACGCGAAATTTCGGTGCGGAAAAAAGTAAGGGGGATTATCTGATCATTTTGGATTCCGATTGCATTGTTCCCGAAAATTATTTTGCCGCAATAGAAAAGGAATTGAATGTGTCCGTTTGTGATGCATTCGGCGGCCCTGATAAGGCCCATGATTCGTTTACTCCGACGCAGAAAGCGATTAATTATGCCATGACTTCTTTTTTTACGACCGGGGGGATTCGCGGCGGGGAGAAAAAAATGGATCAATTTTATCCGAGAAGCTTTAACATGGGAATCCGCAAGACCGTTTATGAACGCTTGGGCGGTTTTTCCGACATGCGTTTCGGCGAAGACATTGATTTCAGCATCCGGATTTTTAAAGCCGGATATTCCGTTCGTCTTTTTCCCGAAGCGTTTGTTTATCATAAACGGAGAACCGATTTCAAGAAATTTTACAGGCAGGTGTATAATTCGGGAATAGCCCGCATCAATCTTTATAAAAAATATCCCGAATCGTTGAAGCCGGTACACCTGATGCCTGCGGCATTTGCTTCGGGGACGATTTTTTTGTTGATTTTGAGTTTTATATGTCTTTACGCATTTGTTCCGATCGGATTGTTTGTCGTTCTCGTTTTTGCGGATGCAAGCATCCGGAACAGAAGTTTGATAATCGGCGGATTATCGGTTGTTGCATCCTTTATCCAATTGTTTGGTTACGGATTCGGGTTTTTATCCGCTTTTTGGCGGAGATGCGTCTTGAATCATCCCGACGTTTCGGCATTCGATCAAACATTTTACAAATAAGGGAGTCGCAAAGAATAATTTTATTTAATGATTATCGGATGTTATGCCCGGCTCTCCCCACAGGTGGGGTATAAAAATGTAATATTCGTTTTTTAAAAATTATGCTCTAAAAAATGTTGTTTTTCGTCTCGCCGGGGACAACATATCGGTAGAAAGGAGAATTTCTCCGGTGGCCAAAGTCCCGTCAGGGACGCAATGCGGGAAAGAAAACATTTTGTCCCCGGCGGGACAAGGGGTGAAGGGATGGTGTTTTTCTACCGATATAACCTCCCCGGCGGGACAAAAAAAACGAATATTTTTTGAATATTGAGATATTTTTCACACCCTCCTACACGGGGATAGATAGGTAGGTGCAACATCCGATAATCATTTTTTATTTTAAGTACCCGGCAGAATTTAATTTATTACTATTTTAAACGTGAAGATGCAAAGAGACAAAGATTTTAAACTTCGCGCCTTTCCGTCTTTGTGACTCGGCGTTTAAAATATAAATTATTTTTGCGACAATGTTTAACGCTTGTTTTTTACTTTTTAAATTAAAATATGAATTTCATTAAAACCGATTTGCAAGGCGTTTGGATTATCGAACCGAAAGTTTTCGGCGACGAACGCGGATATTTTCTGGAGACTTATCGGCAAGATCATTTTGAGGCCCATATCGGCAAAGTCGATTTTATTCAGGATAATGAATCTTGTTCTTCCCGCGGAGTGTTGAGGGGATTGCATTATCAGATCGGAGACGCTGCGCAGGCAAAACTCGTTCGGGTAATCCGGGGAATAGTTATCGATGTGGCCGTCGATATTCGTAAATCGTCCTCGACATTCGGAAAATATGTCGCCGTGGAATTAAGCGGAGAGAACAAACGGCAGCTTTTTGTTCCCCGCGGATTTGCCCACGGTTTTTTGGTGATGGAAGACCATACGGTTTTTTGCTACAAGGTGGATAATGTGTACGCCCCTCAATGCGAAAGAAGCATCTTGTACAATGATCCGGCAATCGGAATCGATTGGAAAATCGGTCAACATGAAATCATCATGTCGCCGAAAGACGCTCAGGCATCGACGTTGGATCAAGCCGAACTGTTTGATTGAACAGCTTGTCTTGCCTGCTTTATTTATTAATCTTGCATAAAACGCACACCATGTCAGGAAACGGAGTACGGAAAACGGCGATTCTGTTGATGCACTGCCCCGATCAATCGGGTATTGTGGCGGCTGTCACGGATTTCATCACCGTAAATAAAGGGAATATTATTTACCTTGATCAACATGTCGATCATGTCGAAGGAGTATTTTTCATGCGTATCGAATGGGAGTTGTGCGAATTTATCGTTCCCGACGATAAAATCGAAGAATATTTCCATACTCTTTATGCACAAAAATACAAGATGTACTTCCGGTTGTATTTTAACGATTACAAACCGAAAATGGCGTTGTTTGTTTCGAAAATGTCTCATTGTCTGTTCGACATTTTGGCGCGTTACACCGCTGGAGAGTGGAATGTGGAAATACCGTTGATCATCAGCAATCATTCTGATTTGGAATCGGTTGCGGAACGATTCGGTATCGATTATCATATTTTTCCGGTCACTAAAGATACCAAAGACGAACAGGAAGCGAAAGAATTGAATTTGTTGCGGGAACGTGAAATCGATTTTATTGTTTTGGCTCGTTACATGCAGGTGATTTCCGAAAATTTTTTGAAACATTATCCGAATAAAGTCATCAACATTCATCATTCGTTTCTGCCTGCATTTATCGGAGCAAAGCCATATCATGCGGCGTATGAACGCGGGGTGAAATTAATCGGGGCGACCGGTCATTATGTCACTACCGATTTGGATGCCGGTCCGATCATCGAGCAGGATATTGTTCGTATTTCTCATAAAGATACTATTGAAAATCTGGTGCATAAAGGACAGGATTTGGAAAAAATCGTGCTTTCCCGTTCGATTGAAAAGCATATAGAACGTAAGATATTGACCTATAAAAATAAAACGGTTATTTTCAGTTGAAAAACTGTTTATCGGTAATTTTAACGTTTGACAAATAAAGGAATTTGAGTTATGGCAAAAAGATTGATTCTTGTATTCGTGTTTGTTGCAGGCTTCCTGTCGTTTTTTTCTTCGTGTCGGAAACCTTTCCCGGCCGATAACCGGAAATCGGCATCTCCCGAGAGTACGGGATATATCGTCAAACGGGGTGATTCGGCGCCTCTTTTCATAGCTTATACGACAGACAGCATGCAAATGCAATTGGCCGCTTTGAAAGGTGGTGTTATCATGTTGCAGTTTACGGCAAGTTGGTGCAGTGTGTGTCGTGCCGAAATGCCGGTCATCGAATCCGAAATTTGGCAGAAATATAAATCTAATCCGAATTTTTCTTTATTTGCGGTCGATTTGAAAGAGCCTGTCGAAAAAATCCGGCCGTTTATTGCCGATACAAAAATCACCTATCCGGTATTATTGGATCCCGACGGAAAAATATTCAAATTATTTGCTCTCGAAGATGCCGGCGTCACCCGAAACGTAATTATCGATAAAGAAGGTAAAATAGCCATGTTGACCCGTTTGTACGATAAGGATGAGTTCGGTAAAATGATTCAATGTATCGACAGTTTGCTTCGTATACGATAATATATAAATAAGATGATGATTGCAATCATAAAGTATAACGCAGGGAATATTTATTCGGTCGATTACGCTTTGAAAAGATTGGGTATAACACCCGTCATTACCGATGATAAAGAAATTTTGCAGTCGGCGGATAAAGTTATTTTTCCGGGACAGGGAGAAGCTGAATCCACGATGGAATATTTAAAATCGCGGCGGTTGGATGAATTGATCGTAAATTTAAAGCAACCGGTTTTGGGTATTTGCATCGGCATGCAATTGATGTGTAAATTCTCGGAAGAAGGAAATACGCCTTGTTTGGGAATTTTTGATGTCGAAGTGAAGCGTTTTGTTTCGGAAAAGCATGAAGATAAAATACCGCACATGGGATGGAATTCTTTAATGAACGTGAAGGGCGAATTATTTTCCGTTGATCTTGAGAATGAATATGTGTATTTTGTGCATAGCTATTATGTCCCCGTAAACAGACAAACCGTTGCCGTTGCCGATTACATTCAACCGTTCAGCGCAGCCTTGCATAAGAACAATTTTTATGCGACACAATTTCATCCCGAAAAAAGCGGACACGTCGGAGAAAAGATTTTGAAAAACTTTCTGAAATTATGATTTATAAAATGCCGGATTATTCAACCGGTAAACCGGTCAACTGTTATGAAGATAGAACTTATTCCCGCCATCGATATCATCGACGGAAAATGTGTGCGGCTTGTGCAGGGCGATTATGCACGGAAAACGGTTTATAATGAAAATCCGGTCGAAGTGGCGAAGCAATTTGAAGATCATGGGATCAAAAGGGTGCATCTTGTCGATTTGGACGGTGCGAAAGCGCAACATATCGTCAATTATAAAACGTTGGAGAAAATTGCCGGGCAAACCTCTTTGATCATTGATTTCGGCGGCGGACTGAAAACCGATAAGGATCTGGATATTGCTTTTGAATCGGGTGCCGCCATGGTGACCGGCGGCAGTATCGCCGTGAAAGATCCCGGCTCTTTTGAAAATTGGATAAAGAAATACGGCGGCGATAAAATTATTTTGGGGGCCGATGTAAAAGACGGAAAGATCGCTGTCGGCGGTTGGTTGGAAAATACAGATCAGTCGTTGATGCCGTTTTTGCGGAATTATGTCGATAAAGGGATTTCCAAAGTGATCTGCACCGATATCGGAAAAGACGGGATGTTGCAAGGGACTTCCGTTGATTTGTATAAAGAGATTTTGGCTGAATTTCCCGAAATGTATTTGATTGCAAGCGGCGGCGTGAGTTCCGTAAACGATATCGAAGAATTGGATCGGGCGGGAGTGCCTGCCGTCATATTCGGAAAAGCTCTTTATGAAGGAAAAATTTCTCTTTCCGGGATAGACTTTATAAACCGTTAATGGATAAGATTGTGAACAAACGAATATATTTGTCTCCTCCTCATTTAGGCGGAAAAGAATCGATTTATATTCAAGAGGCGTTGGATTCGAATTGGATTGCTCCGGTCGGTGAAAATGTCGATCGTTTTCAAGCTGATTTGGAGGCTTTTCTCGGCGACGGCGTTCGAGTTGCCGCGTTGAGTTCCGGAACGGCCGCGTTGCATTTGGCCTTGGTTGTGCTGGGCATTAAAGCCGGAGATGAAGTGCTTTGCCAAAGTTTTACGTTTTCGGCTTCGGTCAATCCGATTCTCTATTTACAGGCATTTCCCGTTTTGATCGGCAGTGAACCGGAGACATGGAATATGTGCCCCGTTGAACTGGAGCGGGCAATCAAAGACCGGATCGGCAAAGGGAAATTACCCAAAGCCGTCATTTTGGTGGATTTATACGGAATGCCCTGTAAAATGGATGAATTGCTGGCTGTTGCGGCCAGATACAACATTCCGGTGATTGAAGATGCCGCCGAATCGCTGGGGTCGGAATTTAACGGAAAACATTGCGGAACATTCGGAGAGGTGGCGATTTTATCGTTCAACGGAAATAAAATCATCACGTGTTCTTCGGGAGGAGCCATAGTTTCGCATAATCGGGAATATATCGAACAGACCGGATTTTACGCTGGACAAGCGAAGGATCCGGCTCCGTTTTACAAGCATTCGAAAGTCGGATATAATTATCAGTTGAGCAATATTCTGGCTGGTATCGGTCGCGGACAGATGAGCGTGTTGAATGAGCATATTGCCGCAAAGCGTGAAATCAATGCTTTTTACCGGAGCGAATTGTCCGCGATCGATGGAATTTCTTTTCACACCGAACCCGACAGCCGTTATTTCTCGAATTATTGGCTTTCGGCGATGCTGTTGGACCACACAAAAATAAAAAAAACACCGCTTCAAATTTGTGAAACCATGTCTTCGTTGTATAATATCGAGTGTCGTCTTTTGTGGAATCCGATGCATTTACAGCCGGTATTCAAAGACGTTCCGTATTACGGCACCGGAGTCAGTGAACGATTATTTACGAGCGGACTCTGTCTGCCTTCCGGAAGCAACCTTTCCCGGGAAGACCTGCACCGGGTCGTTACGGCGCTGAAAAAAATCATCGCTTCAAAAAGCTGATGATAACCGACCTTCTTTGGCGTTCAAACGAATAAAATTTTTTGGAAATTAATTTCTTTTCTGTTAATTCGAGTTACCCGCAAAAGTTGCAGGGTTGAAAAAGCGCGTAGCGCTTATGTGTTTTTACAGCCTGTGTGTGCAAGCGCACGGTTCGGGAAATGTTTCCGGTTCGTGCGCCGCGTAGCGGTGCCGTTAATCTATCCGGTCAAACAAATATCGTTTATCCTGTCTCGCCGTAGCGGACATGTTGTCCGTCCTCTTGTTTATTCGGAAGGACATGTTGTCCGCTGCGACGAGGTATCTCCTTCATTTTTAATTGGTTTCTTTTCGATTAATTCGGACAAATCTTGTCTTGTCGTTCTGCGGGAAACATTGTATTTTGGCATCGTTAAACAGGCATAGACAACCCTTATTTTTGTTCCCTTAGTAGCCCGGGAAATATATATCTAATCTTTGCCCTTATTCGCTTATTTCAGGGGATTTTATTGACATTTATTGTATTTAAATAAGGAAAATAAGAGTGAGACCGTTTAACATTGTATCGGCTGCTAAGGGAATCTTTTAGGGAATAAGGCTTTTATTTTAAATTTATATAAAATTAATAATTGCTGTATTTTTTGCGTACCCGGAACTTGTTATTTCCCCGCTTTTATGTATTTTGTGGAAATCAATGGTTATCAAGGGTTATAAGGCATAACCCGACTAAAATTTACTTTTTCGCCCCAGAAATTTGCGTATTTCGATTATTTTTATACAGAAAATCAGTATTTTTGTCGTTGAATGATTCACGAAAAATTTTGCGTATGATATAAAGACAAAAAACGGTGTCTGGAAGCACTATTTGTTCCGATTGTTCGGAAAAATAAGACATTGATTTAAAATTTGAGCTTAACGTTCTTGTTCTTTAATTGACGAAATCCGGTAAATTTCCTCGAGAATAAGAGTGTGGAGGTTTATACTTATTCATGTGGTTGTATATCTGATAGATAATTTTATAACCAATTCATTATTAATTACTTAAGATTAACAGTTATGCAATGGAACAGAAATTTAAATAGAGTAATGGAGAAGTTGAGTATTATCAAGTTTCAGGGGAAATTTCGAGTGTAGAAACAGAAGAACGAGAATTTACGCTATTAAGAAACGGTAAAAGACAAATATCAGAAATTTTTATTTATAATTGAATCGTTTCCATAGAGTAAAGTAGGATTATTTATAAAAATGTATTTGAATGGTTATTGGAAAAATAATTGAAAAATGAAACGAGCATCGCATATCGAGCGGTAGTGAGCCGCCACCCACACCAAGCCGACGGACAAGACGAAATAAAGTTGAAAGTTATGTATGATCTAACATATTAAAGAATACTACTAAAATCAATATAAATATATAACAATATGAGTGCAAAGGCAAATAGAAAATACATTAATTTAATGTTTAAATATGTGTATGCCCCTATAATTGCTCCTATAATTGTAGCAATTATACTTTCGTTTATACAGATAAATAAACTTAAAAATAAAGTGCAAAATACACTGATACAGGGTAATAAAACAGAAATATTACAAAATTTAGGAGATAGTGTAACAATACTCAGAAAAGATATTCAAAAGATAAACAACGATATTGATATGTTTAATCAACAGAGTGGTAATAATAATAAGCAAACAAATAAATATTATGCAAGATAATAAATATATAATTTTATTATTGTTTCTGTTTTGTAGTGGATTTACTAATCTCTTTGCCAAAAAAATGGAAAATCAACAGAATGGTTATAATAATAAGCAATACAATTATTATTATGATCCAAGTCTCATGAAAAAAACTTATAACCCGTTAGAAAAAGTAATTAATATCCAGAATCAACATTTAGACGATATAGTTAATTCTTTAAGAGAGATAGAAAAATCAAATAATCAAAAATCCTATGATACTATTTGCTACAATACAGGAATTACACACTTTTTTGATAAAAAATATGATAAAGCAATTAAGTATTTAAAATGGTTTACAGAACGATATGACGTATATCCCGAAGTATCAGATGCCAATTTTTACATTGGACTTGCTTATGAGTGGAAGCAAAAATCAGAACCGGATTCAGCAATTGTATATTTCAAAAAATCAATTGACAAAGACCCAATATGCAATACTTGTGATTATGCTTATTATCAAATTGGAAACTGTTGGCAATATTATAAACCAACATTATCACCAAATTATAAACCAACATTATCACCAAAATCGACAAAAGAGACAAAAACGAAGAAGATACCAATAACAAATTTGGATTCTATATATAACTATATAAGATTGGATTCTGCAATATTATATTATAATAAAGCACTTGAAAACCCTTATTCTGAAAATTATTCAGAACTTATTTATACTGAGATTGGTAATTGTTATCTTTACAAGCAAGAAAAAGATACGGCAAGAGCAATGTTTTGGTATAACAAAGCAAAAGAACAAAATCGTGATTATCCTGATATATATAATTGTATCGGAAATTTATATTATAATGAGAAAGATTATGAGTCGGCAATAAAGTATTATAATGAGGTTGTCAAACTCTTTAATGCTCACACGCAATATACTTATATTTTTCATAAGGATGCCATAATAACAGTTTATGTTTCACCTGATTATTATTCGATTGGAGATGCTTATCGTCTTAAAGAAGATTATGATAAAGCGATTGAATATTATAATAGAGCGATTGAATTAGACCCTGAATCTGCGTATGCGTGTTATAATATGGCACTTGCATATTCATATAAAGGCAATTATGATAAAGCGATTGAATGCTACAAAGAAGCCATTAAATTAGACCCTGATCATGCATATGCGTATAATAATATGGGAGTGGCATATTTATGTAAAGGCAATTATGATGAAGCAATTAAGTGTTACGAAAAAGTCATAGAGTTAAACCCTGATGATGCAGAAGCATATTACCACAAAGGAGATGCGTTAGATGAATTAGGCAAATATGATGAAGCGATTAAATATTATGATAAAGCAATAGAGTTAAAGAGTGACTATGCAGAAGCGTATCGCAACAAAGGAAATGCATTATATGAATTAGGCAATTATGACGAAGCAATTAAGTGTTACGAAAAAGTCATAGAGTTAAACCCTGATGATGCAGAAGCATATTACCACAAAGGAAATACGTTATCTGATTTAGGCAGGAAAGAAGAGGCAATACAATGCTATGACAAAGCCATAGCATTAAATCCTGACTTTGCAGACGCATATAACAACAAAGGAAATGCGTTATATGATTTAGGCAGGAAAGAAGAGGCAATACAATGTTATGATAAAGCCATAGCGTTAAATCCTGACGATGCAATAGCGTATTACAACAAAGGAAATGCGTTATATGATTTAGGCAGGAAAGAAGAGGCAATAAAATGTTATGATAAAGCGATAGAGTTAAAGAATGACTATGCAGAAGCATATCGCAACAAAGGAAATGCGTTATATGATTTAGGCAAGTATGACGAAGCAATAACGGATTATAATAAAACTATTGAATTAAATCCTGATTATGCATTGGCTTATAACAATATGGGAAATGTGTATAGTGATATAGGCAATAAAACAGCCAATTATGATAAAGCTATTAAATGTTATGAAAAAGCTATTGAATTAGACTCTGATTATGCAGAGCCTTATAATGGTATTGGCTGGTCGTCTTATAAAAAAGGCAATTATGATGAAGCGATTAAATATTATGATAAAGCCATAGCGTTAAATCCTGACTATGCAGATGCATATAACAACAAAGGAATTGCGTTATCTGATTTAGGCAGGAAAGAAGAGGCAATACAATGTTATGACAAGGCCATAGAGTTAAAGAGTGACTATGCAT
>JGI24699J35502_11133841_pt1 | contig 16874 bp, 15 predicted proteins | sample TergutMp193P4_FD_35502 | JGI IMG/M metagenome (IMG submission 35502) | reverse complement strand
CAAATAAATACACACTTATAAACTTAAAATAATGATAAGCAAATGAATAAATATAAATATTAAAACTTATCAGTAAATATTAATGACGTTTATTATAGATTAAATAAGGATAGTTTTTAGAACGCCGCCAAAAAAGTTAAATGAAAGAAAATATCTAATTATCAGTCAGTTTTTATATACTTGATTGCAAAAACACAAAAAAATTCATATCTTTGCATCGTCGTATGGCAAAGAGGGAATGGGACTTCCCTATTATATATAAACCGCTACGATAAATAGCTGATAGTTCCTACTTATAATTAATTTAAGATAGATAATGAATAGGAATTTTGTATTTATAGACTCTCCGGTTAGCGGAATAATTCACCAAATAAAATTAAAAAGATGTGAGGTGAGGCTTTCTCAAAAGCATTACTCCATTTTGCGTAAAGAAATATTTATTAATGAGGAGAGCTTTAAGTAGCGGGTGATAATCGGAAACTATGAATAAATCTTTCTATTAAATAGTGAAGAATATGAGTACAATAACAGACTGGTTAACTGCTATCGGAACCGTCACAGCGGTGATATTATCGTTGAGTTACACCATATTTAGTCATTACATTGAAAGAAAGCGAAAAAGATATAAATTGATTCACAATATGCTCTCATTAACCGAAAAATTTTTCCGTGAAATTGAGGGGACAGGACAAAATCAAACAGATATATCTCAGTTAAATACGTATAAATCAATGAAAATTTTTCAGACTGTTATTTTATTTTCAGCAGATGCTTTTAGTGAGGATATTGTAATGATTGGAGATAATCTGTTTAGCTGCTTACTTGATTATTTTTACAACCGAAGCGATATGAATAAAGAGGCTTGTTTCAGTCTGATAGAGCAGCTGAAACAAATGTCATAGCTCCCTTAATTATTTATATATATGTTTATTTTAAATAATTGAATTATGAAAATTACAAAAGTAGAAGCAATCGAGATTCTCGATTCGAGAGGAAATCCAACCGTAGAAGCGGATTTAACATTGGAAGATGGAACCCAAGCCCGAGCCATGGTTCCCAGCGGCGCTTCAACCGGAGAACGGGAAGCAAGTGAACTGCGCGACGGCGATAAAAGTCGTTACGGCGGAAAGGGAGTCCTGAAAGCAGTAGAAAATGTGAACACGCTTATTGCCAAAGAAATCGTTGGCAAAAGTTTTATCAGCCAACGGGAGCTTGATTACCAAATGATCGATTTGGACGGTACTCCAAACAAATCCAAACTGGGAGCTAATGCCATACTTGCCGTGTCGATGGCCTATGCCCGCGCAAAAGCAATGAGTATGAAATTGCCGCTGTCTCAGTATCTGGGAGGAAGTAACGCCTATGTACTGCCTGTACCCTGCATGAACGTCATCAATGGAGGAAAGCATGCAGATAACAATGTCGATTTTCAGGAATTTATGATCGCTCCGCACAATGCTCCTTCTTTCCGAGAAGCCATACGCAGGGGAGAAGAAGTATTCCATTCTTTGAAATCGGTACTGAACAGCAAAGGGTATAGTACGGGAGTGGGTGATGAAGGCGGTTTTGCTCCTGATTTGAAATCAAATGAGGAAGCCGTAGAAGTCATTCTCGAAGCCATTATCAAAGCCGGTTACAAACCCGGAACAGACGTTAGCATTTGCCTTGACCCGGCTACCAGTGAATTGTGGGACAACGGCAAATATAAGTTATTTAAAAGTACGGGAAATCTTCTGACAAGCGACGAAATGATCAAAATGTGGGAAAATTGGATCAGACAATATCCGATTGTCTTACTTGAAGACGGACTGGCAGAAAATGATTGGGCTGGCTGGCAAGTTCTCACGAAAGAATTAGGCCATAAGATAGAACTGGTGGGGGATGATATTTTCTGTACCAATAAAAAAATATTACAGGAAGGCATTGATAAAAACGTGGCAAACTCCATTCTTATCAAATTGAACCAGATAGGGACCGTAACAGAGACTTTGGAAACAATGGAATTAGCACGGAATAACGGATACAACTGTTTTGTTTCGCACCGGAGCGGAGAAACAGTCGATACGTTTATTTCCGATTTAACCGTCGGTTTGAATGCAGGCCATATCAAAACAGGCAGCGGGTGCAGAGGAGAACGCATCGAAAAATTCAACCAATTTATTCGTATTGAACATCAATTAGCGGGTAATTCCGTCTTTGCCGGAAAAAAGACATTTAAGAATGCACAATAAAATAACTAAATGATTAGACAATTATTATTAATTGCCGGCGGGGGAGGTGTGGGAAGCGCTTTCCGTTACTTGATTTCATTATGGATTGTGAGACATTTCCCCTATACTTTTCCCTTAGGCACTTTTATAATAAATATAACAGGGTGTTTCATTATTGGCTTTTTAATGGGACTGTCAATTCGTTATAGCATTCTGGATAATGAGCTGAAATATGTATTAATTGTAGGATTTTGCGGAGGGTATACGACTTTTTCTACTTTTTCGGCAGAAAACATACAACTATGGGAAGCAGGCAACTATGGGACGCTTGCATTCTATATAACGGTAAGCGTCCTATTCGGACTCATTGCAGTGTGGGGAGGAAACACTTTTTCTAAAATAATTACATCATGAGATACAAAAAAATTTTAATTGCAGTAGATAGTAAAAAAAATTCTATTCATACTTCAAAAACAGGGCTTGAGTTAGCGGAACAATTAGAAGCAGAAGCGGCTCTTATTTATGTTGTGGACAAATCAAAGGCAATAGGAAATGCAGATGCCGGAATTACTCCCTACGAAGCGCTGAATGCACTGAAGAAAGAAGCGGAGGATACATTAGAACACTTAATTCATTTGAATAATTTGTCAAAAGAAGCGATCATATTCATGCCGGAAGGTTTACCTAAAGATGAGATATTAAAAACAGCAAAAACTTGGGGCGCCGACCTGATCATTGCGGGTATACACGGAAAGAGCGGGTTTAATCTTTGGGCGATGGGCAGTATTGCGCAACAAATAGTATTGCATGCGCAGATTCCTGTGCTTTTTGTTCCTTCACAAAGAGAATAATTGAAAGAAAAAACGGTTCAAAAAATTTCTTATTCCTTGCTTAACGCAAAATGAAATTTTTTGAACCGTTTTTCTTTATCTATGGTTTTCTTGTCTTATTATTATTTATTTTGCTACGACACGAACCATTTCTAAAACTTTGTTGGAATAGCCCCATTCGTTGTCATACCACGAAACAAGTTTAACAAAATTAGCGTCCAAAAAGATACCTGCAGCAGCATCATAGATCGACGTTGCGGAGCATCCTCGGAAATCAGTGGATACCACAGAATCTTCTGTATAGCCTAAAACTCCTTTCAATTCACCTTCGGAAGCTTTTTTCATGGCAGCGTTGATTTCGTCTTTTGTAGCTGGTTTCTCGAGAACAACGGTCAGGTCGACAACCGAAACATCCGAAGTCGGAACACGGAAGGACATACCCGTCAGTTTTCCATTGAGAGCCGGAAGTACTTTACCTACGGCTTTGGCAGCTCCGGTAGAAGAAGGTATAATGTTTTCGAGGATACCGCGACCACCTCTCCAATCTTTGGAAGAAGGACCATCGACAGTTTTTTGAGTAGCAGTGGTGGCATGAATAGTCGTCATCAAACCTTTCACAATACCAAATTTATCATTCAACACTTTAGCAATAGGAGCCAAACAGTTGGTAGTACAAGAAGCGTTAGAAATAATGTCCTGACCTGTATATGCTTGATCATTTACACCATAAACGAACATCGGGGTTGCATCTTTGGAAGGAGCAGACAAGATCACTTTTTTAGCGCCTGCTTCGATGTGCTTGCGGGCAGAAGCGTCGTCCAAAAATAAACCGGTAGATTCAACTACTACTTCAGCGCCTACTTCATTCCATTTCAAATTGGCAGGATCCTTTTCTGCTGTTAAGCGTATTTTTTTCCCATTGACGATTAAATAATTGCCTTCTACGGACACTTCTCCCTTAAAACGTCCATGCACCGAATCGTATATGAGCATATAAGCCAGATAATCTGCAGCTAAAAGGTCGTTGATTCCCACCACTTCAATTTCGTTGGCAAAATTATATACTGCAGCACGAAAAACCATACGACCAATACGGCCAAAACCATTAATACCTACTTTGATCATTTTTTTTGTTTTTATAGATTAAAAAATTAAATTAATTATGATAGAACAATTATAGTATCATTTTGCAGCGCAAAATTAGTATTTTTCTGAGACTTTATCAAGGAATGCCTTGGATTTTTCTTCGGTCGCGTATAATGATGACGATGGGATTCGCCTTCCTTACATCCGCACGGAGGAAGGGTTGCACAAGCAGACAAAGTTGAAACAATACAAATACAGCCAAAGAGCTTAAGCCAACCATTTTTTCTCATACACAAATATTCTTAAAAAAGTCTTCACAAAGTTACAAATCATTTCGATCTCCCTCTCTTTTATTGAAAAAAATATGTATAACAAACCCTAAAGAAATGAAAATTACAGGCTTCAATAAAGAAGATCCTAAATGTTTTTTCACCAAATGTGATTTCGATCCAACATATCTTGATATTTTTTGGCATTCACAAGATGTTCGCTAAAAGCAATCGAAAAATTGTGAGTACCCGAAAAATCCTCTTTTGCACACATATATAAATAATTATGTTCTTTGTAATTCAACGTAGCATCAATTCCTTTAATGGAAGGAATTCGGATAGGTCCAGGAGGCAATCCGGAATAGAGATATGTATTATAGGGCGATTCTATATGTAAATGCCAATTGGCAATTCTTCTCAAGCTTACGTCGCCCACTGCAAATTTCACTGTAGGATCGGCCTGCAATGGCATTCCTTTTCTTAAGCGATTGATATACAATCCAGAAACAATGGGATATTCGGATGGGAGAGCCGTCTCTTCTTCCACAATAGACGCCAAAGTAGAAACTTCCACTGGACTCAGATGCAGGGCGTTTGCTTTTTCTCTCCGTTGATCCGTCCAAAAATGATTGTATTCTTTTTTCATTCTTTCCAAAAACTTATCTACCGGCGTATTCCAATAAATTTCATACGTGTTGGGAATAAACATCGCCAAAATAGTAATGGTATCAAATCCCAGTGAAGCCGTCACATTCGGATCGTTCAGACGGCTCAACAAAGCATCCGAATCAAACAACATCTGTTCTCCTATTCTTTCGGAAAGATCTTCTTTCAAACGAATATTATTGAATGTTAACTTTACAGGCATCTGACGACCGCTCCGCAGCATCCGGATGGCCTCCAGATAAGTCGTCTGAGGAGTTATTTCATATCGTCCAGATTTTACATTTTCCGAATATTTCATCATATGAGCCAAGCGCTCAAAAAGATTAACATCTTTTAAATGCGCTGCAGTTTTCAATTGATCCATTAATTGAAGATAATTTTTTTCCTCATTGATATAAATATAACTGGCTTTCTGAATACCAAATGCAGGCGAATTGATTTTGTAATAAACAAATCCGCCCATCGCCACCAACACGACGATTATAACTAATACTATATTTCGAATGATTTTCTTCATAACAACAAATTGAATTTGACGAGCAAAGATACAAAATAGTCTATGAAATCTTGGATAAATTAAAAGAATCCTCTATATTTGCACCGCATTTCGCAAAACAGATTTTAATGCAGACCCAGGAAGTGTGGGTGAGTGGCTGAAACCAACAGTTTGCTAAACTGTCGTACGGGAAACTGTACCACGAGTTCGAATCTCGTCGCTTCCGCTTTGTTACCAAAATTTTAAAGAAAAGATTTAACTTTGCAAAAAACAGACTATGGTTCATTTACAAGAAACAACCCTTAGTGTTCTAATAACCCCTAAAATCCGCAAACGAAAATAAGACCTTTAAATACATCGGCGGCGTTCTAAAAAGCATGCTCATTTAATTTTCTGTAAAACAATAATTTGCATTTTTCTTTTTTGATAAATAGCAAAAAAGCACCCCTTCGAATAACGCCGAAAAAACAAAATAAAAAACACGAATATTCAGAATTTTTATACCTTTGCCGAAAAAACAACGACATGAGTAAAACATTTCAACGCACGTTGATTACTTCTGCGCTTCCTTACGCCAATGGGCCAGTCCACATCGGACACCTTGCCGGCGTTTATATTCCAGCCGACATTTATGCCCGTTATCTTCGTTTGAAAGGCGAAGAAGTATTATTCATCGGAGGTTCCGACGAACACGGCGTTCCCATTGCCTTAAAAGCGAGAGCGGAAGGCGTGACGCCTCAGGAAATTGTCGACCGGTATCATTTTCTTATTAAAAAATCGTTCGAAGATTTCGGAATTACATTCGATATTTATTCCCGTACCACTTCTTCTATTCATCGAAAAACCGCATCCGATTTCTTTCAAAAGCTCTACGATAAAGGCGAGTTTATCGAAAAAACTTCCGAACAATATTACGATGAAGAAGCGAAACAATTTTTAGCCGACCGATATATCACCGGCAAATGTCCGTATTGCGGAAACGAAAAAGCCTACGGCGATCAATGCGAAACTTGCGGTACATCGCTCAGCCCGTTGGATTTGATTGAGCCGAAATCGGCCATCAGCGGAAGCGTTCCCGTACTGAAAGAAACTAAACATTGGTATCTGCCTTTGGATAAGCATGAAGCGTGGTTGAAAAAATGGATTTTGGAGGATCACAAAGAATGGAAATCGAACGTTTACGGACAATGTAAATCGTGGTTGGATATGGGATTACAGCCTCGAGCCGTGAGCCGCGATTTGGATTGGGGCGTTCCCGTCCCGCTGAAAGGAGCCGAAGGAAAAGTTTTGTATGTCTGGTTCGACGCTCCGATCGGGTACATTTCCAATACCATCGAACATTCGCCCGCCGATTGGGAAAAATGGTGGAAAGACGAAACCACCCGGTTGATTCATTTTATCGGGAAAGATAACATTGTGTTTCATTGCATTGTTTTCCCCGCCATGTTAAAGGCTGACGGGAGCTACATTCTGCCCGATAATGTTCCAGCAAATGAATTTCTGAATTTGGAAGGCGATAAAATATCCACGTCCCGCAATTGGGCGGTTTGGTTGCACGAGTATCTGGAAGAATTTCCCGATAAACAAGACGTCTTGCGTTATGTGCTGACAGCCAATGCGCCGGAAACCAAAGACAACGATTTTACATGGAAAGATTTTCAAGCAAGGAATAACAATGAATTAGTCGCCGTATTGGGGAATTTTATCAACCGCTCGATGGTTTTGACGCATAAATATTTCGAAGGAAAAGTTCCTGCAAGAGGCGCTTTAACCGATTACGACCGGGAAACGTTTCTGGAATTTGAACGTGTAAAGGTTGAGATGGAAAACTACCTGAATCAATTTCGTTTCCGTGAAGCCTTGAAAGAAGCGATGAATCTGGCGCGAATCGGCAATAAGTATTTGGCTGATACGGAACCTTGGAAATCGGCAAAAACCGACACGAACCGGACTGCTACGATTTTGAATCTCAGTATGCAGATTACCGCTAATTTAGCGATTGCCATCGAGCCGTTTTTACCTTTTTCTTCGCAAAAAATCAAACATTTGATTGCCAAGAGCGACAGTAAATGGAGCCAATTGGGCAGCATTGATTTATTGAAAGAAGGTCATAATTTGAATGAACCCGAATTGCTGTTTGAAAAAATCGAAGACGAGCTAATCGAACGACAAATTCAAAAACTGCTCGATACGAAAAAAGTCAATGCGTTGAAAGAAAAGCGAGCGAATCCGATAAAAGCGCCGGTTTCTTACGACGATTTTGCCAAGTTAGATATTCGGGTAGGCAAAGTATTGGAATGCATGAAAGTTCCCAAAGCCGATAAATTACTGCAATTCAAAATTGACGACGGATTGGGCGGACGTACTATCCTTTCGGGCATTGCCGCATCTTACCGGCCGGAAGAGTTGATCGGAAAAACGGTTTGCTTCATCGCCAATCTCGAACCGCGCAAAATCAAAGGTATCGAATCGCAAGGCATGTTATTATCGGCTGAATCTTTCGCCGGAAACTTGCGACTTATTCATCCGGATGCGAATTTGGAACCGGGAAGCGAGGTGAGTTAATTACGCTTTCCGGTGTACAATCGTTGCCGTTGCTTGGTTGGTTGGCATAATTAATACTTCGGCAATCTGAACATGCGGAGGCGCTGAAGCGGCAAAATAGATCGTTTCGGCAATGTCTTCAGCCGTCAATGGTTTCACGCCAGCATAAACGGCGTCGGCTTTTGCCTGATCGCCCCGATAACGGGTCAGAGAAAAATGCGTCTCCACCATTCCCGGTTTGATGTTAGTCACTCGCAAAGGCGTATCCACCAAATCAATACGCAATCCGTCGGAAAGCGCTTTTACGGCTGATTTTGTTGCGCAATAGATGCTTCCACCGGGATAAGCCGCATCGCCGGCAATGGAACCGATGTTGATGATATGCCCCTCTCCTCTCGCTATCATGCCGGGGACCACCCACCGGGTAACTGAAAGTATGCCTTTGATATTCGTATCAATCATAATATCCCAATCATCCGGATCAACTTCAAATTCTTTTTCAATACCCAATACCAATCCGGCATTGTTGATCAAGATGCTGATGGCTTGCCAATCTTCCGGCAACTCCCGAATGGCTTTCCGAGTTGCTTCCCGGTCGCGAATATCGAACGGCAAAAGGAACGCATCGCCGGTGTATTTCTTAACCAAATCCTGTTTCAAGGCTTCTAATTTGCGAATATCTCGTCCGTTGAGAATCACGGAAAAACCCTGAGCCGCAAATTTATAAGCACATGCTTCCCCAATCCCGGAAGTTGATCCGGTGATTAAAACAATTTTCTTTTTATTTTTCATAACCCATATTTTGAGAAGCAAAGTTACCTATTTTTTCTATTCCTGTATAGAATTTATGTAATCATTATTGAACTTTGAAAAGTGGGGAAAAACGTATGCGGAAGAGATTGAAATGGAGAAGTAAGCAAAGGAGGGCTGTTCTCTATATTGTGTAATCTGAACAGCCCTTCGTCGCATTGAAAATTAGAGAAAATTACTCGGCATCAGGTTCATCCACTTGTGCTGGGGTTTCTTCTTCTTGTTGTCCTTGCTGTACATCTTGTGCATCCTGTTGTACGCTTGGCGCATCATCTTGTTGTACATCTTGTGCATCATCCTGTTGTACGCTTTTACCTTCTTTGTCAAGAATAGCAACCGTTTCACTTGCATCCTCTTTATTCGCCAGAGTAACTTTTGTTAGCCCTTCCCCTGCATTGAATTCAACTTTCTTTACATCGAAAGCATCGCCTGCAAGGTCGTTTATAGCCGCTTGAACTACTTCGTTGAGGTCTGTCAAAGCTACCTCTTGATAATCGTCATTTAGAGCAACTTGCTCCTCAGTAACAACTGTTTGAGGTTCATCTGTAGAACGAGCATTGGCAAATGCCGCACAGCCAGCCAAAAGGATTACCGATAAAACAATCTTTTTCATCTTTAATATAATTAATTAATCAAACTTTTTTATTCGTCTCTATAAATAATAATAATACAACGAACGTGCCATTCGTGAAATTAACATATAATAATTTGAATATTAGAATTTTATATGAATTTTAGCCGTTTTAATAAGTGTGGAAATATGTGGAATTTCGAGGAAATTTTCTCTACTCAATTGTGGAAATTATTATTAACTTTGCAACTATGGCAAAGAGCATTGAGTATAAGATTCGATTTAAGATGGCAATTATTTATATTATAGTTGCTTTAGGCGTATTGACAATGACAATGTATCTTAATAATCTTCGAAAAAATATTTCTTCCCAACGCCTTGAAATTGAAAATCAGCACAAGCTTCTCTCCATTACCAACGATTTGATGTATGCCGTGAACGACGCACAATCGTCGTCAAGCCTATACCTGTCGACAAAAAACAAAAATTATCTTACTGATTATACCAAGACGACCGATTCAATAAAAATATTAATAGATTCCATTATAAAACTTAAACCGAAAGAAGAAGAGAAACTGTATCGAATTGAAACCTTGCTTCGAGAACAGGCGTTAAATATCAAAAAATTAAATATTCAATTTGCCGGAAAAAATCCTGTTGCGGCTATCAATAAGCGACTTCAAGAATATGAACCTACAAAAGAAGATACGGTATATATCTTAAACATTCAAAGAGATACGATTATTCGAGAATTGCCTCAGAAAGGATTTTTCAAACGTATAGGCGAAGTGTTCAAACCGAGTAAAGATTCGGAGAAAATTGTGGTAAATCAATGGGTAGACACGGTAAGAACGATAGCCGACGATAGCCTGGCCATTATATACGAGGTGGGCGATATTGCGCAAGAGGCTCAAAGGGTCTATGAGCGAAATATAAAAACGATTGAAAAACAAGTGCGAGAACTTATAACTTCCAACCAAGATATTGCTTCGGAAGTGTCGACATTGCTTTTGGAATTTCACAAAGAAACGCTCGATTCCACGCTTTCGATGATTGATAGCAGTGAAAAGACGATAAAGCGCAACTATACTTATTCGGTGAGCGGCGGAATTTTGGCGTTGTTTTTAATTCTTAGTTTTATTTTCCTAATAATCACCGATATAAACAAAGGCCGAGAGACTCGTCAAGCTTTGGAAGAGGCCAATGAACGCACGCGCCAAATAATGGAGAGCCGGCATAAATTATTGCTCTCCGTATCGCACGATATTAAAAGTCCGCTTAATTCGGTTTTGGGTTATCTTGCCCTGATGAAAAGCGACCCAAATGTGCGTTCAATGCAAAACTCGTCAGAACATATCCTCTCGATGCTTGAGAATCTTTTGGAGTTTTCGAGCCTCGAACAGGGCACCCTTCAAAAAAGTGTATCAGATTTTAATCTTCTGGATTTATTTAGAGATATTTACGAGATGTTTTTGCCATTGGCAGGACAAAAGGAAATTGCTTTCTCATTTGCAGCCGACGATCTAAGAATTCATTCCGATAGAGTAAAGCTCAAACAGATTGTGATTAATCTTGTATCGAATGCGATTAAATATACCAAAACCGGAACAGTAAAATTTGGCGCCGCATTCGATAAAAACGAACTGAAAATCGAAGTTAACGATACGGGCGTAGGGATTCCGTCCGAAAAATGGCCGCAACTATTTAGGCCTTTCAGCCGCATCGAGGAGAACAATGCCCTTGCAAATGGAAGCGGTTTGGGAATGTTTGTCGTCAAAGGATTAGTGGAACTGCTCGAAGGCAAGATCACTATTGATTCAAAGGTGGGAGAAGGAACGAGTATTGTTGTGACCATTCCTGTCGAACGTTCTATAAAAAAGATACCGCAGGGAACTAAAAAAATTAAAATTTATGACGATGAACCGGTAGTTATTCGGATGGTTTCGGATATGCTTGTGAGATTAGGGCATAAAGTGGTTGACAGCGATTACAACCTGATCTTAACCGATATGGAGATGGGCGATATTTCGGGACTTGACATATTGCGCCATGCACGCAATGTTCCTGTTGTGGCGATGACAGGGCATGCCAACTTTTCAACCCAAAAAGCAATTGAACTCGGTTTTGACGGATTCTTGGCAAAACCTTTTTCGATAGAATCTTTACGCGAAATTGTAGGCGAAGGGGAAACCCTCGATGAACTTTTAGGAGAGGATCGCGACGAAATTATGTCCCTTTTCCGCGCTTCTACGGAAGAAAATTTTTCAATGCTCGCGCAAGCTCTCGCCGATAATAACTTCAAACAAGCTCAGGTTATTAGTCACAAAATGTTCCCCATGTTTGCTCAAATGGGATATCCGACAGAGGAACTCCGCCGAATGGATATTCACCGCAATAAGGAATACGAAGGCTGGCAGGAAGATGTTAAAAAAATACTTTCAATTCAAGTTTAATTTTTGAGAATTGGGAACCCAAAAGCGCTCAGAATTTTATCCCATACAGATGCAGCTTATTGTAGAGCGTTTTACGGTCAATCTTCAGAAACTGCGCCGCTAAAGTTTTATTGCCTCTCGCTTTATGTAGAGCCATCTCTATTTGCTCCTTTTCGTTGTCGGGGCGAAGCGTAAGATTTTCTATCTTAGGTTCATTGAAAACAGGTAGATCATCGGGAGTTATCTCATCTCCCGAAGCAAAGAGTACGGCGCGCCTTACAACATTGCGAAGTTCGCGAAGATTTCCGCTCCAATGACGTTTTTCAAAAAGATTGATTGTTTCGGGAGTAAAACCCTTTATATTTCGATCCAGCTCTTCGTTCGCCTGTCGTAAAAATTCTTCAGCGAATAGTTTAATGTCAGCGCCTCTCTCCCGTAAGGATGGAACGAAAAGCGAAAACTCGTTAAGGCGGTGATACAAATCTTCACGAAAACGACCTTCGGCAATCGCACGTTCCAAATTTTCATTTGTTGCAGCAAGAATTCTCACATCTATGACCGTATCTTTTGCCGAGCCTACGCGGCGTATTTTTTGTTCCTGCAAAGTCCTAAGCAATTGCATCTGCACTTCGTAATCCAAATTGCCCACTTCATCCAAAAATATCGTGCCGCCGTTAGCCTGCTCAAAAATACCCGTTTTATTTTCCATCGCCGATGTAAACGATCCTTTAAGGTGTCCAAAAAGCTCGCTTGGAGCCAACTCTTTCGACAAACTGCCGCAATCGACCGCAATGAAGGGTTTATCTCTTCGAGCGCTGTTGTCGTGAATCATTTTTGCAACATACTCTTTGCCTGTTCCACTCTCGCCAAGAATCAATACAGACATTTTTGTAGGAGCCAGCTTTAAAATATGGCTATACATCTGCCGTGCCAGTGGACTGTTGCCCAGCACAACACCTGCCGACGCTCTTTTCTCCCGTTTTATCTGCGGCGTTACAGGTTCAGCAGGTTTTGCCAAAGCCTGCTCTATCTTTTCTTTGAATATGCTTAACACAATGGGTTTTTCGAGATAATCTTCAGCGCCTAATTTTATTGCCGCAACAGCGCTCTGAACTTCCGCATAACTGGTCATGATGATCAATGGGATTCCCAAATTTTGTTCCTTTACCCATTGCAAAAGCATTATTCCATCGCCATCGGGCAAGCGGAGATCACTCAATATGAGATTATATCTATTTTTCCCGAGTTCTTGCTTCGCGACTGCAACGTTTAAACACAATTGTGCTATGTAACCCTTACGTTCAAGCCATCCCTTGAGCATAGCGCCGAAAGCAATATCATCTTCAACGATCAGAATTCTGTATTTCACACTACAAATATAACACTTTTTATGCGATTTTTTCAGCTTTTGTCAATAAAAACATGTCGTATTCTGCGGCCAAGGAATACAAAGATGATTTCATTGGATCAAACACCTTTTGGATGATTGTTTGAAAATACTCCGAAATCCAAAAAATTATTTATTACCTTTGTAAGAAAATTGTATGGATAATTATATTGTATCGGCCAGAAAATACCGCCCGACTACTTTTCATTCGGTAATCGGACAAAAATCGCTGACCACTACCCTTAAAAATGCCATCCGAAATAATAAACTGGCTCATGCTTATTTGTTTTGCGGTCCGCGGGGAGTGGGAAAAACTACATGCGCCCGTATTTTTGCAAAAACCATCAATTGCATGCATCCGAATGCAGACGGCGAGGCTTGCAATACTTGCGAATCGTGCATGGCTTTTAATGAAAACCGGTCTTACAATATTTATGAATTGGATGCCGCCTCCAATAATTCTGTCGAAGATATCCGTTCGTTGACCGACCAAGTGAGAATTCCTCCTCAAATAGGTCATTATAAGGTTTACATTATCGACGAAGTACACATGTTGTCGACTTCCGCTTTCAATGCTTTCTTGAAAACATTAGAAGAGCCTCCCTTGCATGCTTTGTTTATCCTGGCCACAACCGAAAAGCACAAGATTATCCCCACAATTCTTTCCCGATGCCAAATCTATGACTTCAACCGGATCAGTATCAACGATATTGTAGATTATTTAGCATACGTAGCCGATAACGAGCACGTTTCTTACGAAAAGGAAGCTTTGAACATCATTGCTCAAAAAGCCGAAGGCGGAATGCGGGATGCTCTATCTATTTTCGACCAGATCGTCAGTTTTTCAGAAAGCCATATCACATATCAGTCGGTGATCGAAAACTTGAACGTATTGGATTACGAATATTACTTTCGCTTGACAGACGTATTGCTGGCTGGAAACGTGAGTCAGAGCTTACTCATTTTGAATGAAATTATCGGAAAAGGATTCGATGGTCAACACATTCTTAGCGGTTTGTCCAATTTTTTCCGCGATACGCTGGTTTGCAAGGATCCGCAAACCATTGTCCTGTTTGAAATAGGAGATGCCGCAAAAGAAAAATACCTCCAACTGGCGCAACAATGTTCCAACGAATTTCTTTATAAAGCCATCGAATTGAGCAATGAATGCGATTTGAATTACCGGTACAGCAAAAACAAACGATTGCTCATCGAATTATTGTTGATCCGCCTTTGCCAATTGAATCATCAGTCGACGCCGACTGATGACAAAAAAAAAATTAAACCATTAGTAGAACAGGAAAAAGACAATTCCATTGCTTCCACTCAAACGCAAGCTCCCTCGATACCACCCCCCCCAACAGGAGAAAAGCAAAATGCGCCGGACGTTTCTCCCAATCGAATAATGTCCAAAAATTCGTTGCGAATTTCGTTGAAAAAAACGGCGTCGAATCAGCCGAACGAAAAATCACAAGAAGCGGACTTACCTCATGAACCAAAGTTGGAAGAAGCATTCACGCAGGAAGAGTTGGAAAAAGCATGGAAAGAATATGCCAAAAAGGAAGAAGACATTCATTTGAAAAATACCATACTGAATATCCGCCCTCAACTACTGAATGAGAATCGAGTACAAGTGGCTGTTTTCAATCCCGAACAGCAAAGTAAATTACGCGAGAAAGAATTTCTCATCACAGATTTTCTCTCCCATCAATTAAAGAATCACCTGTTGCAATTAGAAATTATCGTATTGGAAGAACAAAAACAATACATTCCTTATGGAAACCGAGATATATTCAATTTTATGGCAGAAAAAAATCCTTCGCTGATCGCTTTAGCTAAGGAATTTAATTTAAAACTAAACTAAGCTAAAACTCCGCGCGGACTTAGCACGCCTGCTTTCTGAAGACTTTTCTGAATTTTTTCCAAAGCAATATCCAATTGTTCAAACGTATGAGTAGCCATCAAGGAAAAACGAATGAGCGTGTCGGAAGGAGCTACGGCTGGCGATACCACCGGATTAACAAAGATTCCCTGTTCGAACAAATCCATCGTCACGAAAAATGTTTTATCGTTGTCGCGAATAAACAAGGGAATGATCGGCGTCGACGTATGGCCGATTTCGCATCCGATTTCACGAAATCGTTTCAAAGCATAATCGGTTAATTTCCACAAATGTTCGATCCTTTCCGGTTCGCTCACCATGATATCGAAAGCGGCGCTGGCGGCGGCTGTAGCCGCTGGAGTATTGCTGGCGCTGAAAATATAGGAGCGCGAATTGTGGCGCAGATAATTAATAATGTCTTTTGAAGAAGCGATAAACCCGCCAATAGAAGCCAGCGATTTGCTAAAAGTACCCATCACCAGATCAATCTCAGGCAAAAGTCCGAAATGATCGCAGGTTCCTCGTCCCTGACGGCCCAATACACCCAAACCATGGGCTTCATCGACCATAATATTAGCATTGTATTCTTTGGATAAGCGTACAATTTCGGGCAAATTGGCAATATCGCCTTCCATGCTGAAAACGCCATCCACGACAATCAGCTTAATCTTATCAAAATCGCATTTTTGCAATTGTTTTTCCAACGATTCCATGTCGTTATGTTTGAATTTCAACCGTTGCGAATACGATAAACGATGTCCTTCGATAATAGAAGCATGATCCAATTCGTCCCATAAAATATAATCTTCCCGTCCCGTTAAACAGGAAACAACTCCCAGATTCACCTGAAAACCAGTCGAATAAATAATAGCATCATCTTTTCCCAAAAAATCGGCAATTTTTTGCTCCAATTCAATGTGAATATCTAATGTACCGTTGAGAAAACGGCTTCCTGCCATACCTGTACCATATTTTTCGATTGCCGCCTTAGCGGCTTCTTTCACTTTAGGATGGTTAGTCAAGCCAAGGTAAGCGTTAGAACCAAACATCAGAACTTTTTTACCATTTATGATTACTTCAGTATCTTGTTCACTTTCAATTACCCGGAAGTAAGGGTACAAACCTGAGGCTTTAGCCTTCTGTGGAGCGTCATATTTGCTCAACTTGTTAAGTAAAAGATTCATAACTTTACAATGAATGAATTAATCAAAATATGTTATACATTTTTCGTTTCCTCTTTTTCCACACCTTTTTTATCATAAAGAAAAAGTCGGCTACAAAGGTAATGAAATATTCTAAATATTTGTTATAAAAGGATGGCTTGATTTACAATTGGAGTGTTAAAGATTAACTATGCGCCTCTCTCTCAATATTGATGAGATAATTTTTCGATTTCCCCCCTTCCAATCAAAAATCCAACTATTTTCCATAGCTTTTTTTATCGAGACAAACCAAACTTAATATTTTATAATAAAGAACAAATATAGACATTTTATTTTTATCCTACAAATTTTGATTTCTTTTTGTTCCTTTTATTCAAAAAATAAATTAATTATGCAACGGACAATTATTACAAAATGACAATAAGTTTTTTGGGGTGTACGACAAAATTCCTATTAAAGTTTAAATACGAAAAAATATTTGAAATGTATGTAAAAAGAGAAAAGAGTTATATATTTGTAATAAAGCAA
>JGI24699J35502_11133842_pt1 | contig 16900 bp, 17 predicted proteins | sample TergutMp193P4_FD_35502 | JGI IMG/M metagenome (IMG submission 35502) | reverse complement strand
CAGTTAGAGACTCAATCCACTTAGCAACCTCCGCTGAGTAACGGACTTCCCACATAACCCCATTATCCTCTGTAAGAGATACCCTGTCAAGACGACGAATGCCATATAGATGCACTAAGACGGTGTCACCTCGTTGGTACGTCGCCGCTAGTGAGGAGTTACCTGCCCTGAATGCCACGAGGGTGGCGGCAGTTCCCCTATCTGGGTTCTAGGTGCCATCTAAACTCGTTGGAAGGCCGCTCGTCTCGACGGCGCGCCCCCGCTCGCAGCGGAGAGCATTACTACCAACTTTAGCATTTACTAAAATGAGTAGCGCTCTAATCAGAGTGTCGTTGGGCTTGTTGCCACAAAATGGCATAAGTTGATAGAACTGCTTGTAAGAGGAATCCTCGTAGTCTTAAACAATCATCGCTACCGCGCTAAGCGCTTCTATCATCCTTAGTGGAGGTACGGCAACGAGACAGGCATTGCAACCTGCCGATGTCATTGTCAAGCGCCATAACCAATGGTGCCGTTGGATCTGATACCTCTGTCCCCAACACGGATGGCCTATTCATTCAAGCTGATTAGACTACCCCTCCTTATTTTTCTTATCGCGCGTCTTGCATTATGTTCAATTTACAGAGGGCCATAAGTCCCATTTTTTATTGCTTCTCTAAGGCTCCCATACTTCTCAATCGCATTTTCCTCGCATTCCGACGCTAAAAAAGACCGGTTTCGCATGAGAGTAAGGAGTTGGGAGTCATGTATGGCTACGTGTTTTTCTGGCGTAACCCTAGAATAGTAGCGATGGTTACCATAATCTTGGATATAGGACATGTAACTCTGAAAAATAAGCGCTTCATCAAAAAAAGTGTCATATAGGTAGCCGTATTTGACACCTGTTTTTAAGAAGTATTGACACATTGACTGTACGAGTCGGAATTGTTTCTCATCTAAGTTGAACCATGCAGCCGGTAGCTGTACTCGTTTATCCGGTGCTGTGGGGTCATATCGAGAATCGTCAGTTAGCTTCGAGATATAGTTACCGGCAATAACTGCGAGAGCGTCAGCAACTCGCAACCCTATAGTATTTTCAGATTCTTGTTCCGCACGTATATTAGCAAATCCAAGCGTTGCGAATGGTTCAGCGTGTATCCCCTGATCCAGAATAAGAATTCTCTCTTCATCCTCATTCGGATTGACGTCGTATTTTTCGAGTAGCCATAGACTCACCCAATAACTTACCTTGTGCCAGCCAAATGCCGCCTGGAGATTTGGTTCTATTGAATGGACTCGATATTCGATACCTCTCTTGCGTACCTTTTTCATCCATGAATACATATTTCATCAGTAATGACCACTTTCGTATAGCGGAGCAATAACCTATTGGATAGAGCTGCAATCATAATAGCTCCTTTTTGGTTTTGCTGCTATTTATGACCATCTTATTGGAATCTTTTACGATGTCGATCGCCAGCAATTAAACGAATCGGTGCCTTTTCGTTCGCCGTCTAGCTCGCTTACCAACGCTTGATCGCCAGCGCCACATTAACGCGGGTGCGGTAGGTATATTCCCGCTCCACTTGCCGCGTAGTGTTCCCTCCCCAAGGAGCGACCTCGCGCGGTGGGTGGAACCTAGCCGTCGGGCGCACCGCCGTGCCGCGAAGCGAACTCTGCGACGATTTCAGCCGCCGTGCGCGTTACCGCGGCTGTCCCCACCTGCTCGGCTAGGATAGAAATAGTATCTACCTACCAGATGATCGCGCGCGGTTATCTCCAACCCGAATGAGGCAAATCCGTTGGTAAACCTACTGGTGGAACCCTGGACATCCAACCCGGCAGACGTGATTGCGCAGCTGGAATCAACCGAATCCGGGCTGTCCAGCGCTGAGGCCGCAGCCCGCTTGGCACGCGATGGGCGCAACGAGCTGGAGCGCGAGCCGGGTAAGACGATTTGGCAGCGGCTCTGGGAGCAAATCAGCAACCCGATGGTGCTGGTGCTGCTCGCTGCGGCGGCAATTTCGATTGCGGTGGCCGCATTTGGGCACGGTGACGCCAATGAGTATATAGAGGCGGGCATCATCCTGTTGGTGGTGGTGCTCAACTGCGCGATGGGCGTTTACCAAGAAAATAAGGCCGATAACGCCATTGAAGCGTTGCAAAAAATGAGCGAGTCCGAAGCCCGGGTCCGGCGTGATGACCATGTGCTCAAGATTCCGTCCGCAGAACTGGTAGTTGGTGACTTGGTGTTGGTGGAGGCGGGCGATGCCGTCCCCGCTGACCTGCGACTCCTGACGGCGGCCAGCCTCCGCACCGAGGAATCCCCGCTCACGGGCGAGTCCGTGCCGGTCGAAAAGTCGGCCAATATAATGGATGCCGCTGGGGGGCCCGTATCGTTGGGCGACCGCTCCAACATGGCGTATATGGGCACCTCGGTGGTTTATGGCCGGGGTGAGGGCATCGTGGTTGGCACCGGCATGAACACCGAAATGGGCAAGATCGCTGGCCTATTAGCGGCGGCGGAACAAAGCCAGACGCCGTTGCAGCAGCGGATGACTAAGCTCTCCAAGACGTTAAGTATCGCGGTGCTCGGCATTTGTTTGGTGGTTTTCGCCGTGCAAATCATCCGGGCCGGAGCGTTTACCTTTGACACCGTTATGCCCGCCTTTATGTTGGCGATTTCTTTGGCGGTGGCGGCTATTCCGGAAGGCTTAGCGGCGGTTATCACTATCGTGTTGAGCATGGGCGTCACTAAAATGGCCAAACGCCATGCGATTGTCCGTAACCTTACTTCGGTAGAAACTCTGGGTAGCGCGCAAGTTATTTGTTCGGATAAGACCGGCACTATTACCCAGAACAAGATGACCGTGGTAGATAGTTATGGCCCCGATGCTAGTGCGTTAGCGGTCGGCATGGCGTTAGCCAGCGACTCCCAGTTGGCGCCGGATGGCAAGGTAGTTGGCGACCCGACGGAGAATGCGTTAGTTTCTTATGCGTTGGCGCAAAACTTAAACAAGAACGATTTAGACCGCCAATTCCCACGGGTGGGTGAAGCGCCGTTTGATAGTGATCGCAAGATGATGTCCACGCTGCACGCGGTTAGTGGAAATCGGGAGCTATTAGGTAATCAGGGCGTCAAAGACGTTATCCAATATACCAAAGGCGCCCCCGATGAGGTTTTGCGGCAATGCAAATACATTCTGGATAATGGGGTAAAGCGCGAACTCACCCCAAACGATTTAGCCGAAATCCAAGAGGCGAATCATGCTTTTGCGGATAATGCCTTACGCGTTTTGGCACTAGCGGAACGGGAATGGGATGCTGCCCCCGGTGCTTCGCAACTAACCCCAGAATACTTAGAACATGACCTGACCTTTGTGGGCTTGGTGGCCGAGCAAGACCCGGTGCGGCCTGAGGTGAAAGACGCCATCGAAAAGTGTGCCCAATCCGGCATCCGGGTCGTAATGATTACCGGCGACTCTGCGCCCACAGCTGGGGCGATTGCCCGGGAAATCGGCATCACGGACGACGCCAAGCGTGTTCTGACTGGCCGCGAACTGGACGAAATCTCCGACGCCGACTTCCTCAACGTCGTAAAGGACTATAACGTCTTTGCCCGCGTCCAACCGGAACACAAAGTCCGCATCGTCAAGGCGCTACAAGACAACGGCCTGATTAGCTCAATGACCGGCGACGGCGTCAACGACTCCCCCTCACTAAAAACGGCGGATATCGGCGTGGGCATGGGCATCACCGGCACCGACGTCTCCAAGGGTGCCTCGGACATCGTGCTTTCCGACGACAACTTCGCGTCCATCGTGTCCGCTGTGGAGGAAGGCCGTCGGATTTACGACAACATCCGCAAGACCATCCAATTCTTGCTGTCCACCAACTTGGCTGAAGTGGTGGCCATCTTTGTGGCGACGCTGGCTGGGTTCACGCTATTCCGCCCCGTCCACCTGCTGTTCATTAACCTAATCACCGACAGCCTGCCCGCCGTCGCTTTGGGTATGGAGGACGCCGAGCCGGACATCATGGAGCGGGCGCCGCGCAACAGCCGCGAGAGCCTATTCGCGGGTGGGTTAGGCGTGGGCATCATCTGGCAGGGCTTGGCGATTGCTGCGCTTACGCTGCTCAGCTACATTCTGGTGCGTCGTTGGGCTGGCTGGGATGCCCCCGGAGCTGGGGACGCTGGTATCACGGCTTCGTTCATCACGCTGGTATCCTGCGAGATCGCCAAGGCCGTTGCCGCCCGGTCGCTAGACGTGAGCTATTTCCGGCTCAAGACGCATAACATGATGTTGATTTTGGCCGTGGTGGTGTCGGCGGTGCTGCTGGCGGCGCTACTGTTTATCCCGCCATTGGCGTCGGCATTCAGCCTTGAGCGGCTAGGGGCGCGCGAAATGCTCACAGCCTTTGGGTTAGGATTGGCGATTTTCCCGATCATCGAACTTGTCAAAGAAATCTCCTATCGAACCCGGCGTGATGATCGCTATTAGCAGTGCCGTGTAGCCGCTTGCTGGAGTAGGCTGGAACGGTGAGCACCATCACTGCTAACGACGCGCACCCAATCTTGACCGCGACCTTGCCGGATACCGCAAGTTCGCCCGATAACCAACCAGCACCAAGCGCTGCCTCAGTGGGCGTAGTACCAACTGCGGGCATTCTGGGCGATTCCAGCGCACCGCCAAATAGCGCTGCCGACGCCGCAGCATCGGCGCCGGATTATGGGCCGATGCTCCAAGCTTGCCGCTCCTACTTTGACTCCGGTGCCACCCGTCCCATAGCCGAGCGAAAAGCGGCATTACGGCGGCTCGCAGACTGGATTAAGAATCACGATGCCGAGATTTGCGAAGCGTTACACGCCGACTTGCATAAAGCGCCATTCGAGAGTTGGGCGGCCGAAATCGGCGTTGTCCTAGATGAAATAAGAAATGCGATAAATAATCTGGATGAGTGGGCGCAATCGCAGAAAGTCCATACCGGCATTAAGGTCGCCCCATCCAGCGGCAAAGTTTATCCGGAACCTTTTGGCGTAGTATTGATTATGTCGCCGTGGAACTATCCCTTTATGCTCGCGATTGACCCGTTAGTCGCGGCCATTGCGGCAGGAAACTGTGCGGTATTGAAACCCTCAGACTATTCCCACCACGTTTCCGAAGTTATTGACAATATGGTGGCCGATGTTTTTGATGCCGGCCATGTTTCGGTAGTCAAAGGCGGTCGCGTGCAAAATGCGGGCCTCCTAGCGCAGAAGTTCGATTTGATTTTCTTTACTGGTTCCACAGCGGTTGCGAAAGTCGTTTTAGCAGCTGCTGCCCAACATTTGACGCCGGTGGTTTTGGAGTTAGGCGGCAAGAGTCCCGCTATTGTCGATAAAACCGCAGATATCAGTTTGGCAGCGAAGCGCATTGTTTGGGGTAAGTTCTTAAACGCTGGCCAAACCTGTGTGGCACCCGATTATGTCATGGTACATGAGGACGTCGCCGACCATTTCGTCGCAGAACTAACGGCTTGGATCAAACATTTTTATGGTGCGAATCCGCTTACTAATCCTGATTACCCGCATTTGATAAACGATAAAGCCTTTAATCGTGTGATGGGGCTAATCGCTGCCGACAAAGTGGTTATCGGAGGCCACGGTGACCCGGCCACGCGCGCCATCGAACCAACTGTGCTGGCTGAGGTCACTTGGGATGATCCGGTGATGGGCCAAGAGATTTTCGGGCCAGTGCTGCCGGTACTGACTTGGCACGATCAGGCACAACTCATCCACGAGCTAAACGAACGTCCGCACCCCTTAGCCACCTATATCTTTACCCAAGATAAGCAGGCCGAGGCAGATTTTTTGGAAAACCTGCGGTTCGGAGGCGGCTGCGTTAACGATGTCGTGGTTCATGTGGCGACCGAACTTCCCTTTGGTGGTTTCGGAGAATCGGGCATGGGCAACTATCACGGCAAGTTTGGTTTTGACACCTTTTCGCACTTCAAGGCCGTCTTGCATCGCAACCGAGTTGATGTGCCATTACGATATCCACCATATTCCAACTGGAAGCTCCAGACCATTAAGCTACTGTAGATATCTCGGTGGTTGAGCAGCTACCGCAGGGAGCGACCGTCGAAATCACCAGCAAACAACATCCCAACCCTTGCTTCATAAAGGATTATTCAATGCGAGTTTTAGTGACCGGCGGCGCCGGCTATATCGGTTCCCATACCGTCCTAGCGCTAATCGCGGATGGACACGAAGTAGTGATTGTTGATTCGTTTATCAACTCTAGCCCCAAAGTGTTGGAGCGATTAGAAAAACTCTCGGGCACTAAAATACCGTTATATAGCTTTGACTTGACCGACTATCAGCGTACGTTAGAGTTATTTGAAACCGAGCATTTCGACGCAGTAATCCATTTTGCTGGCTTAAAGGCCGTTGGCGAATCAGTTGATAAACCAGCAGAGTACTATCGGAACAATATTGATAGCACATTAGCAGTTATCCAAGGGATGCTCGTTACCGGCGTAAAAAAGTTTGTGTTCTCATCATCGGCTACCGTTTATGGGGAACACACACCACTCCCCCATAAAGAGGATTCTGGCTATCATCTGGAAGCCACTAATCCTTATGGGCAAACCAAAGTGATTATTGAACGCATATTAACCGACTTAGCTAAAGTTAATCCGGGTTGGAAAGTCGCGCTCCTCCGGTATTTTAACCCGGTGGGCGCGCATATCTCTGGGCACTTGGGTGAGGATCCGCAAGGGATTCCCAATAATCTGATGCCGTTTATTGCGCAGGTCGCCACTGGCCGCCGCGCGCATCTCACGGTGTTTGGCGATGACTATGGCACGGCGGACGGTACCGGAGAGCGCGACTATCTGCATGTGGTGGATCTGGCGGATGGCCATGTGGCCGCGCTGGATCACCTTGACGCTCAAACCCAGCCCGCGCGTGCCTATAACTTGGGTACCGGTAAGGCTACGTCGGTGCTCGAGATGCTCCACTCGTTTGAGCGGGCGGCTGGGCATTCCCTGCCGTATCAGGTGGGTCCGAGGCGGGCTGGCGATGTGGCAACGGTCTATGCCGACCCAACGCGTGCCCGCGAGGAACTCGGCTGGGAAGCGCACAAGACGGTTGACGAGATGTGCGCCGACACTTGGCGCTGGCAATCGGCCAACCCTAATGGCTACTAGGCGCCTTATCCCGTCAAGCAGACAAAGCGAACTCATGTCAAAGAACCGCAATTCCGCTATCGGCTCAGTGGCTGAGCAGAGCCCGTCGGGCTCGAACGTCGACGCCACCTCTCTGGGAAATACCAACTCATTCGATACCGTGGTATTCGACTTTGGAAATGTTCTACTGCGTTGGGAACCGAAAGCCGCTTTCCCTCAGCGTTCTGAAGCCGAAGTCGAACGTTTCTTTACTGAGTTCGACTTTGAGACTTTCAATCATTTCCAAGATGCCGGGCGCTCAATTGCCGATGGCTTAGCCGCAGTTCGCGCGACTCACCCAGAATGGGAGCCATGGATAACGGATTACTTAGAAAACTATCCGCTTACCATCCTTGGCCCAATGGACGGTATGTTGGAATTAGTCCAAGAACTCAAAGCTAACGGCATTAAACTGTATGGGCTGACCAACTGGTGGCAAGAACTCTACCATCATGCGCCCGACACCATCCCCGCGATAAACCTTATGGATGGCGTGGTGGTATCTGGTTATGAAAAGTTCGCTAAACCCGATCCTCAAATATACGAAATACTTATTTCGCGCTTTAACATTAATCCCGCCACAGCGGTGTTTGTTGATGACCGCCAAATCAACATAACCGCCGCCAACCACCTCGGCTTCCACGGTCTTTTATTCACCGCCGAACCTGCCTTAAGGAAAACCTTATCCGGTCTCGGTTTACTCACCAAATAGTGTACGGGTCAAAAGCTCTACAACCTGAGGAATATGCAATGTGCTGTGATGCAGCAATAACTCCAATCCCGCTTGAACTCAGCGCGCCAAGCCGCATCAACGTCTGCCCTACTCTGCGGGTTGCCAAACCGGGCGATTCGGTCAGCGTACTAATACTCTGATGATACCTAATTCCGACCGAAATCGTTACGCGCGAATGAAGGAACCGGGTAACGTGCCGGTATCATGAACGTTCGCAAAACTTTCTATTGAGTGACAAAATTATAGAAGTGCCATTGTCTCGTTTCCGCGTCCCGATGGATAACCACATCAACTGGCGCTCCTAATGAATAAGAGCCATCAGGCGATCCGATAAGACTACTGTTCGTAGATGTGGTGTCGAACTTGATGACGATGTGATCCCCTAAGCAGCCTACACCAACGGCGCTATGGACAACATCGCCGCTGCAAAGCCAAGCAGTTCCATCACTAAGCGTTAGCATGGTTGCGCGCCTAATCCTCACCATGTCATAATCAGTTTCAGCAGCAAGGAAATCGCTGACATCATCAAACGCGACATTAACGATACTTTCATAATCGACTAAACCGCGACCATCATTTTCAACGACGCTATTGCTAGTTATGTAGAGTCCAACTGCCGCAACAATGGCAATTCCGCCTGCCGCAACAATGGCAGCCATTTTCATTTTACTAATTGACATTCCACCACCTGAGATTCCTTATCAAGGCCAGAATTTAGGTTCGCTTTGCGGTAACGTTTAACCCATCCCCCGGCCATGCAATCAATACTACACTTAGCCTTTGATGCAATGGCCCTATTGAGTACCACGAACGTGCGTGGAGAGAAGCAACGCATGAGGTGCGCTTGGAAACTGCCGCAGAGCATCGCATTTCGCCAACAACCGTTTGTGGCGGAAGCCGGGTTCGAGGGTACACAAAGACGAGAGTTTAGAACTCAAGGAATTGAGAAAAGAGCCATTCACAAATCTCGGCCGTTCATGGTTTTTCGGCGCAATCCCAGTAAGGATAGTAGCAGCCAGCGGCATTCCGTGGCAGTCTGTGCCCATATTGCATCAAGGTAGCAAGTTAAAAGCACGGCAATGGGCTGGCCGGACGACGCTAAAATGCTTGCGGTCGAAAGTAGCCACATCTTTGATTTTGAGCCGTTCAGCGATTGCAACAACGGAGGCAGCTGGGACGCCAAGCGGCAAATCGCGGTACTTTTCGCATAACTCAGCAATCCTAGTCATGTCATCGTCAACCATCTCGGCCAGTTCAAATTCACCGTTTGTAAATGAGTTCAAGAACTCAACCTCTGCGTCAGCTCCTAGGTACTTGTCAATCAAATAACCTGCTTCCGCTAATACAGTTGGGGGCACAAGCAATAATTGTCCCCTGGCTCGCAAGCGTTCGAATAATACCCGCGATGCTGCGTTGTTTCTGTCATTTCGAACTGCGGCGGCAACTAATGGTGTGGTATCGCAGATAATCACGATTCTCCGAATCCATCCGCTAAGTAATCCTTGACTCTGCTGCTAATATCAGTATGCTCAGCGTCACCATAACTAAACCATTTAGGTGGCCATGTGGTACTCATTGGCGGGACAGCTTTTAGATGTCGGCGTCTACGTTTTGCGTCGGAAACCAGACTGGCAACTTCATTTTCCGGCAGTTCTTGAGCGACTTCCATCAATTCGGCCAATTGAGCGTTCATAGTGCAAGCAACTCCAATAATACGATCTACCTTCCAGCAATTCGCCTGCGTCGGTACTCGGCCAGTCATCTGGCCAGCGCCAAATCCGTAATCAAAAGTACTCCCAACGGGATTCGAACCCAAAACACCGCAAAGCCACTATCAGCACAATCATGTTTTGACGTGGGAAAACAGGTATCACAGCTTCACACAGATTCACCTAGTTTTGCATAGTTTTGTGTACCGGGTACACATCCTGTTATGATTGAGAGCGTGCCGACACCCGAAGTTAAGACCCTTGCCGATGGTTCCCACTCCTACAAGGTGAGGTTCCGGGAAAACGGTCGCGCCACCTCTCGTACTTTCGCTAACAACCGAGAAGCCCTCAGATTCGCCAAGAACATCGAGAACCTCGGCGTAAGTGAAGCCCAACGGATACTAGATGAACGGTCGGCAATCGCAGCAGAGAACCTTTGGAGTGTTAAAGATTGGTGCCTACACCACATTGAACTACTAACCGGCGTCCAAGAGGACACCCTTAAAGACTATCGCGCAATGCCCTCATCGGTCAGCTCTCTGGCCAGCTCTCCGGGAGTAAGCCCTTGCCGTTCAGCGACCTGAAAGAAAGCCTGGATACTCAGATCAGGAAACTCGTTACGCATAGTGGAATGATAAACTAAATCAAGTTGTTCCGCAAGCCGCAACAGCAGTGTGTTAGACTTTGACCATGGAACTGACTGAAAAGCGACGTGGAGACCTGTATGCAGAGTATTTGGTCGCAGAACTGAATGAAGAGATCATCAAGTCCGAACACTCGCAAAACTCAGTTGCAATGAGCATCGGACTTTCTAATGCAGCGTTTTCCAGATGCCTCAACCTTCAGACTAAGGTAAAGATGATCGTTATTATGGATGCCTGCGAAGTGATCGGTGTTGATCCGTGCGACGTTATCGAAGCCGCATATAAAAAGTTATGCGATAAGTATGGCAAGCCAACAAAATTGCCTCGTGCTACTCGGATGGGTCGTCCGAGGATGAAAAAGGAGTGACTTTGGCAGCGGTTGGTGTGTGTTGTTGTTATGGTTGGTTTTGTGTCGTCTTTGGTGGCGATGTCCCAAGCGTCATCGAAGCTGAGTTGCGGGGATATTTTCACACCCTCATTTTCGGTAAGCATATTGGTTAGGGCTGCTCTGCGTTCAACGGTTGTGCCGGGATGGAATGGTAAGTCGGTGGCAAAGAATATGGCGGGGTTGGCGTGTCGTTGCGCTGCCCGGTAGTTTGGGATGCCGTCATCGTCAGGTACGATGACCCAGCCGTCTAGGACTGTCCCGTCGGGGATGGCTTGGGGTAGCCAATAGCAAAGGTCAGGGAAACCTCCACTAAGGTCAACCCTCTTATCAGTGTGGCCGGTGATGGTAGTTATCTGGTTCCAGACTTCGGCGCTGGCACGGTAGCCGTCCATCAGAACTTCGAATAGCCAGTCACCTTGGCTGATTTGCTTGTAGAACGACGCGGGGGTTGGTGTGGTGGCGTCCATTAGCGAGACGGATTTCTTAGTCATCCTCTACCGCCTATTTAGCTACATCCCCAATCGAGTGTGTACTCAATATGTGTATTTTAGTTTTGTTTCACCGGGTTTACACTGTTTCACCTGCACTTATACAAGTACTCCCAACGGGATTCGAACCCGTGTTGCCGCCGTGAAAGGGCGGAGTCCTAGGCCTCTAGACGATGGGAGCATCGCACCTCATCCAGCATACTGGATGCTCAAGGTGCTGGCCACTCCAAACTGCTTGGCGAGATAATTCCCGCGGCTGATAGCTTGGAGCGACAGCGGATTGGGATAGTCGCGACCTGTTGGGTAGTTTCGAGACCGGGCTAAGCCTGCCTCAACCACCCAGAGTCGTCGGGCTCTATCACCAAGTGGATCGCCTAGAAGAAGCCGGGGCGCCGGTAGCCGTAAGGCGGAGGCGGTGGGGGCATCATCGGGCGACGATAACCAAAGGGCGGTGGAGGAGGCATAATCGGCGGAGGTGGTGGCATCATGGGCATCATTGGCCGGGGGCCAAGCAGCCCGCCGGTCAAGGCCCCAGCGACCGCACCCAGCACCGACGGCCCGGCTGCCTGCTGCCGCAACATGGCATTCTGCATGCGCAACTGCTGGTTTTGCGCTGCCAACATCGACTGCTGCCGCCGCATTCCCATTCCGGGGGGCGGCCCATACATTCCATGGCCATAAGGCCCAAATCCCATAGACATACCACCAAGCCTACCCGCCCCAGCCGCCGCTCACCACCGCGCGGATGGGTGAGGCCGGTTACACACCCGCTGGCTAGGCTGGGCTGCTGCGATCGCGGACTGAAGCCGCTACGGCTTAAGATTGCGGGTCGAGCGCACAGGCCAAGCAGATGGTGGTTTCGAGACCGCTCGTACCGAGCGCCTCAACCACCGGCGGTACGGAGCGCCTCACCCATCGGTAACAATGATTTCAGCAGACTCAACTAGCGGCGATTTAGGAGGCGCGCTTTATGAAGTCAGCTAAATCGTTAAGCTCGTCAATCCGGGTCTGGTTATGCAAATACATCATATGCCCGGCCGGATAGATTTTGGTTTCGATGCGAGACCGGTCAGCATAAGGGATTGACATCTGATCCATCGAATAGATGACCGCCTCGGCAGGCACCCCCGCGTCATAACGCCCCAACGCCAAAAAGACTTCTAAAAACTTATTGTCCACCATCGCCGCCGCGAGTTTATCAACTACATCAACAGCAGCACCCTCAAACTCTTTATAAGACCAAGGCCGCACCTTAGGCGTAGAAGTCTCATAAACGTCATCATTGTGGTAATCCAACTCGTCAAACAAATAGTGATTCCACGCCGCCGTAAACGCCCCCTCGGTCGCACTATTAAACGGATCATGCGTCATCGTTTCACTTAACGGCGTATCGGTCGGCCCAGCAAATCGCGCATCCAACCGGCCCACCACCTGCCTTCTATCCCGCAGCAACTCCGCCAAGAACTGCATGTGCGAGGGCCGTAAGTCCGCCAAATCCAAGTACTCGCGAGTAAGCCCAGTCAGTTCCGAAAGCTTCGAGACAGCGGCAGCACGCGTAACCGGGTCAAGGTTCCGGCCCCGCGCTAAGACGTTCCGATATTCGTCAACATAAGCCAGCGCATCCGCGACAGCTTCATCAAGCGACTTACCCGGAATTTTGCCATGATAATGGGCAGCCGCCGCATATGACGGTAAGAAAAATGGATAAGGCAGATCGGAGTTCTTATCCGCGAAAATGGCTTGGGTATTCAACGCCGGGGCGATCAAAACTACCCCATTCAAAAACATCCCATAACGCTGTTGCAAATAGTCTGCCAAGCCCGCCGCCCGAGTACCACCATAAGACTCACCAATAATGAACTTAGGCGATATCCAACGCCCATTGCGCGTAGTCCATAACCGGATTACCTCACCAACGGACTCAATATCACCCGTCCAGCCATGAAACTGTTTTGCTGACTCCCCCGGAACTGCCCGCGATAACCCAGTAGAAACAGGATCGATAAACACCAAATCGGCCACGCGTAACAAAGTCTCGGGGTTATCCAACACCCCATAAGGCGGCCGAGCCAAATCCCCCGCATCGCCAGCATCCACCCGACGCGGCCCCAGTAAACCCATGTGCAACCACACCGATGACGACCCCGGCCCACCATTAAACGCAAAGGCCAGCGGACGCGCCGCATCCCCGCCGTCCACGGTATAAGCAGTAATGAAAACCGAAGCCTTGGGCTTGCGGCCCTCGAACTTGTCGTCGGTCACCACGTCCTCGCGCAAAACCAGCTTGCCGGTGGTAACCGTGTACTTGAGTTCGCCGTCAACCGAGTTCAACTTATGATGGCTAGTGACAAAATCGTCGGCGATTTCTTTCACAGCGTCAGCGCCATTATCGCTATTGGTCGGCTTATCGGTGGTGGATTCAGGGGCAACGGTCTGCTCAGTCATAACGGATAAGATTACCGGAAAACCAAAGATTGCAATGGTTTTGTCAGCAAATCGCTAATTGATGACCCATACTCATGTTGGTTTGGCAGCAGACGCACGATAGCGCGCTAACTACCAAAGCTAAGCGCAGGCCAATTGCGGGCTGAACACATGCTCAGCATAGGCTAATCACATGCCACGTATAAGGCGTTAACAAACCAGTCATTTCTCGGTTTGGTTGTCCGGCGGCACAATCGGCCCGATGCCATATGACGGGCACAGCTTAGCGACTGGACAAGCCCAACAAGCCGGTTTTCGGGCGTAACAAATGCGCCGCCCGTGCCATATCAACCGATGCGACAGAATCGTCCAGTCTTTGCGTGGAAATAACGCCGCCACATCTTGCTCAACTTGTTCCGGCTTTTCCGATGACGTCCACCCGAACCGCCGAGCTAACCGGCCAAAATGGGTATCCACTGTTAACCCCGGAATATCAAAGGCATTACCTAACACCACGTTAGCGGTTTTCCGTCCGACGCCCGGCAGCTTTTCCAGTAACGCTAACTTGGGTGGAACCTCGCCGCCGTAATCCGCAGTTAAAGCCGTACTTAAACCGATAATGGATTTAGTTTTCGCGCGATAAAACCCCAGTGGATGCACGATTTTCTCGACGTCCTCGGGATTAGCGGCAGCAAGCGCAAAAGCATCAGGATATGCCGCAAACAAGGCCGGGGTAGCTTTATTGACGGCGACGTCGGTGGTCTGTGCCGATAATACCGTGGCAATCAATAACTGGAATGGATTGGCAAAGTCGAGTTCGCAATGCGCATCTGGATAGGTTTCGCCCAAGATCCGAAAGATTTTCCGCGCCCGCCGCACTAATGCCAGTTGCGACTCGGCGTGCGACGTTGCGCTGCCTTCCGCTAGATTTGAGGGCGGTGCCGCTATCATCACTTGTAACACGATACCGCCATCCTCGGCGGTGCGAAATTTGGCATGTGACGCGAACGCGAGTGAGGTGGCCAATGCGCCAGAAATGGCCAAGAGGCGTAACGCCGCGCTTAAGTTTGACAAGATGGTGGCAAAGACCGCCCCTTAATTTCCCTGACGATAGGTTGAGTTCACGTGGATAATGCAGTAGTGCTTGATTCGCCGATGTTCCAAGGCATGGCGCCGGAGGAAACAGCGGCTCTAACCGGGCGGCTCAAGGAAATTGAGTTAACGCGCGGCGACATTCTGTTCCGCGAAGGCGAGCCGGGCGACCGGTTGTACATCGTCGGTTCCGGCAAAATCAAGCTAGGGCGGCGGGCGCCTGATGGTCGCGAGAATTTGTTGGCCATCCTTGGGCCGGGCGAAATGCTGGGCGAGTTAACGCTGTTTGATCCCGGCAATCGCACCGCAACTGCCACCGCCGTCGCCGACACCACCGTTTACGAGCTCGACCACACCGATATGATCGACTGGATCAATCTGCATCCAGCCGTCGCCATCCACCTGTTACAGGCGTTGGCATCCCGTCTGCGCCACACCAACGATGTGATGGGCGATCTGGTATTCTCCGATGTCCCTGGGCGCGTGGCTAAGGCGCTGCTCGACTTGGCGAAGCGGTTTGGTGAACCGGGGCCTGATGGCCTGCGCGTCGCACACGACTTGACGCAAGAGGAATTGGCCCAGTTGGTGGGCGCGTCGCGCGAAACCGTCAATAAGTCGCTTGCTGATTTTGCCGCCCGTGGTTGGGTGGTGCGCGATGGCCGCGCTATTATTTTGAAGGATATGCAACGCTTGCAACGGCGCGCAAGATAGCTCAACCCTTACGGCAACCTGCTTGCTAGCTGCCTGCGCGGCTCGGCAACGACTATTGAGGAAAATCCATGAATAGAGTGCCTCGGTGGGTTTGGATAATTGGTGGCGTGATGGTGGTGCTCGGCACTGCTGGGTTCTTATTGGTATTGATTGCGTTGACGCAGGTTAGCCAACTCGGCGTCGGCGGGTAAGGGCTACTGGGTCAGCGTTATTAGGGTAGCGCTGGGACGGCACGCAAAGCGGAACGGCGCATAGGGCGAGGTACCGGCCCCGGCTGAGACGTACAACCACATTGACGCTTTATCGCTAACGTTTTCTGTCATACCTCGTTGGTGTTTTTCCGAAGCACTATGACGACTAATTTCGGGACTGCTCGGTCTGCCCTTTGCCGAAGTGCTCCAACGGTGCAGCCCAGATGCCTGCTTGCGTGCGATATCGCTATTAGTTACTAAGGCGCCGAACCCCGGAATTCGCAATTGCCCGCCGTGGGTATGCCCCGCGATGACAAGAGCGGTGCCGTCGTGCGCAAACTCATCCAGTACCCGCACATACGGCGCATGGGTCACGCCGATACGCACGTTAGCGCCGGATTTGGCAAAAGTAGCCGTGGTTTCGACGGTCGGACGCTGCGCGTCCTGCTCAACCACCGAGTCCTTAAGTGGAAAGGCATCCAACCCGATGTGCGCGTCATTGGTACCGACAAAGTCAAGCACCCGCCCATCGTCAAGGACGACATTAGCGCGGCGGTTGTTGAGGTCAACCCAACCGCGGGAAGTGAAGCCGCCAAAGAGTTCCCGCCACGGCAGTTTGGGCAGGGTGGCCGTGCGCGTTTTTGATGGCCCCAACAGATAGCGGGCCGCGTTTTTGGGGCGGGGGGCAAAGTAGTCGTTGGAACCGCCGACAAATACGCCGGGCACCTCAAGAAGCGGCCTGCCGCCCGTTGACCCCGTTTGGCTCAGCACATGCAGTAAGGCTGGGATGGCGGCGGCACTAGATATGTTGTCGCCGGTGTTGACTACTAGATCGGGATTGAGGTCGGCCAACCCGTGCAGCCACTTCAGTTTCGTACGCTGGTTGGCCACCAAGTGGAGGTCCGCGAGTTGCAAGATCGTGATGGGCGGTTGGCCGGGCGGCAGTATCGGCACTGACACGCGCTTCACAGTGAACCATTTGGTTTCCAGATGGGCGTATCCGATAAGCGCACCTAGCCCCGCTGCCGCATAAGCGGCAGGTTTGAGGATGCTCCGGCTCATAAAGCCAGTCTACTACTGGCGCTGGTGGTATCGAGCGATGTACTGAGCCTGTCGAAGTGACCGTCCGGGCCGAGCGCCTCAACCACCGGGATTCGCCCGCTGCTAGTGGTTTCGAGCGATGTACTGAGCCTGTCGAAGTGACCGCTCGCCCCGGACACCTCAACCACCGGGATTCGCTGACGAGGTGGTTTCGAGACGGTCCGTGCCGGACGCCTCAACCACCGGGTTCAAGATGCGAGGCCAACAAATACTAGAGCAGGCCGCCCCTCA
>JGI24699J35502_11133843_pt1 | contig 16901 bp, 18 predicted proteins | sample TergutMp193P4_FD_35502 | JGI IMG/M metagenome (IMG submission 35502) | reverse complement strand
CATACACTCCGGGCAAATATAGCGCCCACAGCGTTGGCAGGTCACATATGTCACCCGGTCTGGATGCCGGTAGCAGACTGGCTGGGCTGGCGGTATTTCGCCCGCCGATGCCGGTGCTGATGCCGTCCCTGGTGCTAACGTTGGGTCAATATTTGCGCCGAACTTGGGTACCACAAAGCCAGTCAACGGTTCCCGCATCGCGCCATATTTTGGCTGCCGGGTACCACCGGCATCGGTGGGCAAGCCACCGGCGGGTGCGGCATCGGCGGCTATACCCCCGGCGGACGAAACTTCGGTAGGAAAGAAATCGCCAGGTACGGCATCGGCGGGCAAATCTGGCTTGCCTCCTACGGGGCTATTCTTCGTCAACGGACACCGAATTAATGGTCACCGGCTGCTTCGGCTTATCTTGGAAGCCAGTGGGGACGGCCTCAATGGCATCCACAACTTTCTTAGAGGCATCGTCGGATACCTCGCCAAAAATAGTGTGCTTGCCATTTAGGTGCGGCGTATTTGTAGTAGTGATAAAGAATTGCGAGCCATTAGTGCCCTCAACGGCGCCGGTAATTGGGTTGCGGCGCTTACCAGCATTAGCCATCGCCAATAAATAGGGCTTATTGAACGAAAGTGTCGGGTTAATTTCGTCATCGAACTGATAACCAGGGCCACCCATGCCAGAGCCGAGCGGGTCACCGCCTTGAATCATGAAGCCGGGGATGACGCGGTGGAAAGTAGTGCCGTCATAAAGCGGACGATTGGCGGGCTGGCCGGTCGCTGGGTCAGTCCACTCTTGCGTGCCAGTGGCGAGGCCGGTGAAGTTGGCGACAGTCTTGGGCGCCTGATTTGGGTAGAGGGTGAGGCGGACATCGCCATAATTGGTATGTAGGGTCGCATGCATGGCTCCATCTTTGCATGGCTCGCAATGCTGCGGCAAGGATGGGCAAGGAAGTTGGGCGTATTTGTGGCATAAAACTTTGCTAGGTGGCAAGATGGAACCATGTCGCATAAAAACGCGCCGGAAACTGACGGCGTTCTGGTAGAAATTGACCCTACTGAACTGGCGGATGTGGATGTAACGACCGGCCATGAAGGCAGCCGCATTGGCAGAAAGGCTGCTGAGATTGCGGCCGCTGCGCTGGCGGTTGGCGCGGGTGCCAGGGCCGTTAAAGAGCATGAAGAACACAAACACGAGGCCGAGGCGCCCAAGGGCATCGCGAAAGTAGCTGCCGCCGCGCCTGCCGCGAAAGACGCTTGGGAATGGATTAAGCCCAAAGTCGAGAAGGCTCTAGCCGACACCGTCGGCTCCATCGGGCATCGCGAAGAGCCGGAGCCGGAGCCAGAAAAAGGCTTCATCGGCACGCATGTCGGGGCGGCCCATGACAAATTAGTGGAGGACATCATGCCGAAACTGACCCACTTGGTTAATGAAGCCGCCGAACATAAGGCTGGCCGCATCGCATCAGAGGCGCTCGCCGCCAAGCTGGCGGAATCCGAGACGAAAGCCAAGCACTCCGCGATAAAGGCTGCCGAGCATACCGAGCATGAAGCCGCTTCGGTGGTACACGCCGCCAAGGTAACTAAGGCCAAGGCGAAGAAGGCCGCCAAAGTGGCGAAAGCCGCCAAGGTTGTTGCCCCGCATAAGGGCGAGCATCTGACCATTATCGCTGCTGAGGCCGTGCCCGAGCATGAGCATCATCATTGCAAGCGTCGCCTGCTGTTCGCGCTGGCTTTGGCTGGCGGCGTCGCTGCCTACGCCTACTGGCGCCGCAACCAAGTCCACAACGACCCGTGGGCCGAGCCGTGGGAACAAGAAGAGCCGCCGCGTTACCATGACGTTGCTGGCGACACCGCCGAAAAATTGGGCGCTGCCGCTGGTGTGGCCGTTGCGCGTGGCCGGGCTGCCGGGCACAAGGTGACCGAATGGACCAAGGATGCGCGGGCAAAGCATCAGCGCGCCGACGATGACGACGAGGACTTGCTGGTGGTACGCGATACGTTCTTGAACGGGCCAGATGTTGAGGCCTCGCCGCTGGAGTTGGTCATCGTCGAAGACCACGAACATCTGCAAGGCAAAGTCCACCAACTCGCTAGCGAGGCTTGGGGGCGGGTGCACGTTGAGGCCGACAAGGTTGCCGACAGCGCAAAGCAATGGACGGCTAAAGAAGCACACGCCTTGCCTGCTGAGGCTAAAACGCAGGTCGAAGCGGCTGCAGCAAAAATCCGCGAGGCCACCAAAGTCAAGGTAGAGCATGAAGGCGACCGGCTGCGTGAAGCAATTGTCGCCGAGGCGCACAAGCTGGGTGAAGCCGCCAAAGCCAAAGCGCATGCGGAGGCCGAGCGGCTAGAAGCTGACGCCAAGTCGCTCGCTGGCGACGCCAAGGCCAAGGCCGAAGCCGAGGCGCGGCATCTGCGCGAAGAGGCTGCTGACCACGCCCGCAAGCTGGTTGAGGTGGCGAAGATTAAGGCCGAAACCGAAGCCAAGCATCTTGCCACCGCTGCTAAGCCCATCGTTGAGGCCGAAGCCGAGAAACTCGCTGGCGCTGCTGGGCGCGTTGCTGCCGACGCCAAGATTAAGGCCGATGCCGGGGCTAAGGCTGCTGCCGAATGGGCATCCGCCGAACGTCCCAAGGCTGCTGCGGCAGTGCGCGGGGCGGCCAGCCGGGCCGAAACCGCCGTCGCTGATGCGGCTGGTACCGTCGCCGCCAAAGCTACCTCCGAGTACCATGCGGTAGAGCCAAAAGTTGCTGGTGCCGTGCGCACTGGTGCCCGCGAAGCTCGCGCCGAGGGCGCACATTTGGCTAAGGAAGCGCGCGTAGAGGGCGCACATCTGGCTCGCGAGGCGGCACCAAAGGTTGAAGGCGCCGTGCATGCGGCGGCTACCGCTGCTGCGCCGCACGTGGCTGCTGGTGCTGCGCGGGTACATGACGGCGTTGAGGCTGCTGCTACTGCGGCAGCGCCCCATGTTGCCGATGCAATGGCACGGGTGCACGAGGCTGCTGTGCATGCGGCAACCGACGCTAAGGATGGCGCTGAGGCTGCCGTCACCGATGCTGCCTTGAAGGCTGCCGATGGCGCTGCCGACGTTACCAATGAAGCTCGCAAGCTTTAGGGATTGAGAGGTATTCTTGACATGGGAAAGCATCAACATCGGCATGAAGCGGAGGCCATTGCTGCTGCCGCTGCCGTCAAACATGCGGCCGGTAAACATGCGGCAGACAAGAAGCATCGGCGGCGGCATCACCACCGGCTGCTCCGGCTGGGGCTGCTAGCCGGGGCTGGCTACTTTGCTTGGAAGAAGTATAACGAGGCCGAGGGCGACCGCAAGCTCTGGGACGAGGTTACTGACTCCGTCAAGTAGGATTTGGCACTTAGCCGGTCTCCCTGCCCGTGCCGCCATCCTTGGCGCAAAAAGCCCACCAGATTGAGGTTACCACCGTGGTTGTGGTAGCCTCTTTCGGTTGGTAGGGGCCGTAGCTCAATTGGTAGAGCGCCTGCTTTGCAAGCAGGAGGTCGCGGGTTCGATTCCCGCCGGCTCCACTTTTAGCGCGATCTGCATCGTTGCGGTCACACTTGCGTACCTCCGTACGCGGCGCGCGCCCACGCCTTGCATCTCATCACTAAAAGCCCTTATACGTTGACTGTCGGGTATGCTGGGAAGATGCCACCCACGTTGATTGACCTAGAGCCCACGGATCAGGCTGCCCTAGACGACCTGCTCGCTTGTGGCCACTATCGCAACGAGTCCGAAGCTATCGGCCATGCCCTACGGTTAGCACAACAACAGGCACACTTGCAGTGGGAACGCGCCGAAGTACAACGCGGTTGGGACGCCCTCGATGCTGGCGACTATGTAGAAATCAGTAATGATGAGGAGCTAAGCGCGTTCATGGCCGGATGCAGCGCCCGCGCGTCTGCTAGGGTAGCAGCCCGCCGCGCCGGGCAGGCAGTGGCAAGCTAGTGACTAGGTTCAGGATAACTAAGCCAGCCCAAGACGATATAGACGACATCTTAGCTACGTCGCTAGATACGTTTGGCGAACAGGCGAAACAACGATACGACCAGCTGATCCTAACCGCGATCCGGGAAGTGGTCAGCCAACCCACAGGCATAGGACGCAAGCCCCGCCCTGAGCTAGGCCACGATGTCTATCAGTACTATCTCACGTCCAGCCGCGACAGGGTGCAACCGCCCAAGATGCGAGTGAAACAGCCACGCCATTACTTGATCTACCGCCTGGAAGACGACGGCAACCCAATAGCTTTTGGTCGCGTCCTGCACGACCGCGCGCTACCAGCCCACTACCTCAACGCGGACACCTGGAACTAAGCCACCAACCACCTAAACAGGATGGGGGTATGCCCTTTGATCCGTGCCGCTGGAAACCGCTGGTAGGTCTCTAGCAAGAAAACTCAGGCGATTCTCTGCGATTAACGCGCCGCTAGAAGAGCAGGTCGGGCAGGTAGAGGACGACGCTGGGGAATAGAATCATCAACAGGACGACCGCAACGGTTGCCAAGTAGAGGGGCACGGAATCGCGGGCGACGCGCTCCGGTTTGGCGCCCATCAAACTTGACACGGCCAGAAGCGAGATGCCCGCTGGTGGCGTCTTGGCGGCCAAGGTCGTAATCGTCATCATCACAAGCCCGAACAACACCGGGTCAATGCCAACGCCACGGATAATGGGCACAAAGATCGGTGTCAGAATCAACGTAATTACAGTAGATTCCATCACGGTGCCTATGAGTAACAAGAACAAGATGATCAAGATAAGCAAAATTGTCGGATTGCTGGTGAGCGTTAACAAGAATTGGCTAACATTCGGCCCCAACCGATCCACGATAACGCCAAATCCAAAGACGCCAGAGAACGTGATAATTAACATGATAGCGCCAATATCACGAGCAGAGCTAATCAGTGTTTGGATGAACTTCTGCAAGGTTAGTTCTTTATAAACGAAGACGCCAATGATGATCGCATAAATCGCGGCAAATGCGCCAGATTCCGATGGGGTAAAGATGCCAAACCTAATGAATACAATCAAAATGATTGGGAATATCAGTGCCCAAATACCCTCACCAAACCCTTGGGCAATTTCACGTAACGACGGCGGTTTCGGCTGCTCTGGTACATAGCCAAGTCTCCGGGATTGCCAGGCAATAGTGGCCATATAGGCAATCATCAACAAAATGCCCGGCACAATACCAGCCACAAATAGTTGGCCGATACTAACGCCACCCAACGTGCCATACAGAATTAGGCCCATAGACGGTGGCAAGGTTGCAACCACCATTGAGGTCACATTGATAACGGCAGCGCCGAACGATTTAGTATAACCGCGCTTATCCATGGATGGCCCAAGAATTCGCGCTTGCATTGCGGCATCGGCGACTGCAGAGCCAGAAACCCCGCTCATCAACGTGCTGAGCACAACACTAACTTGCGCAATATTGCCCCACATATTCCGCGTCAATAATGACGCTAACCGCAATAGCCGGTCAGTGATGCCAGTCGCGTTCATCAGGTGCCCGGCAAATACGAATAGCGGCACCGCTAACATGGTAAATGATTGCGACGTGGACATGGCACGCTGCACTGCGATTGTGTTCGGGATGTCCGGCGAAGTCAGGAAGAATGCCATCCCGCTTAATGCAATGGCGAAAGCTACCGGCATCCCTAAGAATAGGAATATTACGAATAATATTACGACGAGTGCCATTTTTCCTTCAATTCGTTGTCGCGGCAGGTGGGCTAGTGCATCGTATCGGTGAGCAGATACCGCTCTTCGGGCGGCAACTGGAATCTGTCATACGCCTTTACGATTAGCGTGATGATGAGCGAGATAGCGCCATATGCCACCGAAAGCGTGGCCCAAGAAAAACTTATCCCCAGTGTGACAAAGGGGCGTTCCCAGTTCTCCAGCGCCAACGGAATCCCGTAACGCACCAAACTGGCCAAAAAGATAATTATCAAGGTCAAGAAGAACAGATAAATGAAATCTTGCACTTTTCCCGGCAAGCGGCCAAGTATCATATTGATGGAAACTAAATCTTGGTGCCGCAATGCCGCAGATGCACCCAAGAAAATCAGCCAGGGGAACAAAAGCAACGATAGGTCAACCGCCCAGTTAATCGGCCTGCCAAAAGTACGAGCGACCGCACTGATAAACACAACCGCCATGATGATAAACAGCAAGACTGCGGCAATCAGTTCTTCTGCCCGGCAAATAGCAGCGTAAACCCTTTTAATAGTATCCATATCTTCCTCAACAACTAGTAGATATTAACCATCAAGCCGGATAGCTAATTGGCACCGTCCAAGCCTGTTTCCGCAAAGAGCCGATCCCGCAATTCTCGCAGCCCCAACACGTCATAGACGCCTTCGGTCGCCTCCCTAAATGCGGCGATATCAGGCTCAATGACAGTCATACCACTGGCAATCATATAGTCTTGGAACCGATCAGTTTGTTCTAGCACTATCCGCGCAGTGTATTCGCCTTCCCGCGCAAACTCCTCAAGCAATATCTGCTGCAAATCGGCTGGAAGTGATTCAAACCAGCGCTCGCTCGTCACAATTCCGTTAATCATTTGGAAGTGGCCAGTGCGGTTTATGTAGCTAGTGACCTCATATAGGCTGGATGCATACGCTGCTGTCAGCTGCACTTCTAGGCCATCAATCGCACCCTGCGCTAAGGCTGGATAACTTTCCCCAAAGGGCATCGCGATTGGCACCGCGCCCATATGACGCACAGACTCTTGGAACATTGGCGAGCCAGGAGTACGAATACGTACCCCAGTTAAATCAGCGGGCACTCGTACCGGCCTATTGGTGAGGAAGTGGCGTGGCCCGTCATACCAGTTAAACGATAGAATTCGCATTTGGAAATCGTCAGCTAGTTCTTCTGACCATTCGGCAAATAAGTCGGATTGCACAATTAACTGGAAGTCATCGTAAGTTTCGGCCAAATAAGGTGCCATCAATAAACCCATTTCCGGCACAAAGTTTCCCATTTGTGAGCCATCCGTCAAGATAGCGACATTGAGACCTTGGCGCAGCTGCTCCACAACCTCGTCATCGGAACCTAATTGTCCACCAGGGAATACTTGCAATTCGAGCCTGCCCTCGGACCTTTCATAAATGCGCGCCGAAAGCCGATGGAAGCCTTGCACCATCAACGAGCCTTCATTCAATGCCGTATTCAGCATTAGGACATGATGTGGCGCCGCTGCTTGGGCTAAGTGAATGAAAAATAACGACCCGGCTACTAATAGCGTGGCGAGTCCAATCGGAAGCAAAATTGGCCAACTTTTTCTCACGAATGCCTCTCAAGCACATTGACGCGATGTTACCTGGCTCACTATACGCAGCCTGAAACTATCGGCAACTCGTGGCGAAAATGCTGAGCGCCGAGCGACTAACCGCCCTAGTCTTGAAGTCATTGCCCGGCTCCGTTAGGATGGGTGTCCATGGTTGCATATCGATACTTAGGCAATAGCGGGCTAAAAATCACGGAATTGACCTACGGTAACTGGATTACTGCTGGCTCGCAGATTGAGGCCGATACGGCAATCGCATGTGTGCAAGCTGCACTTGATGTGGGCATCACGTCTTTTGATACCGCCGATGTTTATGCTAACACCAAAGCCGAATCGGTTTTAGGGGAAGCCCTGCGCGGGCAACGGCGCGAATCGCTGGAGATATTCACCAAGGTTTATTGGCCGACCGGGCCAAAGGGGCCTAATGATTGCGGCCTTTCCCGCAAACATATTATGGAATCCATCAACGGTTCACTAAAGCGGTTAGAAACCGACTACGTTGATTTGTACCAGGCACATCGCTATGATTACCACACCCCGTTGGAAGAAACCATGCAGGCGTTCGCAGACATTGTGCGAGCTGGTAAAGCGCTGTATATTGGGGTATCCGAATGGACGCCTGAGCAGATAAGGGCCGGGCATAAATTGGCGCAACAACTGGGCATCCAGTTAATATCAAATCAACCACAATATTCGATGCTTTGGCGCATCATTGAGCCCGAAGTAATTCCAACTTGTGAAGAATTAGGGATGTCGCAAATCGTGTGGTCTCCGATGGCACAAGGCGTATTATCTGGAAAATACTTGCCGGGCCAAGCGCCGCCAGCTGGTTCCCGCGCCACAGATATCCATGGCGGTGCAGATATGATTGAGCGTTGGATGAATGATTTGACGCTTACCAAAGTGCAAAATCTCAAACCGATTGCGGCTGAACTTGATTTGACGATGCCGCAGTTAGCGTTAGCCTGGGTACTACAAAACCCGAATATCGCTTCCGCGATTATCGGGGCATCTCGGCCTGAACAGTTGAAAGAGAACGTTAAGGCTTCCGGGGTCGTGTTAACACCCGAGGTGCTCAAAGAAATTGACGATGCCCTTGGTGATGCGGTTATCCGCGACCCAGCCAAAAACGCTGGCAGCCCCCTAGAGCGCCCCTGCTAAACCGTCCCATTATTCGCTGCGTAGGGCAGCTACTGGGTCTTTGCGGGCGGCCGATGACGATGGAATCAGGCCGGAAATGAACGTGAGGAACATGCTGACGGCTATCAGCGCCAATGCTGCCCACACCGGTAAGCTAGCGATATTAGCGATGCCTTGCAGGCGGTAAACAATCGCATTACCAATAACCACCAATATCAGCGTTATCAGCACGCCCAGCGTACCAGCCACGAACCCCACAATTAGGGTCTCAGCATTAAACACCTGCTTGATGTTCCTTTTACTGGCGCCCATCGCGCGTAGAATACCAATTTCTTTGCGACGCTCTAATACCGAAACATAGGTAATCACGCCAATCATTATTGACGAGACTACCAATGAAATTGCCACAAAAGAAATCAGCCCCACGGTAACCATATTCAAAATGTCTGTAACTGAACCCATTATCGCACCGATTAAATCTGTATAAACGATGGCACGTTCTGGCGTTCCCTGTTCGACCATCGCCTCATTGTAGGCATCTAGCATCGCGATTACCTGCTGTTTCGCCGCGAAGTCCCGGGGGAACAGATTAATGGCGGTTGGCACAGCTGGGTCAGCATATCCCAGAATATTCAAGTTCTGTTCAAAAGAACTTGTTTCCGGATTCAAGATGGTGGTCATTAAATCTAAAATATCCGACTCATCCATGCTGATGGTAAAGGCTTGTGCCAGCAATTCTGGATCGAAAACTAACTGCTCTTCTATTGATTCGAATACGTCCGATAGTGCTGTTTGCATCTGGCGGCTAATTTGGGTTTCTGCTTGGCCAAGCGTATCTTGTAAACTGCGTTCCAAATTAGTGGCGATTGTTCGCATTTGATACTCTAATTGCCGCCCCATCTCGTATTGCAATTGCGTTAGTGCGGTACCTATTGACTGGGTCAGGGCGGTCTGCAACTGACTTTGCATCGTTATTGCCACTGCGGCCAGATATTCTTCCATCGCCTGCGCGATTAACTCGTTCAGCTGCGCGGCGAGTTCCGCCTCAATGGCATCTAGCGGAATCAAGTAGGCGACCGCTGCCGCTAGTTGCGCTTGTACCTCGGCGCTGGCCAGGTAGTTAGCTAATAACTCTGGGATTTGCGCCGGGTCGGTAACGGTAGCTAGTTCTGGGATAAACCCGGTTAGTACGGGGGCGAACGCCTGGGCGACCCGCTGCGGATCAACAGAAATCATGCCCGCAATGGTTCCCGCAAAACCCCCAAAATCTAATTCGGGTGGTGGCGGTAGGGCTACCTGGTTGAAGTCTATGTCTATTAGGTGCGCCAAATCCAATTCAGGGAACTGGAGATTTAGCTGTCCTAGATTCAATAGCTGGCTAAAATCGGGTAAGGCGATATCAAAAGAATCAAAAGCGTCTGCCGGTAGTTCTAGTGCGTCTGTATCAATGGCAAAAGTTTCTTGCAATAATTGGTCATCAACATCTATTAACCGCGAAAAATCGAATTCCGCGCGCGGATCGTCGCGTTCTGCCCTAAAAGTGCGGGACGTAAAGACATTAACTTCCGGTGCGGCTAGCTGCGCCTGCACAATAGGTTGCTGGGCGGCCTGAGCCATTAAATGAGCCACCAGTGCGGGTGAATAGTTAATCCCGGAACTGAGTGGCGTAATCGTAGCGCCCTCCACCGGTTGCACCACCCCCACCACCGGCAGGCTGACGGCGTTTGCCAACAGGCCGGCCATGAAACTCGCATCGTTGGAGCGGTCAATCCACACATCAAACTCGGCGTCATAGGTGTACCAGTCGGCAGGGTTGAGTAGCTTCAGATTTGCGGCCAATAGCTGCTCGTAAGTGAAGGTTGCTCGCCTGCGGCCTGCGCTGCTGGGGCCTGTATCAGAATTGCCGCCAGCGGTAGTGCCAGCAGCAGAGCCAGCAGTGCCCAAATTACCTGGCGCACCGGGACTCCCAGGCCGACCAAAACTTTCAACCAAATTGCGTAGCTCACTGCGATCCAATAACCCCAAAGAAAATAAGTTCAAATCCGTAATAGAGCCATCCGAATTGAGAACTAATACTAATTCATTGTAGTTTTGCGGCCAGCGTCCGGCTTTTACTTGGTATAAATCTTCGTACATTGCTGGGTTTTCCAACAATTCGGTAAATGAGTTCGGTCCAAAACCAACCCCAAGCATCCCGCCAAACCCTGCTGCTTGCGGGCTGGCGAAAGCAGCGAGCACACTATCCGGGTTTACTTGCTCCACCCCCGTAGCCGTGTCGCCCAAAAATACCTGCGGGGTAACATCGTAACGGTACTGAATTAGGTTAGTGTACCTATCAAACTCCGCGCGATTGGTTTCGATATACTCTTTTAGCGCACCTAAGTCATTTTGTTCCCCGGCCGTGAATATCTGCGATAATACCCGGCGTTCTCGTACTAGACCCATATCGCTATCTGGTACGGCGCTAGCGGCATTGGTTCCCCCGTTATCCCCGTCGCCGCCTCCGCCGCCAGCGCCGCCGCCAGCGCCTGAGCCGCCACCACCACCGCCGGGGCCTTCTAAGAACGCGCTCAAATCAATCCCCACCGCTGAAATAGTCAGCGGATACATGGCTAGGGTTTCTTCTTCAATACTAGAAATGTAGTTATCAATGCCATTTGCCAGCGCTAAAATCAGCGCAATGCCGATAATACCAATTGAGCCTGCTAGCGCGGTGGTAAAGGTGCGACCTTTTTTAGTCATCAAGTTGCTAAAAGACAGCGAAAGCGCGGTGGTGAACGCCATGCTGGCCCGCCGCACCGCCCCTGGTGGCCGCGCCAATCCAAGGCTAGGGTCAAACGGATTGGAATCGGCTACTACCTGCCCGTCGCGCAGGTTGATAATCCGGTTCGCATATTCATCAGCTAGCTCGGGGTTGTGTGTCACCATGATAACGAGGCGATCCCTAGCTATTTCGCTGAGTAAGTCCATAACTTGACCGCTGGTTTGCGTGTCGAGGGCACCAGTCGGTTCGTCGGCCAATAAAATTTCTGGGTTGTTTATCAGCGCACGCGCAATTGCGACTCGTTGCATTTGGCCGCCACTGAGTTGATTGGGGCGTTTGCGAATATGGTCACCCAAACCAACTTGCTGCAAAGCCGCAGTAGCACGCTGGCGTCGTTCTGTTGGATTTACGCCACTGAGGGTTAACGCGAGTTCAACGTTCGCCAAGACGGTTTGGTGGGGAATTAGATTATAACTCTGAAAGACAAAGCCAATTCGGTTGTTACGGTAAGTGTCCCAATCTCGGTCACGATATTCTTTGGTTGAAACGCCATCTATTATCAAATCGCCAGCGTCGTAATGGTCGAGGCCACCAATAATGTTGAGCATTGTGGTTTTGCCCGAGCCGGATGGACCCAACACGGCTGCGAACTCATTGTCGCGAAATGCCAGCGATACCTCATCAAGTGCGGTCTGCTTAAAGTTGGGCGAAACATATGCTTTTGTGACATCTACTAGCTCTAACATAGCGCCCCCCAAGCAACTCTAGCCCCCACTTGAGCACTTGGCAATCGGTTACCATACCGGCGATGTTACGGCTGTGCAGGGCCCACCACTCCCACTACCAATGAAATAAAACCGATTAACAAGTTCGGGCGCTGGCGGCACTAAGCGCAGATTAGCGCGGCGTCGTTTGGCATCATCAACCAAAGCGGCGAGCTCAACTTCCGGCAAGTCCGCTACCAGTTCAATCAGTTCCGCAAGCTGCGCGTTCATTGGGGCATCATACCAGCAAACTGGCGCAGACAGAGCCAGACCAGACATCGAAAAAAAGACCGAGAACTGGTTTACCGACGACATATAGAATCGCCACCCAAACCAATAACCGGCATAGCCCCCAAGACAACAGTTTTGGGGGCTATCGCTTTACACTAAAACCACCCGGAGCCGAGCGCCCGAACCGTGAGCCGTCCACCCCTATTTTTCAGAGTGTCCACCCCTATTGACGCATCTGTTAAGGCAATTTTCGGAAAATACAGAACTAGCTAAAACCGCGAAACTGCTGCTCAGGCCGCTATTGTTCAATTTCAATGGCTAAAACCAAATCGGGAGGTGGGGCTAGGAGGACTTGAACCTCCGACCTCTTCCTTATCAGGGAGTAGTGGCGGCTTGCAGTTGCTGGCGTTTCGGCTCCTTACCAGCAGTTTTGACGTTACTTGATAGTTGCTACTATTATGGGTTTGGCTAAACTAATGGCTAAAGGTTCGGGGGGCGGATTGGCGCGGGTTAAGGGAACTGGTTCAGTCTATCAGCGGGAATCCGATGGGCGCTGGGTGGCGACCATTGAGGCCGGTTGGACGGCCAGGGGTGCACGGCGCCGGATAACGCTCACCGCGAAAACCCAGGCGGAGGTTCGGCGGAAACTTCGGGATAAGCAAGCGCAGATAGCGCGCGACGGGCTACCCAGCCCTGGCGCTTCCGACCGTGTGACTGTCAAGGCGTGGTGTGAGCAATGGTTGGCGATGACTGTCCGAACCTCTAGGCCGGGCACTTTCATTAGCGACCGCGCAGCGGTAAATAAATGGATTATTGCCACCATCGGCCATAAGCGACTTACCGAATTGACGCCAGCGGATGTGCGGAAGCTGCAACGCGCACAAGAGGATGCCGGTGGCGCTACGTCGTCGGTGAACCGAACCCACGGTGTGCTGAACCGGATTCTTACCGCTGCTGTGTTGGAGGGGTATCAGGTGCCGCAGCGGGTGCGGGAAACGCCCGGCGTTGGGGTAGGCCGAACCGACCGCGATGCGATACCTCTGGATGATGCGCTCCGTATCTTGCAGGTGGCGTTAGCGAGGCCGGACGCTACCCGCTGGGTGGCCGCGATGCTGCAAGGGGTAAGGCCGGGTGAGGCGCGCGGGCTAACCTGGGAGCAGATAGACCTGGCCGCTGGCACCATGACCCTAGCATGGCAATTACAGGCGTTACCGTACCGGATACCGCGCGACCGCGAATCGGGGTTCCGGGTGCCACGCGATTTCGAGGCAATTAACCTCATAGACGCTTTTCACCTGGTTAGGCCAAAAACCGATGCCGGAATACGGGTAGTGCCACTAATACCTTGGATGCAAAACGCGCTCACCGAATGGCGGGAAGTGGCGCCAGCGAACCAGTGGGGGCTAGTATGGCCGCGCGCTGATGGCCGACCCCGCGACGCCAAAGACGACCGGGCAGCCTGGTATGAGGTAGCGGAACAAGCCGGGGTGAAAATCAAAGGCCGGAACCCGCTACTCTACGAGAACCGGCACACGGCAGCCACCCTGCTCCTCGCCGCCGGGGTAGATGAAACCACAATTAAAGCAATACTCGGCCACGCCACCGTACTATCAACCAAAGCCTACCTACACGCAGACCAGGCGCGAACCCGGAGGGCGCTCGAATCAACCGCCGCTATTCTGCGACTGGGATTGTGACCCCTGCTCCTGAGTTTGGATTTGCTGGCCGGTTCTCTCCGTCAATTCCATTAGTAGCGCGCGCGGCGACAGATGCGAAAGGTCGGCCACCCCGCCAATAATGTCCACCGATAGCGGATACTTCCCGCGAATCCTCCCCGAAACGTAGTCCTTTGTCCGGCCAAGTTTTATCGCGACCGCTGTCTGTGTAATTCCCCTGTCGGCCATGTAGGTGCGGAGCGCAGCACAAATCATCGTGTTCATGTCAGTCATAACCGCGAGAATACGCTGCAAATCAGCATTTCCTGACAAGGCGCGCCAACAATAGGCGCAAATCGGCGTGTTTACCTATTCTGTCAGCATTTACTTACTAGACTAGAACCCGTGACAATAGCACAAGACGTTGGAGCCAAAGTTCGCGGCCTCCGATTCCGCAACCGTTGGACACTAGACAAACTAGCCGCAAACATTGGCATCGGCACCGAAGCCTTACGGCAACGCGAGTACGGGAAACGGGATTTCACGCTCGACGAACTAGCCAAAATCGGTGACATTTTCGGAACTGATTGGCGTTCACTCGTTCCCAATAAGTCAGCAAATACAGACTTATGACAACAGTGGAACACACCGCACTTGTCGAAGCGTTAGCGGCCATGCGGAAACTATCATTCACCCCTCACGAGGCAGCGTTATCGCTCGGCCTTTCGGAGGCGACTATCAACAACCATATGCGGGGGCGCGCTTTCCCGGTGCTGCGCTCCAAGAAGTATGGGAGCAGGAAAGTGTTAATAAATGTCGAGGATTTGATTGCTTGGCGTGATGAAACCCTTACCGATAACTAGAAAGAAAACCTATTTTGATAATTAAGGATATGCCGGACGCCGAATATCGGGCGCATCCGGCGCTCGCCCAATCCGGCGCCAAGACGCTGCTGGATTCCCCAGCCCGCTTCCGGTGGGAACAGCAAAACCCACACCCGACTACTGACGCTCAGCAGGTAGGTATCCTGACCCACGCTCTCATTCTCGGCCAGGAACACAACTTTGTGCCCAAAACTTGGGACGCCCGAACCAAGGCAGGTAAGGAGGAGGCGCAAGCCGTCCTAGATGCTGGTGGCGCGGTTATTTCTCCCGATGATTGGGATACCGCGCACGCCATCGCAGGGGCGGTCGCCAACCATCCAACAGCCAGGGGAATGTTCACCGACGGCGACGCCGAGGTTAGTCTATTCGCAACCTGCCCAATAACCGGGGTAGAGGTCAAAGGCCGCGCCGACTGGCTGACCGCCAACGGGATTGTGGACTTGAAAACCACCCGCGACGCCAGCCCTAAAGGGTTCGCCAAATCAGTAGCCCAGTATGAATATGCTTTACAAGCCGCATGGTATCTCAATTTAGCGGAACTAAATAACATCCATATGACAATAAATGATTTTGTGTTTGTTGCGGTAGAGAAAACCCCACCCTACCTTATCGGCGTGTACCGGCTCGATTATGATGCGTTGAATTACGCGCGGCTGCTGATGGAGGAAGCGCGCGAAATCTACCGCGATTGCTCGGCCATAGACATCTGGCCAGATTGGATTAACTGCGCCGACGGGGTAGAAACCCTGAGCCTCCCCGGATGGTACTACAAGCAAGGACTGCCATTATGACCGCTAACATTTACACCGCACTAAACGCGGTAATGGCCGATGTTGGAGCGGTAGGGAAAAACGACCGGAACCAACACCAAGGCTTCAAATTCCGAGGCATAGACGCTGTAGTGAACGCCGTGTCCCCGTCATTCCGCAAACACGGCATCATCCCCGTCCCAACAGTTGAAAAGGCCGAATACGCAGCGGTAGCCACCACCAATAATAAACCGGCCTCGTCTTGCCGCCTGGAAGTAACATACACGTTCTATGCGCCAGACGGCTCCAACATCGCCGCAACCGTAGCCTCAGAGGCATGGGACCACGGAGATAAGGCGACACCAAAGGCAATGTCGGTGGCGTTCCGAACCGCGCTACTGCAAGTGCTGGCTTTGCCGACGGATGACCCAGACCCCGACGAACATGTTTATGTTCAGGCGCCGCCGGATTGGCAGGGGGTATTGGAAACCGCTGAGCAGATAGCGGACATTAACGAACTGCGCCGCCACTACACCGAGGCCGGGATAGCACGGGCACCTAAACAAGTGCGGGAGCAATTCACCATTATCGCTAATGGGCTGAAACCGTCAGCAGCATGACAGAAATATACAATCCCGTAACGGTTGAGGCCGCTATCCGTGAATGTGCCAACCAGATTGCTAAAGGCGTCGGTGTACTTGACCGCACCTACCGCGAATATCTGGCCGCTGACCGTGAATTTGATGCCGCGTGGGCACATGCCATTATTCACGCCACCGGTTCCAATCTTGATGCACGCAAAGCAGACGCGACCTTAGCGTCACTCACCCAACGGGAGGCACTCGACAACGCTGACGCTAAATACAAGTATGCGCTCAACCGGTGGCGGGCACTCGACAACGAATTACGGGCATGGCAATCAGTCGGCGCATCGGTGCGGCAAGCCTACCAAGTGGCGGGCAGGGGCGAACAATGATAGCCACCCTACTTGTCTGCGACTACTGCAATGCAGCGCCAGGCGTGAAATGCCAACGAATCGTTAAGGGTAAGAAACAAGATAGCGATATTCCGCACATGCCGCGACGCAACAGGTACAAGGCCTCTCAACTGTTGCGGGATTGTTTGGAGTGCCTGGCGGCTTGGTGGGAGCCATGCCGAACCACGAGCGGCGCCATCGCCTACCCGCACACTAAGAGGGTAATGCCATGACGCGGCAAAAGGTTACGGGTAAGGGCATGGCCGACTTACGGGCTGCCCTCTACCGGCGCGCATCGGGGTTATGTGACCGCTGTTGGGTGCCGCAAATTGACGGCGAATGGCATATGCACCACCGGCTCATGCGTTCCCACGGCGGGGGTGACACTCTTGAGAATTGCGTCGTGTTGTGTTGGCGCTGCCACA
>JGI24699J35502_11133844_pt1 | contig 16904 bp, 12 predicted proteins | sample TergutMp193P4_FD_35502 | JGI IMG/M metagenome (IMG submission 35502) | reverse complement strand
AACAATATAATTTTTCTTGAAGGGCTTTGATATTTTCTGCCCTTCAAGGAAACTTTATCTCTTCCTTTAAAAGGAAGGGAAGGATATTATTTTTGATTCTTGTTTGTGTGATTTCTTCACTTGTAATAAAAAGCGGGTCCTGGATACATGATTTTCCCAATGCTAAATCGCTTATTATATATGAATTTAACTTACAAGAGCAAAATTATACATTTGAAATTGACAAACATTGGGAAATCGGATACGAATGGTAAGGGTGATGAATATAACTAACTACTTAACAGTTGAATAGCTTTTTCCAAACTCTCCTCCCACTGAGGAATCTTCAGATGAAAGGTTTCTTTTATCTTGGTCTTATCCAACACGCTATAAAGAGGACGAGGAGCTTTTACCGTATATTCGGCTGTAGAAACCGGATTAACTTTACAAGTCTTAATGCCGGCTAATTCATGTATTTTTAAACAAAAATCATACCAGGTACATACGCCTTCATTACTGTAATGATAAATGCCGGCGTGAAATGTATTGTTTTTTTCACTCTCTTCTATAATCTGCAAAATGACTTTTGCCAAATCTGCAGCATAAGTTGGCGTTCCTATCTGGTCGTTTACTACGTTCAACGAATCTTTTTCTTTTCCCAAACGAATCATGGTTTTTACAAAATTATTCCCGAAAGAAGAATACAACCATGCCGTCCGGATAATGATGCTGCCTCCGGGAGCTATTTTCAAGAGAATCTGTTCGCCTTCCAGTTTACTTTTTCCGTAAACAGACTGCGGGTTGGTTTTATCCGTTTCCCGCAGCGGTCTGTCGGATGTTCCGTCAAAAACGTAATCAGTGGAAATGTGAATGATTTTAGCCTGCCCGGCGGCTTCCGCCAAATTTCGAACAGCATCGCAGTTAATTCGATAGCATAATGCAATATCATCTTCCGCTTTGTCCACAGCCGTATAAGCTGCACAATTGATTATATAGTCTATGCGGTTCTTATCCACAAACGATTCGATTGCAGCCTTATTGCACAAATCGAGGGTGTCTATATCAGTCGGAAAAAACCGGAACTGAGGATAAAGCGGAATTAATTTTTGCAGTTCACTACCTAACTGTCCGTTTGCACCTGTAATTAAAATTGAGTGTTGCATGTTAAATTTTACCTGTCGTTAATAGGAATATAAGTTTGTGTATCCAAAATATTTCGGTATGCCGGACGAATAATCCGTTTACTCTTGAAGTTCAATTCTTCAATACGATGAGCCGTCCAGCCGACAATACGCGCCATAGCAAATAGCGGCGTATAAATTTCTTCCGGTAAGCCAATCATTTCATAAACAAATCCGGAATAAAAATCGATATTTGACGATACGCTTTTTTTATTTCCTTTGTAGTTATAAAATGCTTGTATAGCTCGTTCTTCCAAAAGTTCAAGGAATGCAAATTCATCTTCACGTCCTTTTTCTTTTGCCAAATCGCGAGCCAACTCTTTCAACAAAATAGCTCTCGGATCGGATATGGTATATACCGCATGCCCAATGCCATAAATTAAACCGGATTTGTTATACACTTCCTTATTCAACATTCGTTCGAAATATTTATCTATTTCTTCAACGTCCTTCCAATCGGAAATATTTTCTTTCAAATGATTGAACATATCCACAACCTGATGATTTGCCCCTCCGTGCAAAGGACCTTTCAACGAACCTATTCCGGCAGCAATGGAAGAATACGTATCGGTTCCGGTAGAACTTGTTACTCTGACGGTAAAAGTAGAATTGTTTCCTCCTCCGTGTTCGGCTTGCAAGACTAATACCAAATCCAATGTACGGGCTTCCAATGAGGTATAATGCCGTTTCAGCATATAAAGAAAATTTTCGGCAATCGACATATTTTCAGCCGGATGACGAATATGTAAAGAACGTCCGTGCGTACTGTGCCGAAGGATATTGTAAGCATACGCAATAATTGTCGGAAATCTGGAAATCAGTTGAATGGATTGACGCATCAAGTTTTCGGGAGAAATATCATCTGGATTCGGGTCGAAATTATACATTTCCAGTACGCAACGTGCAAGCGTATTCATAATATCTTGCCCTTCCAAATCAATAATGTTTATTGTGGTTTTTTGTTCCAAAGCCATATTGTCGTTCAACAATTCTCTGAAATTGGCTAATTCCTCTACATCGGGTAGTTTTCCGGAAAGCATCAAATAAGCTATTTCTTCAAAACCAAGCCGTTTAGTTTTAATTAAATCGTGTACAATGTCTTCAATATCGTAGCCTCGATAAAAAAGTTTTCCCGGAATAGCTTTCAAACCACCTTCCGGCGAACGTTCGTAGCCAACAACATTACCAATCTGAGTTAGACCAACCAAGACGCCAGAACCGTCTTCATTGCGGAGTCCACGTTTTACATTGAATTTTTCAAACAACTCATTATCAATTTTACAGGTTGTTTTTACGGACTCCGATAATTTGTAAATAAGATACTCTTTATTCATTATTAATTATTTATTAAGCTAATTAATTTTTCTCCGAACTGTTTAGTGCCAAGCGGCTTACCGTTCGCCATAAACCGCGCTAGATCGTTAGTAGCTTCTCCATTAAGGAATGCTTCTTCCATTGCATTTGTTATCAAATCCGCCGCTTCTTTCCATCCCATGTATTCGAGCATCATCACAGAAGATAAGATAAGCGATGACGGATTTGCCAGATTTTTCCCGGCAATATCGGGAGCAGTCCCGTGCGTTGCCTCAAAAATAGCATGACCGCTTTCATAATTGATATTTGCTCCGGGAGCAATGCCGATACCGCCTACCATTGCCGCCAGCTGGTCGGAAATATAATCACCGTTGAGGTTTAAAGTAGCGATAACTGAATATTTTTCCGGAGTCAATAAAGTATTCTGCAAGAAAGCATCTGCAATCACATCCTGAATAACCAATTTACCTTCGGCAATTTCTTTCGAAAATTCACGCTCTGCCAAGGCATATCCCCAGCGTTTAAAGCCACCTTCGGTGAATTTCATAATATTGCCTTTGTGTACCAGCGTTACATTCGGCAAATGGTTTTCCAAAGCGTACTTGATAGCAGCTCGTACCAATCGTTCGGTTCCTTCGATAGAAACAGGTTTGATGCCGAAAGAAGAAGTTTCTTCAAAGCGAATATTTTTTACGTGCATTTCTTCTTTCAGGAATGTCAAGAATTTACGGGCTTCGGGAGTTCCCTGCTGCCATTCGATGCCGGCGTAAATATCTTCGGTATTTTCACGGAAAATAACCATATTTACTTTCTGCGGCTCTTTCATCGGCGAAGCAACTCCTTTGAACCAGCGCACCGGGCGCAGACAGACATACAAATCGAGTGTTTGCCGGAGCGCAACGTTCAACGACCTGATGCCTTCGCCGACAGGGGTCGTGAGCGGTCCCTTGATGCCGACCAGATATTCGCGGAAAACATTCAACGTTTCATCAGGTAACCAATTACCAGTCATATTAAAAGCTTTTTCGCCGGCTAACACTTCCTTCCATGTAATCGACCGTTTCCATCCGTAAGCTTTTTCAACAGCACAATCGACAACACTTTTTCCAACCGGCATAATTTCAGCGCCTATGCCGTCGCCCTCAATATACGGAATAGTCACTCTCTCGGGAACGATTAAACGGGTTCCTTGTTTTTCAATCTTCATATACTGTTGTTTTTTAAATAATTTAATGCACTTCCTGCTTGATACCAACGAATCTGTAAATCATTAAACGTATGATTCACGAAGAAAGTATCCAGCGTATTGTCGGAGTGATAAAGAATAACCGTAAGCGGTTCTCCCGGCTTGAAATTCTTGATGCCTGTAATTGAGATCGAATCATCTTCTCTGATTTTATCATAATCGCTTTTATTTTCAAAAATAAGCGCCAACATGCCTTGTTTTTTCAGATTTGTTTCATGGATACGTGCGAAACTTTTAGCTAAAACGGCTCTCACATTTAAAAAACGCGGCTCCATAGCGGCATGTTCACGCGAAGAACCTTCGCCGTAGTTTTCTTCTGCAACGATAATAGATGATATTCCTTGCGATTTATACTGTTTCGCTACCGTAGAAATCGGTTCATATTCGCCTGTTTTCTGATTTAAAACGGAATTTGTTTTACCGTTAAATGCATTCACAGCTCCCATAAGTAAATTGTCGGAAATATTTTCCAAATGACCTCGGAAACGAAGCCATGGACCTGCCATCGAAATATGATCGGTGGTGCATTTTCCTGCTATTTTAATCAACAAAGGCATGTGGATAAGTTCATCTTCCTTCGGAGCAGAAAACGCTAATAAGCGTTGTAAACGATCGGAATTAATATCAATCCTGATTTCTTCGTTTGTATTTCCGGGAGCAATATAGCCGTTGTCTTTTACTTCAAAGCCTTTGGATGGAAAATCACATCCCTGTGGTTCACGGAGTAGCACTTCCCGTCCATCTTCTGTTTTTAATTTGTCGGTCAACGGATTAAAGCAAAGATCGCCGGCAATGGTCAAAGCCATTGTTATTTCAGGCGATGCTACAAATGCGAATGTATTTGGATTTCCGTCGGCTCGTTTGGCAAAATTACGATTGAAAGAAGTAACAATCGAATTTTTACGAGTATTATCGTCGGTGTGCCGTTTCCATTGTCCGATGCAGGGACCGCAAGCATTAGCCATAATCAATGCGCCTGTTTTTTCAAAGTCGCCGATTAATCCGTCTCGTTCGGCTGTGTAGCGGATTTGCTCGGAACCCGGATTTACAATCAAGGTCGCAGCTACCGGAATTTTATCTTCCGCAGCCTGACGAGCGATAGAAGCTGCCCGACTTAAATCTTCATAAGATGAATTGGTGCAAGAACCAATCAATCCCACTTCCATCCGCTGCGGATAATCATTTGCTTTTACCTTCGCAGCCAGTTCGGAAATGGGCGTTGCCGCATCTGGAGTAAACGGTCCATTGATATATGGTTCCAAAATTGACAAATCAATTTCAATTACTTGATCATAATATTCCAACGGATTTTCCAATACTTTCGGATCTGGTTGCAAATACGAAGCAATTTTTTGTGCCAATCCGGCTATCTCTTCACGTCCGGTAACTTTCAGATAAGCGGTTGTTTTCTCATCGAATGGGAAGATGGAAGTAGTTGCTCCTACTTCAGCCCCCATGTTGCAGATGGTCGCTCTTCCGGTAGCCGACAGGGACGAAACGCCATCTCCGAAATATTCGATAATCGAATTGGTTCCGCCTTTGACTGTCAATATTCCCGCTAATTTCAAGATCACATCTTTGGGCGATGTCCAACCATTTAATTTTCCGGTCAGCCTGACACCAATCAATCGCGGCATTTTCAATTCCCATTCCATACCGCTCATTACATCGGAGGCATCGGCTCCACCTACTCCAATAGCAATCATTCCTAATCCGCCTGCGTTTGGAGTGTGCGAATCCGTGCCTATCATCATTCCGCCGGGGAAAGCGTAGTTTTCCAATACCACTTGGTGAATAATGCCTGCTCCCGGCTTCCAGAACCCAATACTGTATGCATTGGATACCGTTCGCAAAAATTCATATACTTCACGGTTACTTTTCATTGCGGCGGCCAAATCGGCTTTTGCCCCTTTGTCTGCCAAAATCAGATGGTCGCAATGTACCGTCGCCGGTACGGCTGATTTTTCTTTTCCAGCATTCATAAATTGCAGAAGAGCCATTTGCGCTGTTGCATCCTGCATGGCCACGCGGTCGGGACGAAAATTTACATAATCGCTGCCCCGTTCGTAATCGGTCATTTGTTCCGGGCGACCCAAATGTGCATACAAAATTTTTTCGGCAAGTGTCATCGGACGCTTGAGTTGTTTGCGCGCAAAATCTACTTTTCCGGCAAAATCGCTATAAAATCTTTGTAAAATTTCAAAATCGTAAATCATAAATTTCTATTTACATCTAAAACGTTTATTTCTAATGAATAGTTTCTAAAAATGAGATTTATTTTTATATAAAAAATTCTTAAATTTGAGTAAAGGTATATAAATTAATTTTAAAAAAACAAAACAAATGCAACGTTTTGATGATTTTTTTCATCAATAATATATAATAATCAATTTTAAATGGATATAAATTTTAAAATTAATAGTTATGATAAAGAATTCATTAAAAATTTTCGGAGTTTTATTTATACTCCTGTTTCAGTTTACAAGCTGTTTAGACAACGACGACAGAAAATTGGTTTATTATTTTTATGATGAACCGGTAGTTGTCAATCAGATGGGAGAATATCCATTTGTTCGTAACCAATCTGTTTTGTTTTATGTTCCGGGCTTAGTTAATAATATGTCGTTAAAAGAAGGCGATTTGTTATGGGCTTCATTTATTGTAGATTCGGATAATCAAGAGCAACCCGATCTTAGTAGTAATATTAAATCTTATACAGCAAGGAGCTTCCAGTATAAAACCATAGATAGCACTAAAGTGATTATTCCTGCTGATGCCGCAGAGTTTGAGTCTTATTTATCAGACGATTATTCGGCGCCAATAGAGTCATCTGTTTTATACGGGTATAATATTGATAGCTTATGGTTTTTCGGATTTATGCAAAGAGATCGCCCTAATCAGTTAAGTTATGCTTATGAGTTGATTTTGAATCCGGAAATTGAGAGCGGCAACTATCCTACACTTTATATTCGTTCTAAGCAAGTAAATGCTTCAACTGAATATCAAGCAAAAGATCGACTGAATAGAAGAGTTTTTGCTTTTGACGTGGCGGATTTTGTTAATTATTATAGAGAAAAAATTTCATCAACCGATGTGATTCAGTTTAATCTCAAATACAAAATCGGCACTGATTCAAACGGGAAAGATATTTACAAAGAGTTCATGAGTAATCCCATTTCATGGGATTTTAACAATAAACCAAAATAAAAAATTAATGTGTTTTTTCTCAATGCCACGTAGGCCGAACTAAATTTTCCGAAACCTTTAAATAAAAATAGTCCGGCCTACATTTTTTCAACTTGGAATTTTAGAAGATAAATGCTACATTTGTTGTTCATTAATTCATGGAGTAAAAGATTATGAACATTAAAAAAGCTGAATTTATCATTAGCAACACCGATCCTAAGCTATGTCCTAAGGATGGTCGTCCGGAATATGCGTTTATAGGTCGTTCCAATGTAGGAAAATCTTCATTAATCAATATGTTGACAGATGTGAAAGGCTTGGCGCTTACTTCTTCTACACCCGGAAAAACCCAGTTAATAAATCATTTTTTGATTAATAATGTTTGGTATTTAGTTGATTTACCGGGCTACGGCTATGCTCAACGAGGAATAAAAGGACGAGAAAAAATCGCAGAAATTATCAATTCTTACCTTGAAGGAAGAGATGAGTTAACTTGTCTTTTTGTTTTGTTAGACTGCCGGCATGAACCTCAGAAAATTGATTTGGAATTTATTAATCATGTGGGAGAAAAAGGTATTCCTTTTGCAATTATCTTTACAAAAATTGATAAGATTTCCGGAAGTAAGTTAAATGAAAATGTAACTAAATATAAAGCTAAACTATTAGAAACATGGGAAGAACTTCCTCCTATTTTTTACACTTCCACGCTACATAAAAAAGGAAAAGAAGAAGTACTGAATTATATTGAAGAGATTAATACGGCAACCGGCAACCGGTGACCGGTAACCGGCAACCAGTTGTCCAATCTGTTTTATCTATTTATTTGTTTTATTTCAAATTTTATAGCATAATGATATTTTTTCAATAAAAAAACTTCTAATTATTTTTAATTTCAAAAATTATTCATACATTTGCATCCGATTAGAAAATAAAAACTGCAAGGAAGTTATATTTAAACGAATAAAATAAACAAAAAAATGAAATTACAAGAAGTTTTAAGTGAGTTAAAAAGAAGATTTCCGAATGAACCGGAATATCATCAAGCTGTTGAAGAGGTATTGGTATCGATTGAAGATGTGTATAACCAACATCCTGAGTTTGATAAAGCGAATCTGATAGAAAGGCTTTGCATCCCCGACCGGATTTTCTCATTCCGTGTAACTTGGGTTGATGACAAAGGTAATGTTAAAGTCAATATGGGATATCGTATCCAACATAATAATGCAATAGGACCGTATAAGGGGGGAATTCGCTTTCATAGTTCGGTAAATCCTTCCATTCTCAAATTTCTTGCATTCGAGCAAACTTTCAAAAATTCGCTGACTACTCTGCCGATGGGTGGAGGTAAAGGCGGTTCTGATTTTTCGCCGAGAGGAAAATCTACTGCCGAAATCATGCGCTTCTGCCAAGCATTTATGTTGGAATTATGGAGATATATAGGACCTGATACCGATGTTCCTGCCGGCGATATAGGCGTAGGTGGCCGTGAAGTGGCTTATATGTATGGAATGTATAAAAAATTAGCTCGTGAAAATACCGGTACTTTGACAGGAAAAGGAATCGAATTTGGCGGTTCTTTAATTCGTCCGGAAGCAACCGGTTACGGCAATATCTATTTCTTGTTGGAAATGTTGAAAACCAGAAACATTGATATCAAAGGCAAAATATGTTCCATTTCCGGTTCAGGTAACGTCGCTCAATATACAGCTGAAAAATTAATCGAATTGGGAGCAAAAGTAATCACTATGTCCGATTCGGATGGTTACATATATGATTCGGATGGAATTGACAGTGAAAAGCTGGAATATATTATGGAACTGAAAAACCTGTATCGCGGCCGCATCAGAGAATATGCCGAAAAATACAACTGTAAATATGTAGCAGGCGCGCGTCCTTGGGGTGAAAAATGCGATATTGCACTTCCTTCCGCAACTCAGAACGAAATAAGTGAAGATGAGGCTAAAACATTAATAGCTAACGGATGTATTGCTGTTTCCGAAGGAGCTAATATGCCATCAACTCCGGGTGCAATTGAAGTATTTCAGCAAGCGAAAATATTATATGCACCGGGAAAAGCCGCTAATGCAGGCGGTGTTGCAACTTCCGGATTAGAAATGACTCAAAATTCCATGCGCTTAAATTGGAGCCGCGAAGAAGTTGACGCTAAGCTAAAAAGCATTATGAAAGACATTCACGCCCAATGTGTGAAATATGGTAAAGAAAGCGACACTTATATTAATTATGTTAAAGGAGCGAATGTCGCCGGATTTATGAAAGTAGCCAAAGCTATGATGGCTCAAGGAATACTTTGAGAAACTATAAACTAAAAACTATAATAGAGACGCGGCATGCCGCGTCTCTACTTTTTTTATTGAATTAAATCAGAAAACCACACTTATCTCATATCCATATTCATACGAATCATTCAATAATCGATAAGGATCATGCGGCAATGCGCCCCAACTGTTATCGCCTCCTACTCCACGCTGCAATAAATCGACATTCAGGAATACTTCTTTACGGGGAGTAACGTCACTTGGATGGGAGTTTTTCTTACTCGTACCGAAATCCAAATCGTTTGCCGAATTGTGCACAGCTTTTACGCTTAGTGGTTGTAATCCTTTGATTTGTAATCCTACACCATCTTTATTCGTAAGTGTTAGCCAACGAATATCGGTTTTGTTCCCATTCTCCTGCGGACGGATATAATCAAACTGTTGTTCGCTAACTGTACTATTATAAATACCTATAAAAGAAGAGGTATTCCTATCAGAATAATTTTCCCATGGACCTCTGCCATAACAGGTAAATAAATTATATTCTGAAGGCAAAAGCATTTGCATGCCAAAACGCGGTATTTCGGGTAAGCCTTGCCGGCCTGCTTTCCACGAGGCTTGTACTTTAACCGCTCCATCTGCCGATACCGTATAAGTTACTGAATAAGGACTTGAAATGTCAGTCAATTCGTAGTCCGCACGAACGATATATTCATTATCCGACTTATTCACTTGGAAGTTTTTCAAAATTTTATTTCTTCCTGCTGTTTTCCAGATATTACATATTTCCGGCATATAGTTGCCGTAATCATTATCAGTCGGAGCGCGCCAGAAATCAGGTCGAGGTCCATCCAGTAACAATCGTTGATTGCGGTAAGAGTATTCGGTTAATGTTCCGAATCTCTTGTTAAATCCAATCGTGATTTCTCCGGCTTTCAATAGAATCATATTGTCATCTTCTTTGACAGTTTCAATGGTTCCATTTGCTTTGAAGGAATTAGCTGTAAAATACGAATTAACTGGAAATGCAAATTGTTCCCTTGCAATTTCATGTCCTGCAGGAATCATTTCTGAGGCTTCTTTCGTATATGCATACACATTCAATAAATATTCGACGCCGGCTTCTTTAGGAATGGCAGGTAAATCAATGGTTATATCTTTTTTTGTTCCTGCCGGTTGAGTAACAGAAAAATCTCCATTTGCAATTGATTTTCCATTTTTTATAACTTCCCATTTGAAGGCATAATTTTTCAAATCGGCATAAAGAAAGCGATTTTCAATGTTAAGCATTCCCTTTGTTAAATCCTTGGCATGGAACAGAATATTCTGATAAACTTTTTTTACTTCAAGTATTCCCGGATGAGGTGTCCGGTCGGCATTAACCAATCCATTAGCGCAAAAATTCTGGTCATTGGTATATTGATAACCACCTATATCTCCACCATAAGCCCAATAATCGCGACCGCTGTCATCCTTAGCTTTCAGCCCCTGATCTACCCAATCCCAGATAAATCCTCCTTGCATGTGCGGAGAAGTAGCAATAATATCAAAATATTCCTGAAAATTACCTGTACTGTTTCCCATTGAATGTGCGTATTCACACATGATATACGGACGGGAGACATCGTTGCGTGCGGCGTACCGTTTCATGTTCTCGATACGGGGATACATGGGGCAAACGATATCCGTATTCCTGTTTTCGCCTGCTTGTTCGTATTGTACAGGGCGGGTATTGTCGCGTTTTTTTATCCAGTCGTACATATCGAAAAAGGCTTTTCCGTTGCTGGCTTCATTTCCCATCGACCATATAATAACCGAAGGGTGATTTTTATCACGTTCCACCAAACGTATGGCGCGATCGAGGTGCGCTTCTTTCCATTCTGGAAAATTGGCAACATTGTCAGGTCCGTATCCCAAACCGTGCGATTCCAAGTTGGCTTCATCGACCAGAAATAATCCATATTCATCGCATAATTTATACCATAATACAGATTGCGGATAATGACTTGTACGTACAGCGTTGATATTGTGTTGTTTCATCAGAGCAATATCTTTACGCATCATTTCTTCGGTTTGAACATGTCCATTGATAGGGTGATGTTCGTGCATATTGACGCCTCTGACTAAAATGGCTTTCCCATTGACCAATAATTGAGCATTTTTAATTTCCACTTTGCGAAAACCTGTTTTGCAAGAAGTGACTTCTATAGTTTTTCCGTTACCATCTTTTAATGTCAGCAATAAAGTATATAAATAAGGTGTTTCATTACTCCATAAATTAGGCGAGGTTACTTTGGCAGAAAATGGAATAATCGATTCTTGTCCGGACGACAATGTTTCCGACCGGGAGGCTTTCAATATCTGTTTCCCATTTGCGTCTAATAACTGCATTTCCATCTGAACTTTTTCGCTGTTTTTCAGGAAATTTTTTACATTGACATCCAATGAGAATAAACCGTTTTTATATGATGCGTCCAAATCGCTTTTGACAAAAAAATCACGAATGCGCATCTGATCTGTGCTGTATAAATAAATGCTCCGGTCGAAACCCGATAAACGCCAGAAATCCTGGTCTTCTAAGTAAGAACCGTCGCTCCAGCGATAACCTTCAATGGCAATCTTGTTTTTACCTTGTTTAATATATGGCGTAATATCAAATTCAGCAGGACTTTTGGTTACCTGGCTATAACCTGCGTATTGCCCGTTTATCCAGATATACATTGCAGCTAATCCGCTTTCAAAGTGCAGATAGACGCGTCGGTCATTCCACGATTGGGGAATATCAAATTCGCGAACGTAACAACCCACAGGGTTATCGTCGTGATATATATATGGCGGATTTTTGGGAAACGGATATGTAATATTCGTATAAATAGGTACGCCAAAACCTTGAATTTCCCAGTTGCCGGGAACCTTGATATTGTCCCAACGACTCACATCGTAGTTTTCCTTATAAAAACCTTCTGGTTTATCGGCTGGTTTCTTGTGCCAGTTAAATTTCCAGATTCCATCGAGAGATTGATAATAGGGCGAACCGGAATAAACATCTGCGATTGCCTGCGTTACATTACTGTAGGGCAAGGCTGTCGCTCTTGTCGCCTCTTTGTTAATTCCGAAGATTTCGGGGTTTTCCCATTCCGGAGTTTGTGCCTGAAATTTGTTACACACTATAATCGTAAACAGTAGAATAAAAAATATGTTTTTCATATAACATTTATAATTTTAATTAATTCATATATATAAGTGATTTAAGACTGAAAAAATTGTTGCAAATATACGGTTTTTTATTTCAAAAAACTCACAATAATAAAATTTTATCATTTTGTTTTAAGATATAAATACATTTTCTTAACTTTGGCACGGAAATTTTAAATAATTTACTTATGGTATAAAATAATTTGAAAAAGAACTCTTTCATATTTCATTTTAAGACATATTTTAAAAGCGTTATAGCTTTTGTGGTTTTCTGAAATTTCAAAAAATTCAAAGCAAATTAAGAATAAAGCGAAGTCCATATTGAGATCTTTTTGAAATATTTTGATATAATTTCGTACATTAAAAATGTGAAAAACATCATGGAAACAAAAAATAAGGGGCGAAATATAAGCTTCTGTTATTTTATAATTATCATTTTCGTTCTTCTTTGTTCTTGTAAAGAAAGTGAAAAAAGACTAATTATTAGGCAAATACTGAAAGAATGGAGAGGAAAAACAATTATTTTTCCGGAGGATATTACATGTAAAGTGATGGGACGCGATACTGTGGCTACCGATTTGTTTCAAAAACCATACAAAATCTTATTATATGTCGATACTGTAGGATGTACAAGTTGCAAACTTCAAATGTTGGAATGGAAAAAAATAATCATGGAAGCAGATTCCATTGCTCCGAATCAAATCGGATTTCTGTTTTTCTTTTATCCGAAAAATCCTGAGGAGCTGGATATTTTAATGATAAGAACCCGTTTCAACTATCCTGTATTTATAGATGAACGCAACGCTATTGATAGCTTGAATCATTTCCCTAAAGATATGACGTTCCAATCTTTTTTATTAGATCAGGACAACAAAGTGCTGGGGGTCGGAAATCCTTCATTTAATCCGAAAATTTGGAAACTATACAAACATTTGATAACTGTAACCCGGCAAAAAGAAAAGACGGCGAAGACCAGTGTTAAGGTGCTTGAATCGAATATGAAAATATCGGGAATGGAAGTTGGAAAAGTTTCCCAGGTTATCTTTGTTTTGAAAAATACTGGCTTTTCCCATTTGATTATCAGCGATATTAAATCATCTTGCGGATGCACGGTTCCTGATTGGGATAAATCGCCGATAGCTCCGCAAAAAGATGCCGAAATCAGGGTAGAGATAAAACCGGAAGAGCCGGGATATTTTAATAAAACAATTGATGTATATTGCAATATAAAACAATCTCCGCTTAAATTAACAATAAGCGGAACAGTGAGTAAATAATTATGAATTATAAATTATGAATTATGATATATTAATAATTTAAAAAATTGAAAAGAAAAGAAAGGAGGGCGTCAATTTACGAAATCAATTAAAAAATCAGACAGTTTTATGAGATGAATTGTGTTTAAAATAAATACAATAGTGTTCCTAATCCGGTTGAAGCCGGATTTCTCTTACAAGTAAATCTTTTGGTTTATAGGATATTAAAAAATTAACATTGATAAAAAAGAAAAAATCAGTATTATGAAGAAAAAAATTATTGGCGGAATAGCCCTTTTGACAATTGCACTAACATTTGCGTTTATTATGGATGTGAATGCGAAAAAAGAGGAATACGACCCTGATAATCCGGCTCCATTAGAATGGATGGATCATCCATTAGGGAATGAAGGTGGTAACGGTACGTCTGTTAGTACGTGTTATCAGAATGTAAGTGCGGAAGGAGGAACTGGCAAGTTCTTTATAAAATGTAGCAGCAGTACAAGTAGTACTATGATTTATCCATGTCCAGCCCCAATATCAGCAGCCACTGGTAACGCACCAAGTATGTGTACTACTAAGTAATTATTTTTAGGAATGTGTTAAAATATTCTTTTCTTTGATTTAATTTCCATAAAAAGAGAGCAAAAAAGATTCGAATGATATTAACACATTCCTTATAGATTAGATTATTATGAAAAAGATAACTATATGTATTTTTGTATTTTTCTTTTCTCTACAGGCTTGTAAAAGAGAAAATGATGCGTTGTATTTCAATGGGGAAATCGTATATGTTGCGACAGATTCAGTTCCGGTTACTTCTGTCAAAGGAAATCCGATTGAATTGAATGATATTTATACAGATTTTATGTCTGCCTACGACACTTTACTCTCATTTGACGCTTATAAATATAACGACAAATGGTTGTATGTATTTAATCTTAATACATACAATCTGGGATGTAAATTGTTACCTAAGGGTCAAGGTCCCGGAGATTTTCTTGATTTTTCGCATACTGAACAATATATTCTTCAAGACAATTCTATAAAATTATGGGGAAGGGATGCTTTAACTGGTAAAATTATATTGTTGAATTTGACTCAATCCATTCGGGAACAAAAAGCAGTTATTGATTCGACCTTGTTTTTGGAATGGAAAGATAAGTATTCAATGCCATTCGGTTTTATTTTTATGTGTAATAATGGCTATTTATTGGTTAGAAGTCCTTTAATAAGGGAAAGTGAAGAACACTATACTTTAGTAGATTATAATTTATACAAACCATCAGGTGAAAAAATACGCTCGTATAAAATCTACAATACATTTATTAACAGAAATCCAGCAATACATTATGAAGATATTATTGACGATTCTCGGGACAGATTGAAACCTGACCAAACAAAATTAGCTATGGTAATGGTAAGGTTGGCTCAAATCAATATCGTAGATATTGAAACAGGTAAAATAAAAGGATTTAGATTAAAAAAAACGCCTGGTTTTACAGATGTGGTCAAAGATCCTGACTTATTTAATAAGTTTTATTATGTAAAAATCTCTGTGGATGACAGTTACATTTATGGTCTATATAATCATGGTAAAAATTATCCATATTCAACCAATGAAGTGCATGTTTTCGACTGGGGTGGCAAGTTTGTCCGCAAGATTCTTTTGGATATTAACACTGGCAATATTGCATTTGATCCTGTAAAAAAACAACTCTATAGTTTAAACCTGGAAGACCAATTATTCGTTTACGATTTGTCGTTTCTTTATTGAAAAGAAAAACTGCAAAAAATTGCAAAGCATAAAATTAAAACACGTGAGATTTCCTCAACGCCCTGTTATGGCGGGAGTAAGGTAGGGATGACCCGCTATGACACTATACCTTAGAAACAGCTTCGTTAATATTCAAAAAAAACTTTATCTTAGCTGATGCATTTTATATGCTTTAGATATGAAAAAGAAGAGGTATTGAAAAAGAAGGAATTTTACAAAATAATCCTGCAATTCAATGAATTGCAGAATTATTTTGTTTTAGAGAAAGCTGTATTCTATGCCTTTTAATAGATTTGTTTACTTAACGATCTTAATTGTATTTTCGTTAAATTTCAATACATAAATGCCTTTCGACAGTCCAGATGTTTCAATGCAATTGCTGCCGCTTTTGAGAATTAAACTCAATATAGCATTGCCCGACAAATTGTAAACAGTAGCTATACCATCAGTCGTTGTATTTACTACAATATAATCGGTAAACGGATTAGGATAAATACTCATTTTATTGCCAGCTAATGCTCCTTCTTTCAATCCGGTAATTATATCAGTAGTTATAATGATAGAAACCTTTTCCGATTTATTTCCTGCATAATCGAATGCTTCCACTTCGATATTATACGTTGTAGCAGGAGATAACCCGGTTATTATATAACTTGTTCCAGTTACGGCTTCAACTATAAATACGCCATTTAAATATATGTTGTATCCTGCAACGGCGACATTATCGGTAGAGGCTGTCCATGAAAGAGAAATTGTGGTTTCAGTTGCTGTTCCTTCAAGATTAGTCGGAACGGTTGGAGCTGTTTCGTCTATAGTAGAAATAACAGCAGAAGCTTTTTCAGATGTATTTCCCGCCTCATCAAATGCTTCCACTTCGATATTATACGTTGTAACAGGAGATAATCCGGTGATGGTATAACTTGTTCCGGTTACGGTTTCAACCAATATGCCGTCCACGTACACATTATATCCTGCAACAGCGATATTATCTATAGAGGCTGTCCACGAAAGTTCAATCGTCGTTTCGCCAGCAACTCCTTCAAGATTGGACGGAGCGGTCGGCGCCGTTTCATCAGCTTCATCAGCAGTAGAAATAGTGATAGAAGTTTTTTCCGATGTATTTCCTGCAGCATCGAATGCTTCCACTTCTAAATTATACGTTGTAGCAGGAGATAATCCGGTTATTGTGTAACTTGTTCCGGTTACGCCTTCAACTATAAATACGCCATCGACATATATGTTGTATCCTGCAACAGTGACATTATCGGTAGATGCTGTCCACGAAAGAGAAATTGTTGTTTCAGTTGCTGTTCCCTCAAGATTAGTCGGAGCAGTTGGAGGCGTTTCATCAATAGTAGAAATAGTAGCAGAAACTTTTTCAGATATATTCCCTGCATCATCAAATGCTTCTACTTCGATATTATACGTTGTAGCAGGCGATAATCCGGTGATTGTATAACTTGTTCCGGTCACCGTTCCAACCAATACACCATC
>JGI24699J35502_11133845_pt1 | contig 16965 bp, 11 predicted proteins | sample TergutMp193P4_FD_35502 | JGI IMG/M metagenome (IMG submission 35502) | reverse complement strand
GGAAGATGAAGAAGAGAAGGAGCAGGAGAAAAGGAGAAAGAGAAGGAGGAGGAGGAACAGCAGCAAGCCTCAGCAGAAGTCGCCATAATAGCTTCCAGCGAAATTATTAACCCACCTGCGGTGCGGTCTGTGCTCTTCTGGTGGCCGAAGAAAGGGCACAGTGTGTAATTGCCCCAGATGTGATGTGGGGCTTTTGTCTGGTGTATTCTTTTGCGGAATATCACACAAAAGTAAATTTTTAAAATATCATCGTCTTTGTGAATGCTGTGTATTGTGATAAAACAATGATCCAAAGTGCCAAAAACCTTATGCAGCTGCCAGAATGTTGTCACAAATGAACTCTTTACACCACATTTTATATAATGCATGTGATTTACAGGACTAAATTTGTTATAAATATTGGTGAATATTTTTTCCAGATTAACCGATGCATGAGCAGAGTGCAACATTTTATTTCATTAAATTGGAAGGAAAAGTCTATGAGATACTTTTTTTTCTAAGAACAAGTATTTAACCTCAGAACACCCAGTAAAAAATTCTGGCAGGTAACCTTACCTGCAGGGATTTAATTCTGGCTTGAAAGGGTTAATGTAATAGAATCAATGAAGATGAAATAAATGTGTAATGTAGTGTGCATGTAACAGGTAAGTAGTGTCTGAAAATGATCCTTTATAAGACCACAAAGATGTGACTTCTTGAGAGATATTGACTTAGGTAGGTGGTTAAGATAAAATTAAGTTGTCCCACTGTGTGCCATGGAGGGAGACAGGTAGAGTGGAGGTATAACTCCCCTGATTTTTAAACTTGACTCTAGACGGATGTGAGTGGTCAGACTGTCCGCACTGGCTACTTTACTGCCCGAGAAAGTAAAGTTGGACCCTGAGTGGGTGCTGGATCTGATCTGAATGTTCTGGAGAGGAAATTGTTCTCTTGCTCTTACCAAGATTTGAACTCCAGATCTTCCAGCACGTATCCAAGTCATTGTTCTGACAGTTTCCTCATAATAATTTAAAGATAAAGTCAATTTTAATAGAATGAGATGGGAAATTTGGATTGAATATATTTTATTCTTGACAGGAATACCTAAAGTCTTCTCTGAACATGGTAATTTCCGTTGAAGTTCTGTAAGCGGGAATTTCTTGTAGTGAATCGTGTCTAACATCTGTTTATGGTGGAAATTATATGAGTGGTTTGAAGCTGAAGATTTCACAGGTCAGAAATATAGCAGAGAACGAGATTCAAGAACCAATGGCAGATCAATTGACCACAGAGTCTGTTAGGTTTATGTGTTTTTGTTGAGATTTGTTCACGTTTAACAAATATTTAGTATTTCTAGTTTCTCTGGTAATCTGTATTCATGTACCAATTTCAATGTTGAGAATGGAATTTGAACGCTCCTTACGGTGATGCATGGAGCAGTTTGTATTTTATGTCACATTGCTTGTGCAGTACCGCTGTCACGTTTTTGTGAGTCTGATTTAAGATATGTTAAATCGCGATGATATTTTAGAAGGGCTATGTTCTTGGAAAAGAGAGCAGCATAGTTTCAGGCAATACTTGCCGCCTTTCAGTTCAGAATGTTGCATGTACTGATATACAAAACGGACATTTTTCCTGTTATTTTGTGTGGGTATGAATGTTGGTGTATTACATCACCAGAAGAAGACACATTGAGGGTTTGTGATAGGAGGGTGTTGAGGAGAATATTCGATGTGAGATGGAGGTAGGAATAGAGGGATGTAGAAGATTCTGTAGTTAGCTTCATGTCTGTTTCTGTTCACCAGGTATTATTAACATATCCTTAGGAAGGAAGATAATACAAATGTGTCATATTCCATGCATATCATATTGGTGGGAATAAAAAGTTCCCTTTTTTGAAACAAATGTGACTGCCGGATTGGATTATGTTTTTTATGCTCATTGTAAGAGTGAGTGTAGCGTTCTTCTGTACGTAGTAATCTGCAACAAAGTACACATACAACTTTGTTGGTACATCAATGCTATTTATAATGTATTCACATATTTTTATGAAGTGTTTTAGAGTTGTCAATACCCTTTAGGTTTTCTAGAAGCGAGGAATTTATTGACGAGTGGAGCAATCATATTGGTGTGGGGAAGAAGAGTTCTGCATGGAAGTTGTTTGTTTTGTGCTGTTTTTAAATTATTTGTTTACAAATTTCATACAAACAGCTGTTATCAGTTTCATGCAGTGGTAAATGTCTAGTTTCACATGATGACAGAATGTAACCATCATTTGTGTGGTGGTTACAGAACTGCATGTGTTTAGTGGAAGGTGAAACTGGGTCCTGTAGTGACACATGTGTAACGTGTGATGAAGAGGGTACTGAAGAATTCAATATTAAAGTTGAAGAAGGCGTACATATAAAGGCTGAAATTCCAGAACCTATATCATTTCCATTAATGAAGACTGAACATGAGGTAAGGCTTTGGTGTGTGTGTGTGAGGTAGTGGCTGATCATGCTTCTATGTTACTTGTGGCCCGAAAAAGGAAACTGTGAAACTTCACTTAACTATTTCCTGCTTTGTGTTGTACTGTGGGAACCAAATATCATTTGTAATTTGTAATACAATTTGAAGAGAAAATACTTTATGGAAATCATAGCCATTAATGGAAGGATAATACTCAAATGTACTTTGAATTATTTTAGCAATATGTTGACGGCATTTCTGTGGCTCTAATTGGGGATCAGTAATAGACTGTTTTAAGACACTTATTAAGCATAACGTTTTATATAACTGTGGTTAACTTCCAGCTAGCTGTTTGTTTCATATCACAAAATTATTAATATGCACAATGTAATTGGAATTTCCACCAATTTTTAGAACTTGTCAGTAAAATTACTTTGCTTATGAAGCCGGGTTTATTTTTCTTCAACGGATCGCACTAATAAATCCCGTGTTTCGCTGTGTTAACGGACACAGTGCAACAGAGACTTGGGGCTTATGTGTATTGGCTTACATTGGACTCATGTGCGCTGTGGGTTCTGAACTTAAAAATTTGTATCCTCAAAGCAATACACGGCCAGACGTATGGAAAGTATCAACACTTCAGTGCGGGCAGATTTTTGAGGCCGATGTACCAACGTGCTACTGAACTAATTTACCTTTAGCACGATACGTGCTGTAGTCTTTAAAGTATTTCAGTGTTTTGAATAACGACGTGGGGCTAAACCTGTAAGCTATTCTATGAAAAGCATGTGCAGCGGGCAGTTTCTAGTCTAGTCTGAGTTTGCAACTATACCGAGTTGAACGATATATTCAATGAATCTAAATATGAATATAAAAGGTGAATTTGTGCCTGGCGACACCATGAAGAAACTTTGTGGTGCAAAGAGATGTACAGTGCCAACATTTCTTAACCTGGCTTGTAACTGGAAGTAAACAATGAACTTCACACACTCTGGCCACTTTGTACCCGTAAAAAAACTGTGCTTCCCATCGAGTAGTAGGCTTTATCATTCTTCATTTATTTTGGTGTTATTATTTATACAAATCTTGTGGGGAAAATGTTAAATTACAGTTTCAGTACCCAAGACATTGTAAAATTCCATTCTTGTGTCAGCCAGTCTTGAAGGAGAATAACACTAGACAGTTATATGATGTTTAATGACAGTTTTTGTGTTAGTTACAGCAATGATTCATGATCACAAATTAACAGTGTTGAGCTAGAAACTTTCTTAAATGTAAATGGCTTCTGCCTTAGGCTTTTTGACAAATTGTGTGCTTGCTAAGGTGGTAATGAACTGTAAATTAGATTTAATTTTTGAGTACAGCAATAATGCCAATCGTAGATAATTTATTTTAAACTGCCATCAGAAGAGAACAGGTTAAGTTCGGGAAATACTTGCTGCCATTCAGTTCAGAATGTTGCATGTACTGATAAACGAAAGTGACTTTGTTCCTGTCATTTTGTGAGGGTGTGAAATTTGGTGTCTTATGTCGTGGGAAGAACAGAGATTGAGGGTTTTGTGAGAGGAGGGTGATGAAGAGGATATTTGGTGTGAGATGGAGGTAGGAATAGAGGGATGCAGAAGATTCTGTAGTGAGATGAATGTCTGTTACAGTTCACCGGGTATTATTAACATAATCGTACAAAGGAAAATAAATGACGTATCATGTAGCATGCATATAGTAGTGAAGGAGGGAGTACAAAGTTTCCATAGGAAACATTAACAGGGGGAACTTCTTGGGAGACCTCACAGAATGATGAAAAAGTCAGTGTTTGAAAGATATATGACTCCAGATTTGGATGTTTTTGTTAGGCTCATGATAAGGGTGAGTTGAAGGTTGTTCTGTACGTAGTATTCTGCAACACAATACACAGAGAGCTTTGTTGGTATATTGATACAATGTACATTGTGTTCACATTTTTATATGCAGTGTTTTATATTTGCCATCACCTTTTGGGTTTTGTAAAAGGCGATGAATTTCATGAATAGTGGAGCAGGCATAGTGGTGTGAGGAAGAAGAAGTCTGTTTGGAGTTTTTTGTTGGTCCTTTTTAAACCATTTATATAGGAAATATAAACCAACAGCTGTTATCAGTTCTATGCGGTGCTAAATGCGAAAAATATATTTGCCCTGTCTCAAATGATGATAGAGCAGAACCATGATTTGTGTGGTGGTGTTACAGAATGGAACGGATGTTCTGGAAGGTGAAAATTGTTCATATAGTGAGACATGTGTAACTGGTGATGATGATGGAACTGAAGAAGTCATTATTCAAGCTGAACAAGCCATGGGTATAAAGGAAGGAATTCCAGGTCGTATAACTTCTCCACCAATAGAGGCTGAACAAGAGGTAAGAATTTTGGGGTGAGTGTGAGGTGGTGGCAGCTTATGCTTTGAGGCATTTATGGCCAAAAAAAGAAACTGTGAAATTATACTTAAGTATTTGCTGCTTTGTGTTGTATTGTCTGTGCCATATACTTTTCGAAATTTAGATTGCGAGCCCTAAGAGAAAGTACCTTGTGGAATTCGTAGCCATTAATAGAAAGATAATATTGAAGAGTATTTTGATTTAGAGTAGCAATATGTGTACTGCAATACCTTGGCTGTAAATGGGGACCAGTGGTGGACTGTTTTAAGACACTGATTAAGCATAATGTATGGTATAACTTGGGTAACTTCCAGGCAGCTGTTTGTTCCTATCAGAAAATCATTATTAAGCACAATGTAATTGGAATTTCTACCAATTTTTACAATTTGTCAGGAAAACTGCTTTGCTTAGGAAGCCTTTGTTAGTGTCTTTAGAATGCTCATGAAATAGGATACAGTCCAAGAACATTGAGCACATCAGTAATGACACATTCACTTCCAACATTCTTAATATTTTTCTACGGACCTTACGTTCATGCATTTAGCTGACCGCTCTTTGGAAAAAGTTGAGTGTTTTGCTAACAGGTTTTTTCTGCGTGACCTGGTTTCGTAAGGTATTGATCCAGGTGCTGAACGTTTGTGGACCGATTAATACCTGAGTTTATCCACACCACTGTTGTTCGATACTCGAACCCTTGAAGAAGCTGTGTGAAGCTGTGAGCTCTGCTGATGAGGATAGCTCATACTGTAGTGCATAACATCCATTCCCTAGTCCCGCTATCAGTTTGTCTATAACCAAGCTTCACAGCTTTGGGTAATAAAATACCCTACTGCAGACAACACTGGGCCACAGACCCTTCCAGTGTTTCTCCTGTGAGTGTGGCTGTAATTTTTCTGCCACCCAGCATAGAGTCAAACCATTGCTAGTGTATCTACAAACCATGCCATTTGGCAGCCTTTGTTATGTAATGTGAAGTGCTATCAGAAGCTCCCACAATATATAGGAATGCTCAAGCATAACTTCTTGTTTTTCACTGCCTCTTGTATTTGTGTAATCACATGGTGCATAGCGGTTTATGTGGACTTACCTAGTTTGTAGGCAAATTGTTATAGATATAGGTGTCGTGTCCAAATATTCCATCTCTGATATTCCTGGTCACCTATTTTTGCATCGTTTTCTGCATGAAGAACAGAAGAATAATAGGTCAGTATGCCTTACCCTGAATATAGTTGACCTTCCCAGGTACGGGTATAAACATCATCTTAACGTGCCCACATGCTCTTTGTTTTTAACCCCTTGCTAGGCTGACTTTACTATGCACGTACTTGCGGCACGGTGCAACAGATTTTGACACACTTGGAGCAACATATTTAATACTTTCCATAATAAAAATCTTGGATTTTACATTGTACAGACTTTAAAATGCATGTGAACACTGCATTTCAGTTGTCTTGACAAACGAAAGTCAGTTGCAACTATGGGTGATGTGGCAGACATACTCGAGGTATTTTCAAATCATGTGTGCTATAACAACCTGGCTATACCTATCTTTGAAGTTAATGTATGTTACTATTGTCAATCCAAGGTTTTTGAAATGGCCTCAAGATTGTAGGAAAATTTTAGACCTGGGCCAAAGGGTATACATAAAATTCATTGAGAGTATTCTTTTAAAACAACATGCAGAACTTTATGGTGTGTTTTGATTTACTCTGGTGCTCAAAATAATGAAAATCTTTAATTTTTCTTATGTTTGTATGTAGCATATGTTTCAGTTATGAGACATGCTGTGAAATGTATCGATTGAAATTAAACAAGTTGGGTTAATGCGAGGATTGAAATTTTTGTTGGATTAGAAGGGTAATGAAATATTCCATGTGATTTGCATGTAATGCGATCAATGTATTCGTTCTAAACTGAGTTTTGTACGTACGTAACTTCAGTATGTAGCTCAAGCTTTGTGAGACCCACAAGAAAAAAAAACAATATTCAGATTTGGTAGTTTTGGACATGTATACAGGTGTGTTGACGACCAGGCAGGTTGGCAATTGTGGGAGAAGTTAATGGGCTTTATTTGAGGTCTTCCTTCAGTAAATAAAATGTGTGAAAATTTGTGTTGTGTTGGGGAACACAGTGGCAGTCTCAAATGATGGACTTCTGCACTGAATTGATTTGGCTGTTCATTGTAGAGGTCCTTAAAATTGAAATGTGTTTAAATGAAACTGCAGTAAATCAGAACCGTACAGCAATTGAATGATGCATTTTGTGTATGAAGCAGTAAGATGCATTTTCACAAATGTACAATTAGGAATGGTCAGCTAAAAGCTGCAGAAACTGGATGTGAATATCATACAGATAAGTTGGCTGTGCGCAGCTGGTGCTGATAACTTCGTTGTTGATAAAAATATTACAAACTGAACTAGAATGGTGCAGAAGAACCTAATAGGATATTCATATTTTATGTATGAGAAAAGGGAACTTTGAATGTGGTAATATCACATCACCAGATGGCATAAAAGTTATGTTGCCATTGGTTCAGCTACTTCTGTGTGAACTGTCATTATGGAAAATGTAATGCAAGTAAGGTCATCAGAATATTTTGAACCATCTGCCAAATATATATAAACATTCAAACTCGTCACTGATATTGCATAATGCTATATAAACACTCAAAATATTATATAATTCAAGCAACTTTGACCTATATATTTATTGCACTATAGCCAGTTTCCATCAACAAAATCAGCACAGTAGCAGTACTGGCTCTATAACTGCAGCTAACAGTTTCATTCAGAGCGTGGCAGAGATCAGACAGATATCTAAGCACAGTGCTAAGAAGTGCAGACTGTATCATCAATAAATTGACAGCAGGTTACATTTGGTAGCACTTACTGTGGCTTATTCATACTGCATTCTGTTACAAACTGCTATTTGGAAACTTGCAAACTGAAATATAAATTGAGTGTTTATTGACTGTTTTGTGTGCTCAAAGAACACGATATCTGAAAGGGGAAATAAATGCAAACGGAGTGTTTGGGAATGGGAAGTTGAGTGAAATATTTAGATTTAAGGAATTTAGTTTAACAGGAAGCTGCATATTGAGTTGCTTCGTAATGTGGGGATTGTAGCACGTAACATGCAAGTGGTATGAGAAATAAATGCAAAGTTTTTACTAGGAAACCTTATGGGAAAATTAAAAGTGATAATATCTTTCGGTCATACATATGAAATTGTGTTATTTGGTGCATAATAGACCAGTGACAGGCCATGCTGAACACTTTAATGAACATTCACACTATGTAAAGTCATGGAATAGCAAGTGTACTATTGCAGCTGTAGACTTCACATGGAAGGCTGATCCATGGACTTTGTTGTTTGTAATGATTCTGATGATTGTAATGGAGATAGCCTATAAAACAGGTGCAGAAGAATAAGTTTTGACAAAAGTGAGTCATTTTCTGTGCATTACTGAGGGTACACAGTGTATGGTGTTTATACAGAGCTGCACAATTTCACTGCCAGTTCTACAATGTTCGTGTAGTGAGATCAGCGTAACATGTATTGATGCATATGATGTCCTCAGTATGAATCGTCAGAACTGTGATATGGACTGTCAAGGGGAAGAGATTCCTTTTGCTATTTCGTTCACTAAAATAGAGTGCGTGGAAGATGAGTTGAGTTATATTTGTGTGTGTCCATTGTTAGGTTCATTGTGTCAATATCCAGAAATTCTAATTGCCAGTCTTCATCTCCATATCTATGTCGATCTGTCCACTTAAAGATTTCAACTGCCGTGAACAGAAATTTCTTTGTATACTTTGAATGTTTGAAGCACCTGTAAGGGTGACTGTCTGTCAGTAATGGCAGGCGCAAATAAATACTTTTTCATGCGTCATGGCCAGAATTGTGTAGAAAATCCTGACATATATGTTTTATTAATGTTATGATAAGAATTTTTTATCTCCTTGCCACCAAATAAATCATAAAGTATAATGTAGAATAAATTTTTCGTGCCTTTTTTATGTCTTTAGAAACACAGGGGAAGAATCTTAAATTGTATCATCCACATTGTGTTAGGTTAATAACACAAAGTTGTAGCATGTGTATATAATCATGAACACAACAATATTACAATTAGTAGCAATGTATAAGATAGAGCTATGTGTTTCAGCCCTGGATGTAGCCATCATCATGTTGTCCAAAGAACATATTAAGTGACTATACATTGTGTGGGGTAGTTTCGAAAGGGGACGAGTTCTCGTCTTACATCTTAAATCGCGGTATTTTCGAAACTGATTTACATTTACTGAAAATGATTTACATCAAGTGTGAACATCTTATAATTCTAACTTGCAAATTAGGTATTAAAACCATCGTACTAAAGAATTTCAAGTGCAAACTTCAGTATTTCTGAAAACATGAAATTAACTACATATATTTTAAGTGTATAGTGTTCTAGCTATGTAATAATTTTTTTTTTGAGTTGTAGTGTGCGTAATTCTTTGTCTATGTGGGCTATTTTTCCTGTATTCTTATCTTCCTTTTCGTGCGGTACGGCCGGGATCACTCACGTGAATGTGTATGGTACAAGATCTATTATTGTTTCCTTCTCTTAGGTGGGTTCTGCAGTATTGTGGGTCAGCTACATGTCTGTCAAGTTGCCATTGTTGGAGGGAGCTGTTGTGTAGAAATGTAGTTTTCTTTCTTGTAAATATTGAATATTTTTATATGGGCCTTAAAATTTCTATGTGTCATAATGTGTAAATATTCTCTATTGCACTATTATACTTGTTCCGTATTTGTTGAAAGGTTATGTATTACGGACACAGTCACATTATCGTATATCACATGTCTCTATACTACTCACTGTGTGTAGCTAATATGTATGGTCACTGTTCCCTTATCATATAACACTGATTTGTTGTACTAACACTTATGTGTGGAATCGCTTCTGAAGTTCAGATCTGCGTGAGGAGGGCCAGACAGGCAACTCACAATTCAAGAATCAAAAAGTATTATTACACAGCTACCATACAATATACTTAAAACGTATGCAATTTATTGTTTGTTTTTAAAAAATCCCGAAGTTTTACTTGATGAAACTCCTTAGTATGGTGGTTTTACTACCTAATTTGCATGTTAGGATTATAAGAAGTTGAAACTTGGTGTAACTCCTTAGCATATTTACTTAATCGCATGCTAGAGTTATAAGAAAAATATCTGTGCATGAACTATGCATCAATGTAAATGTTGGTAAATTTCACTAATCCCTTGATTTAAGATGTAAGCGTGGTCTCGTCCCCCTTCCAAAATTACCACATATATTTTGCAGTCACTTAATTTCTTTGGACAACCTGTTAATGGCCTACATACAGGGTCAAAAATATAGTTCTATCTTATATATTGTTACTAATTGTAATATTATTGTGTCCATGACTGTATGTATATATAGATATATACATGCTAAAACTTTGTATTACAGGGGAAGGAATAAAGGCATTGTGTGTGTGTTTGAAAAATGGTGGTGAGAAAAGTATTTGTACTGCAATGGGAAGAAATAACTGTAGTGTAGAGATGACTGCATAATTTGTACCATTTATTGTGTTACTGTGCTGGTCGAATGAAGCAGAGCAAATGTGTAGTGCATATTTTAAGAATGTTGTTGCTTATAAAATATTACTGTGAAAAGACTCGTGAGAAGAGCTTACTTGTGTGTCTTGTGTGTGGATGGTAGAATTATAGTAAAATTGAAGTTAAAAGAATTGGTTCTGAGCGTTTTGACTGGATATGTCTGAATGAGGGTACTGTTTGCTGGCAGGTTTTGTAATAGATTAGTGGAACGTACGTTCGTTTTCAGCAGTGAATGTCTTGATCAGCTGAGGGAGAGTGATACTGTCATATAGTACTGTAGTGCTTTGAATTGTGTGGGTGTGTGGCAAGCAGCGCAGGCATGACGGATCACTGCTCTGAGAACATGTAATCTCAATTAAGTTCTCTTACCTAAATTCTGCATCCATAAACACGTCTTTTGAAGGTTAATCTTGGATGTTGCTGCTTCTTTTTTCCGCAAATAACCTCAGTGTGCCTGCTGGTAGATATAAAGTATAAAGTTTACATGACATTCTTTAGTTGTTTATATTCGAATTTTCCTGTTTGCTGGTCGCCCTATATATTAATGTAATCTTATGTATTCATAAAAATGATATGTCGTGGAGTGGTAGCTGGAGTTAAGAAGATACTACAGAGCATTCACTGAAACTGTTACACAATGCAGTCTAACTTAATGGGACTAGATACTTATATAAGAGTTGGAATAGATGTTTGAATGTAAATGAGCTGTTGATTTGCATGTACAGTATTTACCTGCAGCAAAACATCTCTAATGTTAAGATGATCCCCCAAATATGACACACTTAGTAAGGGTATATATATTTATCCATATCTAAGACAATACCCAAGAAATTAAACGTCTGCCAATTAAATATATTTTACTACTAATATCATTTAATACACAAAGCATGTCAGACTCTCTCTCTTTATCAATTAATGTCTCTGTCTCCATCTTCACAGGGAGTGCCTTCACCTTCCTCACACTCACTCTTCCATGCCATTCCTCAACATATCACCATTAGTTTCACCCATTTCACTCTACATGCAGCACTTCACAAAACCCTTCACAAACAGCCTGCAATATGTTCTTATTTGCTGCTATGAACCACATTTGTAACACATTTATAGTTATTGAAATACAAACTTAATTGGACCACTTAAAATGCACAATTTTCTCCCCGATTAGTGTCAGAAATGTTAAGAATTTTAAATACATGTTTTCTGGATTTCTATTTTGTGTCTGTGGTCTGATCATCCTCAGTTGTCGGCCTGTTTATGGTTTTTAATTTGAAGATTGTTTCAGATTTTATTTTGGTGTCTCGGAATTAATTTTTAATTTTTCATTAGCAAATTTCCTGTTACTAACCTTCGACTAGATCTGCTCTCAGGCATATCTTAAAAATGAAAGAAGATTGTGTCATTTACCGTTAGTGATTGTGTGTTTTCTCTTGTCTTCAACTGATGATTGGGCGACGCAGGCTTCTGTTTGTGTATCCGATGCTATGAATAAACTCCCACCATTTGCGTTGTACAATATACACCAAAGTTTCATTATATATTTCCTAGAATTACCATAAACAGGCAATAAACAGGAATAGATTGTGCAGGAGCTAATCAGGGAATATCTTTGGGGCAGAATTCATGATATTCCTGCTGTCTATAAAGAAGATCAATAAAAAAATTTTTATGTAATTATAATTCATGTGATATATAAATTAAGATTTTTGACTCATTCAAAGTTTTAACCTTAGATTTTCTCTCTTTTCACTTCTTCCAGCATACTTTAAATGAACGTCTGCTCGTACATGGTGTGGATCGTCCAGGTCCTTCTCAAATGCGTAATGTAACTTTGAGGCATCAGAAGAACGTGGAAGGACAGGAAGTCATACGTAGTGAAAAGCACATATTTATGTGTGACGTGTGTAATAAGTCATTCCATTACAAGTTTTTGCTGAAGCTTCACGTAGCCAAACATTCTGAGGAGCGACCATATGTGTGTGATGCATGTGATAAGTCTTTCAAGTGGCTGCGAAATCTGAAGGTGCATCAACGCATACATACTGGCAAACTTCCATATTCTTGTCTTGAATGTAATAAATCTTTCAGGCAGTCAGGACAGCTGACGGCGCATCAACGTGTACATACTTTAGAACGACCATACAGCTGCCGTGTATGCAAAAAATGTTTCGCTCAACAGGGTTCTCTAAAGGCTCATCAACGCACACATACTGCAGAACGACGATACAGCTGCGGTATATGCAACAAATCTTTCACTGAACAGGGTAATCTGAAGGTGCATCAACGAACACATACTGGAGACCTTCCATATTCTTGTGTTGAGTGTAAGAAATCTTTCAGGTGTTCACGACACCTGAAAGCGCATCTACGCATACATAGTGGAGAGCGAAAATACTGCTGCGATGTGTGTAGTAAATCGTTCATACAGCGGCAAAGTCTGAAGTTTCATCTACTCATACATAGTGAAGAGCGTCATTATACCTGTGGTGTGTGTAGGAAATCTTTCAAACAGCCAAGTACACTGAAGGTACATGAGCGCACACATACTTAAGTCCGATCATATACCTGTGACATGTTACAAATCATTCACTCATAGATCTGTTCTGAAGGACATTTACTTTTGCATTGTAAGCAACTTCCATAAACCTTGGGCATGTATAGTTCACCCTTTATGTTGCAGAGTTTAGGGAATTGTGAGTGCACATTGTGGCATATCTCTGCCTTTAGACTACTTTAAGTTGTTTCCACTGCTGTGAAGCATAACTAGATTCACAGAGCACACCCTCTGTTTCCTGTGATACATTCAGTACAGTTGTCTTTTATGAGAAAGAGGTATTCTCAACATATAAGTCCTACAACACACTATGTACCCGTGACTAGCTGTCGGGTACAGCTGCCAGCCTTAAACTCACAATCTGAATACAACCAAATGCACGTTTCTTTGAGATGCAAGAATAATTGCTGTCAGACCCCAACTGACTATTTCAATATCTTATATCGATTAACTGCAACATGTTTCGGCTTGTATGCAAGGCTGTCATCAGTTCGAAAAGGTACTAAATTAAAAAGTGTGTGCATCACATTAGACGCATTCGTTTTGGACCTTAACTGCACAGACATCACTGCCATATGTAAAAAAGGGAATCTTTATATTTTTCATTATATTATATCAGCAAGCATTGATATAGGTCAGTTATGTAAGGCCTTGGATGTTCCTGTACAGAGTTCATCATGACGGACGGCAAATGGTCTTATGTCCAGATATCTTCATCACAAGGGGAAATCCAACTTTAAAAATTGTAAGAAGTCAAACAAATTTAGATGTAACCAGATGTTAAATGTATTCGCTATTAATTGTCCTATGAAACATTTCTGTCTCTTCATATATCAGTAAACAAGACAACCATTGTTCATATAATGTAACATTGATGCTCGTTTGTGTAACAATTTTTGCTGTGGATGAGCATTACATTCCCTGTGTTTGTGTTTGTAGCCATAGGTATTCAGCATGCAATGCAGATATGCCATATTTTTACCTGTGGCCTGTCTCACTCTACTATAATTTTCTCATAAGTCTTCAATTTTGAAAGAAAAGGTACTGAACATAAAAGATTTTTTTCTCTAAAACTTTTGTCTGAAAAATTTCTTTTTCTAAGAAGAACTGAGCGAGTTGTGATCAAAAATGTATACTGGTCTTCATGTAATGTACCCATCACTCTTGTTTGATTTTAATGAAATTTCCATTACCTAAAAGTGATTTAGGAAAATAAGAAATCTAATTTCATGTAAATCTGTCCACTACAAGTCAAGTTGTTCCATGTGGACAGATGGATGGACATGACACCATTAAATGTAGCACTGTATGTTTGAGAGGCCTGCAAACATCACAAATTGCAGGCTTCTCAAACCATAAGGTTTGAGATTGAATTTTTCTTGAATGTGTATGCTAGGTCACTGGGCAAATATTTCGATGCAGAACTGTACTGCAGTACCTGACAGTGCAGATGGTTGAAACATGACCGTTTGAAATCGTTCAGAAATATTTACCCAGTAGAAGGGAACAAATTCCCAACAATACTTGGTCCGGCATTATGTGATTATCTTTCTATTCCTCCTGCATGTGTGCAAGGATTATCATCATGAGGCCTTTGAAATATAATGTAATGCATTTGTTCGCAAGTTATATACATTTAAATTTTGTGTTTTCAATATCTACATCACCATTTTTTGTCCTTTAGAAGTATCACATTGTACATGAATTGTTTTTCTGTCTGTACAGTATCTTACAAACAAATACTGAGGTGTGCTGCTTTATTAACAACCCAAGGTTTATGCACAAACACTTAAGATAGAAATATATGTCTTCCCTACCTCTTAAGATCAGTGCTATTGGTAACTGATCACTGTGCATTGAGTTATTAAAGGGTCTATGTAAAGCAATTTAGTTGAACATAATCTTGCTATCAGTCCAGTGTTTGGTCCACAACATCAAATATAAATAAAATATAACAGTATTTCTCAGAAATAAAACTGGAGCCATTTCATAAATTACTCTAAATTATACATAATATACACAGAACAAATTTATTTAAACATTCCTGAATATATTTTATAAATATACTGGAACACAGAACTTGAATATGTGTGTGTGTGTGAACAAGGTTAGTTTTCAAAATACTGCAATTTAATCTGCAAATAAATGTGTATGAGGTGCAAAGGGATAACAAAAATCTACAGATATTAAAAATGCGTAGGTTATCACAGATTATTGGGAGCACAAAAGCTCCATTTCTCTACTCTGAATGTCCGGCACTGCTTGCGTCTGTCGCACCAACTCATTCACTGGTGTAGTGTGTGTGGATTTGGCGCTGATCTTCCACCAAATTCTACGGCAACAACTACTATGTGTAAAGGTTTGTATAGCTTTACACTAGGTAGTTAATGCTGAAAACAGTCAGATCTTAATCCGATATAAGGAAATCCACGTTAATACAAAAGCTTCTAAATATATTCTAAAATAATATGAAAAAACTGTGAACAAAAGAAATATTTAATTCCATTCACAATTAACTTCGTCAACACTAAAAGTTCACTTACCTGAATATAAGCCAAATTTCGCAAATTGAGACTTTAGATTAATCAATCGGGAAAATCAAAAATACGCATATCCGTTTACTAAAAATTTTGGGAAAGCAATTAGTCAATCAGAAAGACTTCCCTGGTTTTATTAAAAGGTGTAGTTCATCACAGAATTTGCACTAAAATTTTTTACTAATTTCAATGCTAGTCTTCTTCACTGTATCTGTATAAGTAACGGCCGAAATGCGTCTATGTTGCGTTCAGGATGCATATAACAATTCAACTACTGAATCAGCTGTCTTATATAAAGGCGAAGCATAAAGTCAGCTTTTCTAAAAGGGTTAACGAACTCTCACGCCATTTTCAATGGTACGAACGTCAATAGGAATAACGAACAACATCGGTAATCGCTGAATACATGAAAGTGCGTTGCAGTCCTTCCTGCTTGTGTGTCACAAGTAAGGTTTCCATTCTGATTTAGAATTGCAAGTTTAAAACAAAATGAGAATTAAATATTCACTACATTGTCAAGGCCTTCACCTTCATAGTACCTAGAATTGTGTCCTGGAAGTTCATCAACACGGCGGTGTGGAATACGAGAGAAACGTAGCTTGATGACAGGAGTCTGCGGTGTTCAGTGTACTTGGTTACATCTCCTTCCACATACGGTACTTCCGTAGCCTCTATTTTTGAAGTGATGAAAACTCCTGCAAAGAATTAAATTATTTTGAACTTTCGCTCAGTTCGGTGCAAAGTCCAAAAACTTAATACCATGACTCCAAAACGAAACAACTAATTACAAATATTAATGTTCTGTCCTATATTCTTATACTAGATATATACACACGATATGAAAAAAGAAATATATTGTGTAATATACATGTCAGCTTCTCAATAGATTTGGTTTTGGACAACATACTGTTTGTGACTTTAAAGAAAATGTTTTACAAAATATAAAAAAATTAATTAGAAGCACCAAAAATTTAAAGCATATTACATACACTTGCTGTTAATAATAACCTCCATATTATACAGAACTATAAATTTGCCTTTCGTTTTGTATGGGTGTGAAAGTTGGTCGCTGACATTAAGGGAGGGATGTAAGCTGAAGGTGTTTGAGAATAGAGTGTTAAGGAGAACATTTAGGCCTAACAAGGTACAGGTAACAGGGGATTGGAGAAAACTTCATAATGAGGAGCTAAATGATCTGTAATTTTCACGAAATATTTTTCGGGTGATAAAATTGAGAATGAAAGGGGCGGACATTATAGCACTTTTGGGGGGAGGGGAGAGGCGTGTACAGGGCTTTGGTGGGGAAACCTGAGGGAAAGAGACCACTGGTGAGACCCAGGCGTAAATGGGATAATGATATTAAGATGGATCTTCAGGGAATGGGATTTGGGTGTATGGACTTAATTAGTT
>JGI24699J35502_11133846_pt1 | contig 17017 bp, 13 predicted proteins | sample TergutMp193P4_FD_35502 | JGI IMG/M metagenome (IMG submission 35502) | reverse complement strand
TTGAAAAATAATCCCCTTCAGGAATATCATGCCGCCTGTTTCAATCTGGATCAGAAACATTGCAACAGTTTTATTCGTGTTTTGTATCGTATTCTTGGGCAATGTCTTGGGGATGCGCAAGCCATGCCTGCCGAAACGCAGGAGGAATTTGAGCAAGAGTTCAAGGCACAATTGGGTGGAGAAAGCCTTCCGATTTTGCTGCATGATGGAACCGAACGGGAGATTCCCCGTCCTGTCGATCGGGATGAGCAACAGGAACATTACAGCGACGAGAAAAAGAAACGCACGCTCAAAAATCAATCCTTATAAAGATCAATGCACTGATAAATGAATTGAGAGAATATCTGACTAGTGGAACTGGAAATCCGGAACCGTTAAAGGGTGAGAGAAAAGGGCAATGCTCATACCGAATCACTCAAAAGTACCGCTTGCTTTATGAGATTCATAAAGATATTGTAAAGGTTATTTTGCTTACCGCATGGGGACATTACGAAGACAAATAATATGTTTTACAACATAATTTCATCCTTTCGAAGATATTCGCGAAAGGGTATTGCATCAAATAAAATAATTCGTATTTTTGTGCAGTTCTTATAAGGAAATCTTTCAAATATTCTTATTCTCAAAGGCGTCCAGAAGTTATATTTTAGATGCTTTTTTACATGAATTTCATATCGTTTTTACAAATTAATTATAAATAATTGATTATAAGTTGAAAAAATTAGATGTATTATCAGTTAGGTTTTTTGATTATGGGTTTTTGGCAATTTTGTTTTCTTCAATAAACACTAATTTTTGTCTTTTGGGGTATTGATTATCAACGATTTTTATCCGACCTTTGTTCCTGTATATTTCAAGGCGACTGCTAATTAAATTAAATATATGAACGAATTACTCCCTTTGGTAGAAGAATCCGGAAAAGTAATCGGAAGCGCTTCACGCACAGAATGTCATAATGGAAGCAAGCGATTGCATCCGGTTGTGCATTTGCACCTGTTCAACGGAAAAGGAGAATTACTTCTCCAAAAACGGGCGAAGGATAAAGATATAGAACCGGAAAAATGGGATACTTCGGTAGGAGGTCATGTGGATTGGGGTGAAAACATCGAGGATGCATTATTCCGAGAAGCATGCGAAGAATTGGGAATCCAGCGTTTCCTTCCGCGCTTTCTGCATTCTTACATTTTTGAATCAGAAATAGAAAAAGAGTTGGTTTATGCTTACCAAACCGTTTATGAAGGTCCTTTCGCGTTCGACGCGAAAGAAATAGACGATATAAAATTCTGGCAATTGAAAGAAATACGCCAAAGATTGGGAATGAATATTTTTACTCCCAATTTCGAAAACGAATTCCTTTTTTTAACCGGAGGCAAAGGTTGGACTAACGTTCAAATATCCGGAAAAAATAAGTCAGTTTGATGCTGATCACTTGGTTGGAGGAAGCCTGAAAGATATCGCTTCTGCGGTTGTTGAATATATCTGATAAACCAAAATAGTACCGTCCTTCTAAAAGAAAGGCTCCCGGCTTCGTCCGCACTTCCACCCCCATTCCTCCGCACAGACCATAATCGATTTTTTTTTGTATCGGGAGGTCGTAGTAATCGTAAGGTACGTTAATGTCCCGTTCCAATTCTTTTGCGCCTATATTGTACCCGATTTGCGGACCAGCATTAAAAATGAACCGCGTTTTTTTTCCTAAATCTGCATAAAACTGAGTCATCAAAGGAAGCTCTATGTATGTTAACGAACGGGCGTAATGATTGAAAAACCTTACGGTATCCGTTTGCTCTTTCCAGCCTCTTACAGCGTAATTGACTTCCACTTGGATGCCGAAATTCTTTTCCGAAATGTACCGGACTGTCAATCCGCCGGTTCCCTTGCATAACATTTGCTGAAGAACCCTCGGATTAAAATGTACCTGCGACAAAGCAATACCTGCATTCGCTCCGTACGACCATTCAGGCCGAAATCCATTATTCTGCGAAAAAACCGTCCAAGTTGTGAACAAAAACAATAAGCCGGAAATCACTCGCTTCATGCCTGTCTCTTATTTTATACCTTTTGTGACAATATTAAAATCTGGACTAAATTCGATCAAAAAAACATTCGCATTGATGAAACCACTCCAATTATTCAATCTTTCAAAATAGAAATCGGTTTGTATGCCATCATAAACCAACTTGTTGATATTGGCTTCATAAGCGCTTCCGTAACGATAAAGCAATTGAATAAAATACATGCCGGTATCGTATCCCAGCATTCCAAATTTTGGAAACGTATTAATCAATTCCCTTGAATACCAATTCTGATAGTTGCTATAAAAAGATTTCACTTTCGGAGATGTAGGATTTGCATAAAAAATGCTGAAAAAGATCGCGTTGAGTCGGAAAAAATCTTCCGTGCGCTCTTTGCTGTAAATTTGCCAAGTAGGATACCCAAACAGAGAAATGGACGTTTGCGGCTTAGCGTCTAATATACTTTTCAAAGGTACAATCAGGTTGCCCAACGATTCCGCTCCGTCATCGACAGGAACAATTACATTGTTTTTACGGTCATCGAGCGCTTTGGAAATATCCGCCGATATATTTTTACTTGTTCCGACTTCCTTATAAAGGATTCTTTTAGCATTCAAGTCTTTTTTTACGGTTTCTACAAAATCAGAACGATTATTTGCCGATCCAAATTGATAGAAAATGATATTCGCATCTTTGTATTTATTGCAAAAAGCGTTTGAAACTTTGGAATACAAATAAGACGAAGGCATGTTGATCTGATATACATTATGATAAACCAGCGGGTCGTCGTTTTTGGAAAAAGGAATCACGTAAAGGATGTTTCTTTCACTGCTGAAATCCGAAATCAAACCAATTTGTTTGTTCGACAGACCGCCGATAATTATATGTACATCCTGCATGGATGGCATTTTAAATACGTTGGATAAGAGATCGACACCCGAACCAATATCATGAATTTGCAAATCCACCGAAATGCCTTTCTTTTTGAGCGCATCCAAGGCGAGTAAAAAACCTTCGCAGTATTCTACCATCCGGTTGTTTTCGGCATTTTTAGGCGTAGTTCCTTCTTTCAATCCGATCGGCAACAACAAAGCAACCCGGATCGTTTTGAATCTATCCGTTTTTAAAGTAGGATACAACAAGGAATTAGTCATAATCTGGTTGTAGTTATCGTCTCCTTCCATAGGAGAGGTCACTTTATTCGTTGGAATGCGGATGATTTTGCCTATCGTAAACGTTTCGATAGATAAACCCGGATTAGCGCTCACGATATCTTCTCCTTTCATTTGGTATTTCCGCGAAACGGAATACAACGTTTCTTGCGGCTGAATGGTGTGGTAAAAATACGAACCGGACTTTTGAGGAATTTTCAATTGAGCTCCGGCTTTAATTCCTTCTTCACTTCCGGGATTTAACATATAAATCTCTTCGACGGTAACGTTATACATTTTGGAAATAGAATAAACGGTTTGGCCTCTTTCCACCGTATGTAAAAAATAATCTTCTTCTTCTGCAAAAACGGAAGTACTGGCAGGAGATAATCCTTCCGATTTTACATTGTACAAGTGGATGCTCACCAATAGAAAAGCGATCAATACTCTTCGTAACATCATAAAAAATTTCTAAAGTTGTTTGCAGATATAGCGCAAAGTTAGAAATAATTCTTATATTTACGGCATGAAAAAAGCAATACTTCATATAATATGCTTGTTTGGCACATTTCCCGTTTTTCCACAATATCTTGTCAAAGGAGGAAACGGACAGCCTCTTTTGGCCGAAGACAATAATGCCATACAGGTCTATTTGTTGAACGGTCTGAACGATGCGCAGATTTCCTATACCTCCAGCACGGCAGGAATGCATCAGTGGTATAGATACAATACGCGGGTAGGCGAAGCAGTTCCGGTGGTTTCCCAGCAAAACGGGAATACATCTACCCTTAGCGGCCTCAACGATGGATATGGCTACTATGTAGAATCGTCGACGGGATTTGCAGCTCCTGTTTGGGTGATCGACTACAGCCAATATCTTCCTTCTTTTCTTTCTTTTTTTGTTCAGGAAGAAGACGATAAGTGTCAATACCTAAAGTTGATTGCCAATGTAGATGCGGATCCCTTGGTTTATTATACAATCGCAGGAGAACGCAGAGAATTGCAACGTACTTACCATCTGCAGTACGACGGCTTAAAATGGGATGAAGAAACGAAGACGTTTCTTCCGGTGGAAATCGATCAGAGTCAAAAGGGAGTTATTTCGGAAATCGTTATTGACGCTCCCCTGAAAAATACCGCGTTTACGTTGAGAGGAGACGATTACGCCAAATATTTCGGTTTGGAGCAGATTAATAAAACGGCTGTATATGAAGCAATCGCTTTGGATATACACAGCGAGGCAACGATTCATAGAGACACAGGCGAGAACGAACAAAGCGATGGAAATACCGATTTGGGAGGATCGGCCCCAGTAGTAATTGATTTTACCGCCTCTGCCAACGAACCGGTGGCCGCTATGTATATATGGGAAATTTTCAAACTCAGCGAAGATGGAAGAGACAGTACAACCATTGTCCGATATGTGGATAAATCGGTCAATTATCCTTTCAACCAATCGGGAAAATATGCGGCTCGCTTGGAAGTAATCAATGCAAATTCTACGTGCTTCGATAATTCATCCGTTTTCAATATATCCATTGAACAATCGGTTTTGAAATTGCCAAACGCTTTTAGTCCGGGAAGTTCTCCGGGAATCAATGATGAATACAGAGTTTCCTACCGTTCGCTGATCAGCTTCAAAGCATCCATTTATAATCGGTGGGGAAATCTTTTGTATACATGGAATGATCCCTCCAAGGGTTGGGATGGGAAAGTAAATGGAAAGTTTGTTCCTACAGGCGTTTATTTTATTGTTGTAGAAGCCAAGGGAGCCGATGGAATAAGATACAAAGAATCGAAAGATATTAACATTTTACGTTCAAAAAACAATTAATTTTATTTTTTAATTCACATAATATTAAATCTGTATGGATAAATCACACTCTTTTGACTATAAAAACGGCGTAATAATAGTACTCACAGTAGTAACTACCGTTTTATTAACCTTTTTCTTAATTGGAAGCAAAGATCCGGGAGATGTTAACGAGCGCCGAAACAGCGTTCCAAATCAAACCATTTCAGTACCGGTTCCTTCCTTTGTTAAATTTTGCGATCTCAACATTAACTTGGATCGTTTGGATATGCGGGAACGTTTCGATCGTGAAATCAATGTTTTCACCTATTTTCACTCTACTACCTTGATGTATATCAAAAAAGCCAACCGTTATTTTCCGATTATCGAACCTATCTTGCAAAAAAATGGCATTCCAGACGATTTCAAATATTTGTGCGTCATCGAGAGTAATTTGGACACACGTGCATTGTCGCCGGCCAAAGCGGCTGGTCTTTGGCAATTTATGGAATCTACGGCGAGAGACTACGGTTTGGAAATTCGAGACGAAGTGGACGAGCGTTATCACATTGAAAAAGCGACGGAAGCCGCTTGCCGTTACTTGAATGATTCTTATTATCGCTACGGCGACTGGGTCAACGTGGCGGCTTCGTACAATGCCGGCATTGCAAAGATTTCTTCAGAGATGGTGAAGCAACAAGTGGACAATGCCTTCGATTTGCTTTTAGTTTCGGAAACTTCGCGTTACGTTTTTCGACTGATGGCGATAAAGGAAATTTTTCAGAATCCGCAAAAATATGGATTTATCCTGAAAAGAGAAAATCTTTATCCTCCTGTAAAAGTGGATTATGTAGATGTTACAAGTGGAATCTTCGATTTTGCCTCTTTTGCCAAAGACTATGGAATCAATTATATGATATTGAAAGAATACAACGTGTGGTTGCGCGATAACAAACTAATGATTCCCCGCGACGGAAGAACGTACCAGATTGCCATTCCCAGACAAAGCGATCTATACTACGACAAAAATCACATCCAAGTTCACAATAAAGATTGGGTCATTGATTAAAGAATTAAAAATAAATAACGTGTAATCGTATGTATCTCAGCTATGGGGGCAGTTTCGTGGAGAAAATGGGGGAGAAGGAGGAAGAAATAATGCATGCCATTTATATTTTCATATCCGCTATTCGTGTTCCGGCCATCATCACTTTGGATTGATTGGCAAAAGAGCTTAACCGTACAAAGCCTTTACCGCCGGCTCCGAAACGTTCGCCGGGAGAGGATAGTATATGACACTCATTAAGTAATTTATCAAAGAGTTTCCAGGAGGAAGCGTAAGGAGATTCAACCCAAATGTAGGGTGAATTTACTCCGCCCCAAAATTTCAACCCGGCGGTTGTTAACGACCGCCGGAGTATCTCTGCATTCGACATATAGTAGTTGACATTTTCGCAAATCCAATCGAGCCCTTCATTATTGAAAAGAGCTTCGGCTCCTTTTTGGATAATATACGAAGGGGTATAATTTTTTATTGTCTGTCGTTTTCTCCACAACATATTCAATCCGGCGCTTCTACCTGCTCTGAGCGAATATCCGGATATTTCCTTCGGTATAATTGTATATCCGCAATGCAGACCTGTAAATCCTGCATTTTTCGAGAAACTGCGAAATTCGATCGCTACTTTTTTGGCTCCCTTTATCTCATAAATCGTTTGAGGTATGGCCGGATCAGTGATAAATGATTTGTAGGTGACGTCGAACAAAATCAGCACATCATTTTCTATGGCGTATTTCACCCATTTTTCGAGAACTTCGCGAGTCATTACGCATCCGGTCGGATTGCACGGAGAACTTAGGTAGATTACATCCGGACGCAGTTTGGGAAATTCCGGCATAAAATCCTTCTCCTTTTTACATTCAAGATAAATGAGGTGACTCCATTGACAGTTTTCATTTAGCTCTCCGGCACGGTTTCCGATGACATTCGATTCAATATAATCTTGGGAAACAGGGTCGATCACTGCAATACGATTGTCGCGGCAAAGAATATCTCCAAATCCGGCTATATCTTCTTTTGTCCCATGATTAATAAAAACCTCGTCGCTGTCTATTTTAACTTTGTAGCTTTTGAAGTTATATTTTATAATGGCATCAATAAGAAACGGGTAACCCTCCATCGGACCGCGACCTTGGAATGTCGTCTCGTCTCCCATTTCGACGATCGCTTGGGTCGCCGCTTTCATTACGCAGGGAGCTAAAGGAAGGACTACATCGCCGCTGTCGAGTTTTATCAAGCTTACGTTACGGTTGATTGCCTGAAACAAGTTAACCTTTTTATCTATTTTGCTTTGAATTTCGTCGTTGACAACCTTCAGAAATTGAGAGTTAATAAGTACCATAATCTTTTTGTTTTATTTTCATTGCAAAGATAGATAATCCTAAAATACAATACAATTTTAGCGTTTCTCATTGTTTTTTATTTCTCAATAGGTTATCCAGATATGCGAAATATCGGCATATTATAATACATATCCTTCGCTAAAATCATATAGTATTTCATTGAAGTTGATAATTTAAATATATGTGACTATATTTGTAAAAATTTATTACGACTAATTGACGATGAATTAATAATTTATATTCTCAACAAAAGACCAAAGAGTCTAAACGATATAAAAAATGATTCGTAACATTAAGGAAATGAAGGAGATAAGTAAATCAGCCGCGTAATTTGGCAAAACAGCAACAATCGAATAAAAAACAGATAAAGAAATGGAAGAGTATGTATTAGACGAATTGGATTACAAAATTCTAAACCTTATTTCAAATGATGCCCGAATGTCGTTTCTGGAGGTTTCGCGAATCTGTAACGTTTCGGGAGCGGCTGTTCATCAGCGTGTTCAAAAAATGATGACTAACAACATAATCACAGGTTCCGAATTCAAGCTCAATTTAAACAAAATAGGATATGAGACATGCGCCTACTTGAGTCTCCGCTTCAGCGAATTTGAAGAGATCAATACCATAGTAGAAAAATTGAATGCAGTACCGGAAATTGTCGAATGTCATTTAACCGTTGGCGATTATGACTTGTTTGTAAAGGTGTATGCTCACAATAATGCTCATCTTTTAGATATTGTTAAACGCTGGATTAAACCGCTCAACTTGGTTCGCATGGAATCAATGATTTCGTACGGAGAAGTTTTTCGTAAGCAAATACTTTTTACCGACAAGATTGAAGAAATATAAACTGTTTTAGCATATTCCTTTAATGATAATAAAACAAATTATTTTTGTTGAAAATTGGAAAAACAGGCTTATTTCTCTGCTTTTATAAACATATTATCAAAATTTATAATGACTTTTTTGAACAATGAGATGAAATCCATTCCCAACGAACCGTCTTCATGGCGCTGAAACGAAAGCGTCTTATCCAACAAAACGTCCACATGAGTTAATTCGAAGCCGCAATTGCCAACAATTAATGGAAATTTCGATATTTGATAAGAATCAACAAATACAGTACCTCCGTATCCTCCTCTACAAACTGTTTTTTTGTTTCCTTCCTCTTCGAATTCTTTTTTATGTTTTTCGTAATAAACAGCGTATAAATCGGTCTTTACATTTCCTGTATCGAAATGCAACAGCAACTTTTCTTTATTCGAATAGGCTTGTAAATAGGGTTGTCCATATGCAAGCATAAGATTGCATCCATATAAAGGCAACTTCGTCTTTTCCACAGGAAAAACAATTTCCTTTTCTTCAGGATAGATTTGTATTTCACTCACTCTTTTCATAAAATCCATGCCTAATATAGCATCTATTTGAAAAATTGTATCAACGGATTCATTTGGCAAACCTATTATAATGTTTGGATTCTTGAAAACAATATCTCCCACTCGGATGCTATCTATTGTTCCTCTTTTACCAACATTGGATTTAATTCCGTTTATGTTGAACGATTCTTGTGTTATGCGCAACTTCATTTCATCTGCAAAACGCTCAGAAACAAAGGTATATTCGGATCCTGTATCGAAAATAAATTGATATTCTTTCTCTCTTATATTTACAGGCACATTAATCGTTTGCCCTCTATCTGTTTCATTGATAGTAATGGGAATTTCAATGTTTTTATCAGGACGAATGACTTCTGGCCTCGGCTCATTCCGCATTTTTTTATAAAAATCTAAAGTTTCATTGTGAACGGGAAATTCTTTTGAATCGGCAAATTCAGAAATTTGAGTTAAGAAATTCGACAGATTATCTGCGCTTTCGGCATATAATCCTTGTTCTCCCAAAATGATACTTTTAATTAAAATCAAATTACTGATATTCTCAAATCCGATTTCATTCTGTGCATTAGTCAGCAACCAGTCGATGGCCTGAATGGCCTGTTGAGGTTGATTAAAATAGTAGCCGATCATGGCTTCCGAAAGATGTCTTAACATTTCAGATTGAATCTCTTCTTTCAATTTGGGATATTCATTTGCCAATGCAAACCAATCGGCCTGATTGATTAAATAACCAATTTTTTCATCCGCCTCTTGAGCTGTTATCACTTCATTGATTCCAGTAAGAATAACAAAAAATAGTACAAAATATCTTTTCATTTTCTTTGTTTAAATGGCTTAAATGTATGAATTAACGCTATTGAAAAGGGCTTACGCCTTTCTTATTTTATCCTATACTCCTAAATTTTTTGGGCGTCATTCCTGTATGTTTCTTGAAATATTGCCCAAAAAACGAAGAATTGGGAAAGTTCAGTTCATCCGATATTTGCAAAACGCTTAAACTGCTGTCTTGCAACAAGCTTTTTGCTTGTTTGATCACCATATCATTGATCCAAAAGGAAGCGCTCTCCCCTGTTTTTTCTTTAATCACCGAAGAAAGATAGCGTGGCGTAACACATAATTCCCGGGCATAATAGTCGACCTCCCTGTGTTTGATGTATTTCTTGGCCATCAAAAACAAAAATTTACGGACAAGCAATTCCTTTCGCGAAACCACTTCCTGCGTAATAGGCGTGCTTTTTTTATAGACCGCCGCTATTTCGCAATATACGACCCGAAACAAGCATTTGATAATTTCCTGTCGGAAAGGATGGTTGCGGCAGTTGTTTTTCTGCATCATCAGCCGGCACGATTCTGAGATGGTCCTTTGTTCCTCGTCTGTCAACGATATACAGGGATTATCTTTGATATACAGATAGTAATCCATAAACGAAGGCAATTGAATATCGTTGAAAAGCTCTCTATTCGCACCGATTCCAAATCCTTCAAAATCATCGCTTTTGCGTATCGGTTGCAGGATGGAAGCAGGAAAAGCGACGCACATATCGCCTGCTTTTAACCGGTAATTTTTTAAATCAAGAAAAAAATCCGCTTCTCCCCGCTTACAGATGAAAATGCCGCCATCTGCTAATTGTTGCGGAGAAGCATTCACATCAAAAATACTTTCCTCAAAATCATAGAAGGAGTTCGCCGAATCTTTCATATTAAAATTTAATTTACTGCAAAGCTAAATATAAAATGTATCCAATACAAAATAAAAAAGTGATAAAAAGTACATATAGAACATTTTTGAGTAAAAATAAGAGTTGTTTTAGCTAGCATACCCTTTTACCTTTGCAAAAATTTTTGAAAAAACGTTTTAAGCATGAAAAAAATGATCGTATGCTTGGCAGGGCTGGCGTTTATAGCTTCAGCCTGTTCGCACAAGAAAGCGAACGAGGAAACCGTTCAAACCGTCAAAGTGGACACCGTACGCGTATATGGTGAAAAAGGCAGCGCCACCTTTCCCGGAAAAGTCAAAGCTGCATCTGACGTCAATTTGGCTTTCCGCATCAGCGGGCCTATAGCAAAAATGTATGTCGATGCGGGAAGCTATGTGAGGAAAGATCAAGTATTAGCTGAAATTGATTCACGCGACTATGCCATCCAATTGTCCGCTACCGAAGCCGAATATAAACAAATCAAAGCCGAAGCCGAACGGGTTATTGCGCTATATGAAAGAGGCAGCGTTGCTCCCAACGACTATGACAAGGCCGTGTCGGGCCTGAGTCAAATCACGGCGAAATACAATGCGCATAAAAACGCATTGGGCGATACCAAACTGCGCGCCCCATTCGACGGTTATGTACAAAAACGTTTTTATGAGTCAGGGGAAACCGTTGGCGCAGGAATGCCTGTCATTTCAATGATTAGTACGAACATGCCGGAAGTGGAAATCAATATCCCGTCGTCCGACTTTATCCGTCGCGACCAGTTCGAATCATTTTCGTGTACCGTAGATATTTATCCCGACAAAATATTTCCATTGGAACTGATTGGCGTAGCGCAAAAAGCAAACCTCAATCAACTTTACGCCATGCGGCTGAAAATAAGAGATCATACCAAACAATTGCCTGCGCCCGGTATGGCGGCTATGGTGACCGTACAGTTCAAAGCGGAGAAAACGGCGTTGGTATATATTCCCCTTTCTGCTGTATTTGAAACCGAAGGCGCATCGACTGTATGGGTCTACAATAAAGATACGCAAGAGGTGAAAGCCCGTACCATCAAAATACAAGAAGTCCACACCGACGGAACAGTAGTTGTCTCCGAAGGATTAAGCGAAGGTGAAATTGTGGTTGCTGCAGGCGTACATGTATTACAAGCGGGCGAAAAGGTGAAGTTGTTGCCCGCTGTATCACCCACTAATATAGGAGGTTTATTATGAACGATTGGGGAAATTGGGCTTTAGGCAACCGCAAATTGGTGCATTTCATTCTCGTCGTATTGGTTATTGGCGGAGGGCTTGCATTTTACAACATGAGCAAGTTGGAAGACCCTGAAATCAAGGTAAAGCAAGCAGTGGTAGTAACCACCTATCCGGGTGCGTCGGCACATCAGGTCGAATTGGAAGTAACCGATGTGATGGAAAAGAGCATTCGTTCGATGAAAGACCTTGAATCTGTATCAAGCCGTTCGATGAACGATGTATCAATGATAACCGTTAGTCTTTCGACGTTGGTAAAAAACCAGGATATCCAAGAACATTGGAATATTTTGCGCCATAAGGTGGACGATGTGCAAAGAAATTTGCCCGAAGGCGCGGGAAAATCGATAGTGATGGACAATTTTGGCGATGTGTATGGGATTTTTTACGCCATGACTGCCGACGGATTTTCCGATCGCGAAATGGGCGATTATGCCGAATTGGTGAAACGTGAAATACAAACGATTGACGGAGTTTCGGATGTAATTATCTATGGCGAACGCAAAAAGTGCATCAACATCGAACTATATGAAGACCGCATGGCTACCTTGGGCGTTCACCCCGCAGAAGTACTTGCCACCCTTAACGGGCAAAACAAAACGGTCTATTCGGGCTATTATGAAAGCAAGGGTTACCGCTTGCGTGTGGCAGTTAACGACAAATATAAAACCGTAGACGACATTGGAAACCTTTTGTTGCAGGGACACGAAAACGACCAACTGCGTTTGCGCGATATCGCCAAAGTGGCGGAAGATTACGAAAATCCTACCTATAATGAAATGCGCTACGACCGTCAACAAGCTTTGGGTATTGCTGTTTCGGCCTTGAGCGGTACGGATATTACTAAAATCGGCAAGCAAGTAGAAAATAAATTGGACTATTTGAGAGAAAACCGCTTACCTGCGGGAATCGTCTTGCATAAAGTATTTTACCAACCCGACCGGGTCAATGAAGCTTTGAGCTCATTTATGATTGCTTTGCTTGAATCCGTACTGATTGTCATTGGTATATTGATGTTGACCATGGGCGTCCGGAGCGGGCTTATTTTGGCAACCAGCCTTTTTGTAGTCGTAATGGGTTCGTTTCTCGTGCTAAATCTGTTTCACGGGACCTTGCAACGGGTGTCGTTAGCTTCTTTTGTATTGGCTATGGGTATGTTGGTGGACAATGCCATTGTAATTATCGACGGGATATTGGTGGATATGAAACAAGGGAAACCACGCCGCACAGCGCTTACTCTCATTGGACGAAAAACGGGCATGCCTTTATTGGCGGCTACGCTTATAGCAATACTTGCATTTTTCCCCATTTTTCTTTCTCCTGATACAACAGGGAACTATGTGCGCGATTTATTTATCGTACTGGCCGTCTCGTTGCTATTAAGTTGGGTGCTGGCTTTGACGCAAGCTCCTATAGAGGCTAATGCCTTATTCCCTATCCGGCAGAAAAACAAAAATGGAAATCTATTCGACAACAAAGCCTACCGTGTGTTGCGCCGGTTATTGTTCTGGCTTTTGAATCATAAGACTATTACTATCGGCATTGCCGTCGCATTGGTGATAGTCAGCATATTTTGCTTTCGTTTTCTGCCGCAAGAATTTTTTCCCGATATGGATTACGACCAATTTTATATCGAATACAAATTGCCGGAAGGAAACAACAGTACGGAGGTGAAAGCCGATTTGGAAACAATGGAAAATTATTTGCTCAGCCGGAAGGAGGTTAAGCATGTAACTATGTCGATTGGTGGAACGCCTGCTCGCTACAATTTGGTACGTTCCGTTGCCGATCCTTCGCTTTCGTATGGCGAACTGATCGTGGATTTCAATTCGTCTAAAGAACTTGTAAAAAACATGCAAGCCATACAGGATTCTCTTAGCGCATCCTATCCGGATGCTTATGTGCGGATTATGCGCTATAACCTCATGTATAAAAAATATCCGATAGAACTGCAATTCAATGGCCCCGACCCTGCGGTGCTGCGTAAACTTACCGCACAAGCAGAAGATATTATGCGACACAGCAATAAAATACACCTCATCAATTCTGACTGGGAACCTAAAACGCCTACTTTGATGATAGATTACAACCAACCGATTGCCCGCAACATCGGGTTGAACCGTCAGGATGTAGCGTTGTCGTTGCTTTCGGCAATGGGTGGAATCCCCGCCAGCGTATTTTACGACGGCAATTACAGTCAAACCATTTATCTGAAAAGCATCGATAAAAACGGCAAACCCATCGAATCGTTCGACAATATTCCCGTTTTTAGTATGATACCTTCTTTGAGCGGATTGAATAAGCAAACGATACAAGGTTTAATGACAGGCGCAGTGTCGGAAGAAGATTTGTTGGAATCCGCATTGAGAACGGTTCCGTTAAGCCAAGCTTCGAACGGCGTAAAAATAGTATGGGAAGACCCCGTGATCGTGCGTTACAATGGACAACGCGCCATGAGAGCACAGTGCAATCCCGTGTCAGGAGCTTCCGCTGAAGAGGCTCGTCAAAGCATTATCAAAGAAATAGAAAACATTCCTTTACCGGAAGGATATACGATGCAGTGGGAAGGCGAACACAAAGCAAGTTCGCAAGCGACACACTATTTGTTCGGTTATCTTCCTTTGGCTATCATCCTGATGATAATCATTCTTATCATGTTGTTTAAAGATTATAGGAAACCGCTGATTATTTTCTGTTGCATCCCTCTTGTTATGGTGGGAGTGATAATATCCATACTGATATCGGGAAAAAATTTCGGCTTTGTCGCCATAGTAGGTATGTTGGGGCTGATAGGAATGATGGTGAGGAACGGGATTGTACTGATGGACGAAATGAACCTGCAAATAACTTCCGGCGTAGAACCAGTCAAAGCGCTGCTCGACAGTTCGGCCAGACGTTTCCGTCCTGTGACGATGGCTGCACTTACCGCCATATTAGGGATGATACCGTTGTTGTCCGATAGCTTATTCGGCCCTTGTGCAGTCACGATTATGGGTGGATTGTTGTTCGGGACCGCCACCACCCTGCTATTTCTTCCGGTATTGTATGCTGTATTTTTTAAGATAAAAGTAAAAAATAAAGAATAATGAAATCAAAATATTTTTCGGGTTGGGTACTGATCCTTGCCCTCTCAATAGGAACAGTCCATGCACAACAAATAATGACGCTTGAAAAGTGCCGCGAATTGGCATTGGCAAACAATAAATCGGTCACTATTGCTGCGCGTAACAAAGAGAAAGCCGAATATACCCAAAAAGCGTATGTAGCGAATTATTTTCCGAAAATATCGGCTTCGGGAAACTACCTATATACCAATATGGCGCTTAACAAAACCCTATCTGGAAACTACCTGCCGACTTTCGTTCCAGATCCTGCTACGGGACAATTAGTACCAAATATATTGACTATGAATCCCGACGGAACCCCTATATTCAAAGAATACGCTTATTTTCCCGATATGGATATTTCGTTGAAATTGAACGGGACATGGATGGCGGGCGTGAGCGCTGAACAACCGATTTATACGGGCGGAAAAATTACGTCGGCCTACAAAATGTCGAAGATAGGCAATGAAATAGCGGGATTGAATCAAAAACTTACTCATGCTGATATTATAGTGAAAACAGACGAGGCCTATTGGACCTACGTGCAAACCAACGAATTGTTGAAAGTGGCTTTATCGTATCAAAAAGTGGTTACGGAAGTGTTGCGCAATGTGCAGGATGCGCAAGAAGTCGGGTTGAAACACAGAAACGATGTATTGAAAGTACAGGTAAAAGTAAACGAAGCCGAATTGCAGGTACGGCAGGCGGAAAACGGGGTGCAACTTTCGCGTAAAAATCTTTGCCACGTGATGGGCATTCCACTGAATAGTGAAGTGATCCTTCCTGCGTCATTCGACGAACCTTCTTTGGAAAACATCGACCGTTCGGCAGACTACAGAAGCCGTCCCGAATACGCAATGCTCGAAAAGCAAATACAATTGAAGGAACAGCAGGTGAAACTTACCCAAAGCGATTTTCTACCCAAAGTAGGCGTAATGGCAACCTACGGATACTTAAGCGGGCTGAAATTGAATGGCGATAAGTTGTTTGACAAGGCTTCGTTTTTTGCGTTGGCTTCCGTCAGTATCCCCTTGTTTCAATGGGGCGAAGGGCGCAATAAAATCCGTGCGGCCAAAGTCGAACGCGACGTCGCACAATTACAACGGGACGATATCGGCGAACAAATGGAACTTGAATTGACAAAAGCATTGGACAAGTGCGATGAATCGAATTTGGAAGTGCAACTGACCGCCCGTTCTTTGGAACAAGCGCAGGAGAACATGAAAATAAGCGGAGACCAGTATGCGGAAGGAATGGAGACGCTGGCCAATTTTTTGGAAGCGCAGACTGTGTGGCAACGTGCATGGATGGAAAACATTAACGCTAAAACCCGCCAGCGCTTTAATCAAACTTATTATTTGAAAGCGGCAGGGAAATTATAATATTTTTAAATATATTAGAGTTCATGTAAAATAAACCTTTTATATTACGTGCGCGTCTTGTTCTAAAATAGCTTTACAAAAAGAGAAAGAGTTTAATTTTAATTTTTAAGAAGAATGGTTGGCGGTGTTTAAAAAAGCGCTACTTATCTATGCCTCTCATAGGGCTAATGAATCGGCGGAGGTGTTCTAAAAAGTATGCTGGTATAAAAATTTGACAATGAGAGAAAAAGAGTTATATTTGTTTTATGAAAATCACAATAGAACTTTACTGCCCTCATTGCCAAAGTACAAAAATAAAGAAAAATGGCAAAAAATCGTCCAAAAAGTAAAATTATTTATGTAAAAATTGCGGACGTCAGTTTATCGGCGACCATGCCTTAACCTATAAAGGCTGTCATTCCAAGTTATATAAGCGTATCGAAAAAATGCTTGTAGGGGGAGTGGGCATTCGTGATGCAGCAGAAATAGATAGAGATAAGTACGAATAAAGTGTTATCGTTTTTGTCCAAATCGGAACATGTAATTACGCCAAAACAAAGCTATTATCCCTGTTTGGAGGTGGATGAATTTTGGACTTTCATTGGAAATAAATCAAAAAAGGCAGGGTTAATTTATGCTTACGATAGGGAAAGTGGAGAAATAGTCTGTTTTGTTTGGAGCCAGCGTGATTTGCAAACTGCAATGAAGTTGAAGAAGAAACTGTTGGATTTAGGCGTTAGTTATGGAAGTATTGCTACGGATAAATGGGATAGTTTTATTGCCGCTTTCAAAGAAGATAATCATTTAGTGGGAATAGAATATACGGTTGGAATAG
>JGI24699J35502_11133847_pt1 | contig 17048 bp, 17 predicted proteins | sample TergutMp193P4_FD_35502 | JGI IMG/M metagenome (IMG submission 35502) | reverse complement strand
TCGAGGTCGGGTTCGACATCGACGCCAACGGCATTGTCCATGTGTCGGCCAAGGATCTGGCCACTGGCAAGGAGCAATCCATGACGGTGACCGGCGGGTCGGCTCTGGGCAAGGACGAGATCGACAAGATGGTACGCGAGGCTGAGGCCAATGCGGCCGAGGACAAGAAGCGCCGTGAATCGGTTGAGATGCGCAACACTGCGGACTCCCTGGCCTTCTCCACGGAGAAGCTGTTGGACGAGCATGACGCCATCCTCACCGATGATGTGAAGAACCCCGTCAAAGAGGCCGTCGAGAAGTTGAAGGAAGCCCTCAAGGGTACCGACAACGATGAAGAAGTGAAGTCCGCGATGGAGGATCTCAACACGAAGGCCGCCGCGATGGGACAGGCGGTGTACGCAGCTGCCCAGGCCCGCGAGGCCCAGCAGCCGTCCGAGGATTCATCCGCACCAGGTGCGGATGGGGACGACGTCGTCGATGCCGAGATCATCGACGAAGACAAGTGAGGGTAACTGAGGGAACTGTCAGGGGCAGGGTCACCGTTTGACGGAGATCCTGCCCCCGGCAGGATGAAGTGGTCCTGGCCCGGGCGCGCAGGGGATGGTGCCTGGGCCAGGGCCACGACAACACACCAACCTGTAGGAGAATGATGACAGACAATACTGATGACGTACGCGACTGGGACGACGAGTTGAATGACCTTGTGGATGGGGTCCTTGAAGATGGAAAACAGGACGCCCCCGAGGATGTCGTGGATATGCCCGAACCACAGGGCCAACCCGAGTCCGGTGACAAGGACACCGCGGAACTGCTGGCGGAGCGTACCCTCGATCTCCAGCGTCTCCAGGCGGAGTACGTCAACTACAAGCGCCGGGTGGATCGGGACCGCGATGTGGCTTATCAGCGGGGGGTCGAAACGGTTCTGGCCGAGCTGCTGCCCGTGCTGGACGGGATCGAAGCGGCCAAGAACCACGGCGAGCTGATCGGGGGAGCGGCCATGTTGGCCGACGAGGTGGCCAAGGTCGCCGCGAAACACGGGTTGGTCGAATTCGGCGAGGAGGGCGAGGCGTTCAACCCGCATATCCACGAGGCGCTGATGACGCTCGACAAGCCAGGATACACGGTACCGTCCGTGGCGCAGGTGTTCCAGAAGGGGTACTCCATCGCAGACAGGATCCTGCGCCCGGCGCGGGTGGGGGTCGCCGAGGCGGAGTTGGAACCGGAGGGTACGCCAGGAGAACCCGCGGAGGGCACGCCAGGAGATCCTGCCTGTGGCCAGATGACCACCGAGCGGGGCGAGACGACCGACGGGGGCGTGACAGGAGAAGATGACGCGAGATGAGTCAAAAAGATTGGCTTGAGAAGGACTATTACGCGGTCCTCGGGCTGAAGAAAGACGCAACGGATGACCAGATCAAGAAGGCCTTCCGCAAGCTCGCACGCCAGTACCACCCGGACCAGAACAAAGCCCCCGAGGCTGAGAAGAAGTTCAAGGAGATCACTGAGGCCCACGACGTGCTCTCCGATCCCAAGACCCGCAAGGAGTACGACGAAACACGGTTGTACGGCGGGTCTGGGTTCCACTTCCCCGGTGGCGGCGGCATGGGCGGAGGCGCCCATACCTCCGGGATCAACCTCGACGACCTGTTCGGGTCCTCCGGGGCCGGCGGGGCCGGCGGGCTGGGCGATATCTTCGGCGGGCTCTTCGGCGGCGGTGGCGCAACGCGCTCCAGTCGTACTGCCAGGCGGGGAAACGACGTCGAAACAGAAACAACATTGAATTTCCGTGATGCGGCCAATGGCACGCAGATATCGGTACGGCTGAGTTCCGACACAGCCTGTGCGACTTGTCACGGGACGGGTGCGAAACCCGGCACCTCGCCGCATGCGTGCCCGACGTGCCAGGGCTCGGGGATGACCGCGCGGCAATCGGGAGGATTCGCCGTCTCGGAACCCTGCCCCACTTGCCACGGGCGCGGCCTGATCATCGACGACCCTTGTCCGGCCTGCCACGGCACGGGTGAGGGACGCTCGAACCGTACGATCCAGGTCCGCATCCCGGCCGGAGTCACCGACGGGCAGCGCATCCGCATCGCGGGCAAGGGCACCCCGGGCACGAATGGCGGCGGTGCCGGCGACCTGTACGTGGTGGTCCACGTCACCCCCGACCCGTTGTTCTCCCGGCAGGGCGAACACCTGGCCATCACCGTGCCCGTCACCTATGCCGAGGCCGCCCTGGGCGCCGAGATCGGCGTGCCCACGTTGGATGGGGGCCAGGTACGGCTCAAGATCCCGGCGGGTACGAAGTCCGGGCGTACGTTCCGGGCCAAGGGAAAGGGCATCGAGAAGAGATCCGGTCGTACCGACCTGTTGGTCACCGTCCAGGTCCAGGTGCCCGAACACCTTAATGAGAAGGCAAAAGAAGCCCTTCGGGCGTACGAGGCATTGGCGGACGAGCCCAATCCGAGGGCTAATCTGAGGGTGGGTGTGTGATGGCCGAATCAGACCATGGGCGCGCGCGCAAACCGGCCGAACCACGGGATCTTCCCCAGCGGTTCGACCCGGATGCGCCATTGTTCCTTATTTCGACGGCCGCCCGGCTGGCGGGGATGCATCCCCAGACTCTGCGGACGTACGACCGGCTGGGGCTGGTCGTGCCGAAGCGGGCCTCCGGGAGGGGCCGGCGGTACTCCATCAAGGATGTGGAACGGTTGCGACTGGTCCAGCACCTCTCACAGGAAGAGGGAATCAACCTTGTCGGCGTACAACATATCCTCACGCTGAAATCCGAAGTGGAGAGGTTGCAGAAGCAGAATGCGCACCTGATCGAGGAGTTGCGTACCCTGCGGTCGACCCCGGTTTCAAGCCGGGTGTTCACTGCATCGCCCGACTCCGTGTGGTTGCGGACGAGGACCCTGGAGATTATGGCGTAATCTGTTTGGGCAGGACCAGCCCGTCGCGGTTCAACTCCAGATTCGCCAGTTGGCGGATGATCCTTTCATCCTTGCGCTTCCAGGCGCCCATGGGATCGGCGGTGATTTTCACAAGGTCGTGCATGGGCGCATTGGCGATGGCGCGCAGGGCGAACAGTTCGGCGCAATCATCGGCCGGGAGCAGTTTCTTGCCTGCGGTCGCCTCGCGTACGAACGTCCATCTCCACGGCAGCCACTTCCACAGATAGTACGCCACAGGGATGGCGACAATGATCGTGGCGACCACGATCGACGCGACGCCAATCAGGCGTACAAACTGTTCGAGGGAAAGCCCGAAACCGCTCACCCCCTGTTCGATCGTACTCAACAACGATGAGAGGAAATCTCCGATCAACGGCGTGGACTCGACAGACTGGGAAGCCTGATCCAGGGATTGCGACAGATTGTGTACCCCGTCTTGGGCGTTGGACGCCGGTACCCCGAACAACAAGACAAACGCCCGGGCCTTGGATGCGAGATATCCCCAGAGCACGCACCACAGGATCAATCCGGCGTCAGACACAATCTGAGGTACCACATTTCTTGTTGAAGCATAGAACATGTGATCATTGTGACATGGATGGGCGGTGGGGCATAATGATCACACGGCCTTCAGCAGACGTCGACGTACATGAGTGGCCAGATCTGCTTCCCGTAGAGGCAATGGTACGCGACTGGCGGGTGTGACCAGGCTCATTGTGACATCAAGAGCGGTGTCCAGATCAATCCAGTTCCCGCAGGACACAAACACTGGTTTCGATTTTTCATGAGTACGCAGGGCCGCCCCATACACGGTCGTATCATCGGTGATGGGCGAAAACGAACCAACTTTGTCTTCTGGTGGGATGTAGGTGATTCCGTCGATTGAGAAATATGTCTTGGCTACTCCCAGGGTTGGCCGGTTCAGATAGAAGGAAGCATGAGTGGCGATCCCCATGTGCCGGGGATGGAGGTACCCATTTCCATCGAACATGAACAGGTCTGGTTGGCAGGTGAGTTTCTTGGCGGCTTCCAGGATGAGAGGAAGCTCACGAAACCCCAGATATGATGGGACGTACTCCACCTCGACCAGCCCGGTCGCAGTGACGGTTTCCAGGATGTCATGTGTGTGAAAGTCAACAGCGACAATGCAACAAGCTCCTTGTTCTTTCCCAGTAGAGTCAGTCCAATACGCTGTATCCGCGCCAGCCACGATGCCCAGGTCTTCTATTGTGAAATGGTTGGTCAGGTCGATTTGGTCCACCCAGCGCCGTTGTTCCTGCTCCCATTCCTGTATGCCCATACCCCCTAGCATACGCTGCGGCATTGACAACGATATCATGCAACCACTAGTCTTGTCGTGCAACACGGAAAGGAAACCTGATGGGGTGGGAAGAGACGAAAAATCCAGCCAAAGAATACATTCGACAGGACTGGTATCAAGCAGGCGAATTGGGCAGGGATGCGTCTGATGTGTTGCGCTCAGTGAGAACACCGTTTGAGACCGCCTGGACGGGCAGTACTCCTTCGCGCGATGCCTTTGTAGCCGGCTTGGAGGATGCACAGGGAACAGTCTTGCGTGTCTGGGGAAGTGTCCGCGATGAATTGTGGCAAACCTATTCCAGTGAACCTGAGTACATCGAGACGTGGATTCCTGACTGAGGGGGATGAGCTGCAATGGGCAATGTGGTCGGCATCGACACCGATGCTATGCAAGCGATGCTGGAGGGCTTGAGCACTTCGCAGCAAAAGGTTGATGATTTACGCATGGATCTGAACACGCAAATTTCCAATGCGCAGTTCCATGTCAAAAAAGCGCCGTCTCCGGTTGTGTCCACGTACGATCTGGTGCAAGTTTGGTGGTGGCTGGAAGATCAAAAAGGGCCCATTTCTCGTCGGTTGGAGTTGGTCCGGGTGATCGCTGGATCGGATCCCAGCATCCATCGTGTGGATGTGGACGAATCTTGGCTCGACGCTCTTTCTGCCAACTCCATGCCAGGCGATGCCACGGCTTTGTCAGCAGCCATGGCCACGGGGGACATGGAAGCCATTCAAGCCATTCTCGACGCCCATATGGTCACGGTCATTGATGTGTACGGCAATGAGGTGACCTTCTACGATCCTGTGTTCGGTAAACTGCTGGCTCAACAGGTCAGCCCGCTCAATCTGGCCAATTATCTGGATGGCGTGAACCAAGCTGGGGAGCATATCAATGCCACTCAGTACGATCAATTGCTACGGGGTTTTGGGGGATTTTTCAGTTCCGGTGCGCGGGCCATGAATCCACAAGAATTGGATAGGTTCACAAGCCGGTGGGCCGCTGTTGTTTCCATTATTCCCAACGCGAGGCCGACGGCTTCCCCAGGTCCATCGACTGATGAAAACGTATTGTCTGATTTCGAATACACCGCCCTACCCATCCAGTTGCTGTCTCTCGTGATCGCGCGTGGGGAATGGCCTGATTACTTCCTCACGGAAATGTGGAATGCGATCACTGCTCAAGAGGGGGATCAGGGTGCAGCCTATTGGGCGGCGTCTTCTCATCGTGTGTGGGATCCTGGGGTCCCAGATCCATCGACTGGTGGGTATGCGATCATCGCTGACCCGGCGTGGGGGATTTGGAACGCTGCCATCTCCAATCCGGAATGGATCCTTCATACTCTCGAATCTGGTGGGATCACGACTCTGCCCGTGATTGGCCAGGAGAACGATGGGAACATGCTTCCCAGCCAAGCCCCGGATCTTGATTGGTCGACAATAGATGTGTCCACAGCGTTGTACACACTGTTCGAGCGTGGGAGTGCAGATTCTGCGACAGCCTCGGCTCTCATCGCAGCTCTGACTGCTGCTGACGCTTTCCAAATCGCCACCGGCGGCCTAGCCACCCTGACGCCACAGATCCAACCCATCATCAACAACATCAGTGAGACCCGTGGCCTCTCCAATGTGGTTCATACGCTCCTAGATATAGCTTCCATGATCCCCCTCATCGGAGGAGCAGCCGATCTCGTCAGTGGGTTGGTCTACTTCCTGGAAGGCGACAACCTCAACTGTTGGCTCTCCATTGCTGGAATACTTCTTCCTTCTGTTCTCGGTTTGGCAATTGAAGTACCCCGTTGGATGAGAAGAGCACGAGCCGTAGCTGACGTTGTCGATGAGGCGCCAGTCATCATACGAGCCGGGGAAAGAATAGCTGACATTCCAATCGACCAGTTCGCTCGAATGACTGCGCAGCTGAGAGCCCATACCAATGCTGGTTTACAGCAACGTGTCGTTGAGGTCTACCAGGGAATGGATGAGTTGGGACCCATGAGCAATAGGGCACGGAAGAGACTCTTGGGTAGCGAACTGACTCCCGCCTATGCCACCGTCTATAATCCACGCAACGGGAAATACTATAGTTCTGTTAACAATCCAGAGGGGAAAGCACCAAATGCCAGGGACTTGATGCCACCACTTGGGGATCGCATCAAGAACATGGACGAGCAAGTTGTTGCGTCTACACGTGAACATGGTGGAGGCATTGGCTCACACGCGGAGGTGTATGCCGTCAATGAAGCTCTCAGAGATGATCCAGGAGCTCTTGAATATCTTGTCGTTGACACTCGTCGTACGGGGATCGACGCGAACCATCCTATGGGCGAAGATTTCGAAGCGTGCGATCACTGTCGAGATATCATCTATGGAACTACCATTATATCCGACAAGACCTAAGGAAAGGATTCATGATAATAGCTAATAGCTTCCAGCCACTCTTGCTTAGTTACGAGTATCTTCAGCACCATGCTTTCGACGATTTAGACCTTGATTGGGACAGTGATCGAGGAGATCTACGGGTTTTACGTGATCCTGACGCAGGTGAAGAGACTCCCTTCACGGGGTTGACTTATTATTCCTATGATGGCATCACTCTTGATGGGTATGAGTTCTATATTGACGGGACTGATCAGGGTCAGCAGGTGTATTTCTACCGCAGTGGCATGCTAAAAGAAGTTATGTCAGCCTGTCTCGGTCCGGATGGAACCTGTTTTGAGTTTTATGAGTCTGGGGCATTACGAAAGATCTCTGTCTTGTGCTGTGGATGGGAGATGGCCACACGCGCCTATACTGAACAAGGGGATATAATCCAAGAGTATCTAGGTCCCCGATCTGATTGGAAATCCCATCTTGATTACGCTGCTCGAAGAGGGAATAACGCTAGTTGGTTCACTCTGATTCTCAGTTTTGATTACCTCAAACGCCACGCTTTCGATGGCTCACGCCTCAATTTTGACACCAGACAAAATCGGTATGTTCTCCGTAACCCAACCACTGGAAGTGAGGCTCCTTTCACAGGTTTGACGTTTTTCGCATATGACGATGTCTCTCTTGAACGGTACTCTCTTTTCGTCAATGGAGTCCCACAGGGACAGGAGGTGTCCTTTCACCGAAATGGGGTCTTAAAGAGAATTGCTATGTACGGTTTCGGCCCGGACGGGACGTGGTTTGAATTTGACCAGTCTGGGGTTTTGAGGAACCTTACCCTGTACTGTTGTGGCCAGCCAATGGCTTCGAGGGAGTATGACGAGCAGGGGAATATGACTGGCGAACAGTTGGGGATCACCTATCCGGACTGGGGTTCGTACCTCGACCACGCCACGGGCGATAGGTGAGAGTACGAGAGGGCATAATCCGCGCCAAAAAACGAGGATAGTTTCCGGGGTGTCCAAAAGTAGGATGTGGGGGGTAACTCGTATAACCTAAGCCCAGATCCACCGATTGCTGTCGTCGCGAGCGGCACTAGACGGGTGCGATGGCAAGACGACTGACGTGAAGGCAGGCTTGGACGCCTGCCGAGGGGCGGAGACGCAGCCAGTGTGCCCGGATAGGGCCGCGTAGCAGGCATGAATCGGTGGATCTGGGCTAAGATATATCCATCGTATGGTGCAGTTCATGTTATGAAAGGACCAAGAATGTCGCGCATCCGTTCCCCAAAATTTCAAGAAAAGGTCATGAGCGCCGCCGAGGCAGCCTCATTCATCAATAACGGCGACAATATCGGAGTTTCCGGCTTCACCGGCGCCGGCTATCCCAAAGCCCTGCCCGCCGCTCTGGCCGATCGTATCAATGAAGCTCACGCACGCGGCGACGAATTCCAGGTCGGCCTGCTGACAGGGGCTTCGACTGCCCCCGAGCTCGACGGCGTACTGGCTGAAACCGGTGGGTTGAGCTTCCGTTCCCCCTACCAATCCGACCCGTCCATGCGCAAGGCGATCAACACCGGGGTCACGGATTACTGTGACATCCACCTGTCCCATCTGGGCCCGCAGGTACGCCAGGGCTTCCACGGCAACCTCGATGTGGCCATCATCGAAATCTCCGGGATCACCGAGAACGGCGAACTCATCCCATCAAGCTCAATTGGCAATAACAATGTCTATCTCGACTGTGCTGACAAGGTGATTCTCGAGGTCAACTCCTGGCAGTCCGAGCATCTCGAAGGAATGCACGACGTTTACTACGGTACGCAGCTCCCTCCCAACAGGGTGCCCATCCCGATTGTGCATCCCGGTGACCGCATCGGGCAGACCACGCTGCGCGTCGACCCCGACAAGGTCATCGCCGTGGTCGAAACCGCAGACCCCGATCGCAACACTCCTTTCAAGCCGCTCGACGAGGACTCCAAGGCCATCGCGGGGTACTTCCTCGACTTCTTGAAGAACGAGGTCAAACAGGGCCGCATGCCAGCCAACCTCCTGCCTCTGCAATCCGGTGTCGGCAACATCGCCAACGCCGTGCTAGCCGGGCTGTTGGACTCCGATCTGGAGGGGCTCACCTCGTACACCGAGGTCATCCAGGACGGCATGGTCGACCTGATCGACTCCGGCAAGCTCACTGTGGCCTCCGCGACCGCGTTCTCGCTGTCCCCGGAGTACGCGGAGAAGATGAACAACAACGCTGCCGAGTACCGCAAGTCCATCGTGCTTCGCCCCCAGGAGATATCCAACAACCCCGAACCGATCCGTCGGCTGGGCGTCATCGCTTGTAACGGCCTGATCGAAGCCGATATCTATGGCAACGTGAATTCCACCCACATCATGGGCACCAAGATGCAAAACGGGATCGGCGGCTCGGGTGACTTCACCCGTAACGCCTACATCTCGTGCTTCGTGACCCCATCGGTGGCCAAGGGCGGCGCGATCTCCTGCATCGTGCCGATGGTCAGCCACCACGACCACACCGAACATGATGTCATGGTCATCATCACCGAGCAGGGCCTGGCCGATCTGCGCCATCTCGCTCCGCGCAAGAGGGCTCGCGTCATCATCGAGAAGTGCGCCCACCCGGATTTCCGCGACGCGCTTCTGGATTACCTCGAGCGCGCCGAGAAGACGGGCGCCCTGCACACCCCGCATCTGTTGCAAGAAGCATTGAGTTGGCATGTACGCTACCTCGAGACGGGTACGATGATCCCCTGATGTCAGGCAATTTCGACGAGACGATGGGGCAGGGTTTTGTCCCATCTCCGCCTGCCCAGACGCCGACGCCGCAGTACCCGGCGCCGACGACCGTACCACCCGCGCCAGTCATCGAGCCGCAGGCAGGATCTCTGCCGCCGGTCCAGGGCGGAGGTCCCTTCGGCGGGATGACAGCAGGAGAAGGCGCTGTGGTGACAAGCGATGCGACCATTGCCACATGGCCCGCACCGGTTGTGGAAAACGGACAAGACATCCCTATCAGTATGCGAACGGGGGAACCCGTCCGGCCTCCGACCCTGCTCATCGCCGTCGCGGCCTGCTGGACGTCGGCAGCCTGCACCGTCGCCGCATTCATCATGTGGTGGTGGCAGGCCACTCATATCGCCACGTTCGGATCCTCCGCCAGGCTGCTCGCCTGGACCCATCCCGATCCGGTGTCCGCCCTGGCCATCGTGATGGTGATCCTCATCGGGATCATCGCGCTGCTCATGGTCGCCGCGGCGGGCACAGTCGCGTACAACACCTGGACCGGTGAGCGCTGGATCCAGATCGGCGCACTGGTCTGCCTCGCGGTCACCGGATTGTCTTTCCTTCTCACGTGGTGGTTCTCTGTCGCGATGATCCCACTGGCGGTCGGAGCGCTCCTGTTGTGGGTGCCCAGGGTCAGCCAATTCTTTGTTCAGATGGACGAGTTCCGCGCCTCACCGACCATCGAGGTGCCCACGTTTGGGATCAGGTACGGGATCCAACCCCTCATCGGACATCGCGGCTGATCAATCCTTTCTTGGCCGGGTAGGTATCCTGGACCTCAAGCCCGGCGGATCCGGGCTAAGACTGCACATTTAACCAGTGGGGTGATCACATGTTCTGGGATATCTGGGAATAAGTAGTTAGGAAAAACCGTTAAACCAAAGGTCCGAAGGAGTTAATCATGGAGTTTGGAGTCTTCTCCGTACTGGACATCAAGCAGAACCCCCTCACCGGAAATGTCCCGTCACATGCGGAAAGAATCACTCAGGTACAGCGCGTCGCCCGCGTCGCCGAAGAGGTCGGCCTCGATGTCTTCGCGTTGCAGGAAAACCACAAACCAAACTTCATCGCGTCGTCCCCGGCCGTGCTTCTGGCGGCCATCGCGGCACAGACCCATCGGATCCAGCTGTCGACGATATCCACTCTGATCACCATCAACGACCCCGTACGCCTCGCCGAGGAGTACGCCACCCTCCAGCACCTGTCCCAGGGACGGCTCGACATCATGCTCGGGATGAGGGACACCGTCTCCCTGCCCCTGTGGTCCTCGCCCGAGGCCCAGATCGGCGTGAACCTGGCATTGGAAAATTACGATTTGTTGCATCGGCTCTGGCATGAGGAGTCGGTTGACTGGGACGGCGATTTCCGTACCCCTCTCGAAGGATGCACGCCCGCCCCGCGGCCACTGGACGGCGTTCCCCCCTTCGTGTGGCAAGCCACATCGCGTTCATCCGAGATCACCGACCAGGCTGCCTTCTTCGGCAACGGATTCTTCGCGTCCAACATGATCGCGTGCATCCCCCAATTCGCCAGACTGGTCGCCCTCTACCGTGAGAAGTACGAGGAGTACGGCCACGGGCGGGCGGATCAGGCGATCGTGTCACTGGGCGGGCACGTTTTCGTGGCCAAGAACTCCCAGGACGCCATCAACCAGTTCCGGCCCTTCTTCAACGCCTCCACCGTGTACTCCGGTTTGAGCCTGGAGGACACCATCGCGGGCACGTCTTTGGCCGTCGGTTCCCCGCAACAGGTCACGGAGAAGATCCTGAGCTACCGTGAATCGTACGGTGACTATCAACGACAAATGTTCTGGATCGACCAGATGGGTCTCTCACAGGCCACGGTGATGGATCAACTGGACATCCTGGGCACCCAGATCGTACCGGTTCTGCGTCGTGAATTCGAAGCCCTGCGCCCTCTCGGAGTGCCGTCCGACCCGCCCAGACACACAGATCTTGTCAAATCTCTTCAGTTGCAGTGATCATTTGTCCTGACGCAGCGTGACGGAGAATTGCTGGGAGTCGCGGTCGAAGCTCAGCTGGTAGCTCGTCGAGGGCTGGAGGTTGACCTGCACCTCATAGGGACCGTACGTCGTGGAAACCTCTTTCGCGAGGACTCCAGGACGCGCGTGCGTGGCGATCAGGGACAGCGTGTGTGGACCTGGCACGACGCGAAGACAGCCTCCCACAACGGCGAACACATCGGCAGCCCTCTTACGGTCCTGCATGGCCGATGTCATAGAACTCAGATTCATGTCGTTGCCCTGTGCCCCCACCGATGAGCTGACAGTGATTCCATCGATGGATGTGATGGAGATCGCGTCACCGATAGCAGCGATGGAGGACAACATAGATTTGCCTGCACTGGTGAAGTACAGTGACGCCGCATCGGGATGGGCGGAGGCGAATTTCGACTGATTCTTCTTCGACCAGACACTGATGTAGACGATGATGGCGATGAACACCAACACGATGAGGACTATGACCCACAGGGGCAGTCCCAAATATTCATTAGTCATAAAAAATCCCTTATTGTTGAATATCTAAGGTGGGCGTGTACTTCTGCAGCCCGCGTTCGAGCAGCAGAGCCCACATTTTGTTGAATTGGTTGGCGGAGAGGGGTTCGCAGTCGATCACCAGTTCACCGGTCGAACCGTCCAGCGCTGCCAGATAGAGGTTCTGCTCCATCACATCGTTGTCACGGGTCTTCTGGGAGTACCCACCGACGTACAAAGCTACGTTGTCGATCTGCGTGACGAGATTGCCCTTCTTGATGTACCGGAATGTACGCCCATCGACTTCGAAGCGTACTTTCCTGCCGAAGAAAACACCGTACAAAATGAACAACTCGACCAGGATCGCCGCAGCGGGGGCGAGCCAGACGGGCAGAATGGCGACCTGGATCGGCGTACGGTTGATCGTGACCCCCTCCCTGAGCAGCCACAGGACGAAACCGAGAAACCCGGCACCGATCGTACCCCAGACAAACATGGACAAACGGGACCAGACTGTTGGTTTGAAGACGCGCACTTCCATCATTCCCCTTTTCGCGAATTCTTCTGTCATCCTATCCCATTTCGGGCAAAGGCACGGCCTATCCCATTTCTGGCAAAAGTACGGCGCGCAACTCGGCGACACTGGTGACAAGCGCTGTCGGGGAAGCCTCGATCAGATCCGATTCGGCGCCGGCGCCCCACGTACATCCAACAGAGTCCATACCGGCGTTGTGGGCGGCGAGCACATCCACAGCCGCGTCCCCCACATACACTGACATGCCCTGTCCTGGGGCGGCCCCCAGCTTCTCGGCCGCGAGCAGGAGGGGCGCCGGGTCGGGTTTGTGCGCGTCCACATCCTCATGGGCGACCAGGAGGGGGACCAGATCGCCCAGGCGGGCCAGATCGAGGCCCCACTGGGCCTGCCCTCTCCTCTTCGACGTGGCGGCCCCCACCCGTACTCCCGAGTCGACAAGGGATGACACAAGCTCGGGCACGCCGGGGTATTCCCTGATCATCTCGGGGGTGTGGGCTTCGTTCCATGTGGTGTATGTCTCGAACAACTCATCCGCGTGATCGGGGTAGTGTTCCCGCATCGTGCCTATGAGCGATTGCCCGATCCAGGTTTTGATCCTCGCCTCGTCCTCCTCGTGGCCCAGGACGGTACGAAAGGCATATTGGTACGACGCGACGATCAGCCCGATCGAATCAATCAGTGTGCCGTCGAGGTCGAAGATGACGACAGGCCATCGGGGAGTCATCAGGGGCGCTGGTCCTGGATCCCGGACTGCTGAGTAAAGATAGGTTGTTGATAGTCGCCTGCCGGATCGGGGGCGGGCGGCTGGGCGAAGGGGGCGTTCATCTGCTGGGGCAGGCCTGCCGGGGGAGCAGGGGTGTACCCGGGAGTCGGGGGAGCAGGAGTCGCTGGGGTAGCCGCTGGGGTGTACCCCGGGGCCGGGGCTGACCCGCCGAAATCGACGACGGGGGCCTGACGTACACCCGGGTCCTGGATCTGGAAATAGTCGGCCTTGATGAAATGCCCCATGCCGGTCAGCATCGAGTTGGGGAACGATTCAATAGTCGTGTTGTACGCCCCGACGTTCGCGTTGTAGTACTTGCGCGCGTTGGCGATGCGGGACTCGATCTCGGTCAGCTCGTTCTGCAACTGGAGGAAACTAGCATTGGCTTTGAGGTCGGGGTACGCCTCGACGGTCACGCTCACCAGATTGCGCAACTCGGCGGACAGCTGATCCTCCACACCCGAGCGCTGTGCGGGGTTGGCGTGGTTGCTGGCCAGGTACGCCGCCTGATTGCGCAGCCCGACGACCGATTCCAGGGTGGACTTCTCGAAACCCGTGGCGCCCTTGATGGTGTTCACCAGGTTGGGGATGAGGTCGTAGCGCCGATTGAGTTCGACGTCGATCTGGTTCCAGGACTGCTCCACGAGGTTGCGGGCCTTGACCATCCGGTTGAAGGCGGTGATTCCCCACAAAACCACGATGACAGCGATGATCAGGATGATGAGGACGATGAACAATAGTGCCACGACTACTCCTTACACGAGGCTCATACCAGTGTATCGCGTCCTTCTAAGATTCCCTCGTACCTTGCCCGTACGCGAATTATGACGGGATGTTGCGCCGGCGGAATCCGACCAGCCCGACGACGGTCAGCGCGATCGCGATGAGCGCCAGGATGATCACCGGGGGCCAATCCATCGCCTCGGCGGGGATCTGGGGGGTCACGCTGAACGGGAGGATGTCGACCAGCCACTGCGGGATCTTCATCGCCACCCCGACGATCATCACAGCCCACAACGCGCCCACGACGATCCAGGTGACCGGCACGGCGAACCGTGGCCACCAGCCGAATCCGAGGACGAAGATCGAGGCAAGGATCAGGCAGGCGGGCAGGTAGGCGGCGAAGGCGCCGATGAGCACCCCCACTTTCGACATGTCCGAGGCGGTGGCCCCGTACGACGCTCCCAGGCACAACCCCGAAACGACCAAGAGCACGGCGGTCGCGACAACGGTGACGGCGAGCCTTTGCAGGACCCAGGAAACCCTGCTCACCGACGTTGCGATCTGGGATTCCAGGACACCCCGGGTCTCGTCGCTGCGCATGGCTGTGGCCGACTGTGCGGCGAAGACCCCGACGGCCAGAGACAACAGGGGTACGAGCACCTGCCCGGTGATGGTGTCCAGGTCCGCGCCCTCGCCCACAGAGGCAATGTCCATGGTCGAGAACAGGTCGGAGACGTTGGTGAGGATCGACCCCAATAGTAAGGAGAACACGACCATGCCGAATCCCCATCCGATCATGGATCCGCGCTGGAGGCGCAGCCCCATCCCCCACACTTTCTTGATCAGGCCGGAGGCGTGCGCCTCGCCATGGCTCTGACGCGCGAGCGACGCCCCGAGATCACGCTGGGACCCGCTGATCCACGCTGCGACGATCAGTACGAGGGTGAGCCCGACGATGGGGACCAACAACCACCAACGGTTCGCGCCCCAGGGGTCCATCTTCTGTCCCCATCCGATGGGTGAGGCCCACACGAGCCAGTTCGACTGGAGATCGCCCACCATCCGTACGATATAGAAGACAGCGAAGACCACGAGCCCCGCCCCGTTGGCCGCGCTGGATGAAGGACACAGTTCGCTTGCCAGTGCGCCGATTCCGACACCCAGCAGGCCCATGGCGCCGATCGAGGCCCCCACGATCCACGACCCCTGCGTCGCGTCAGCCGCGTCGGTGACGGAGGTCAGGGAGGTGACAAGCCCCGAAAGTACCCCAATGACAACGCATAACCCCGTCATGCAAAGAACCGAGGACATCAGGCGTACGTGAATCCCCAGGGGATAGGAGCGTACGAGTTCGGCGCGCCCCTCGTCCTCGTCGCCGCGCAGGTTGCGGGTCATGAGGAACATCACCCCGATGCCGAGCATCAGGGAGGCGAACATCCAATACTTGCACCACACTGCGCCGCCGATGCTGACCGGGTTGGAGATGATGCCGACCAGGGCCAGAAGCGAGGGGGAGTGGACGGTGTCGACGAATCCCTGCAGCTGCGACTCGTCGGTGAACAATTGCTTGTAGTAGTCGATGATGAACCACAACATGCCCACGATGATGATCATCCAGACACCGAACCGTACCCAGTTGCGGCGCATGGTGAACGCCGTGAAGGTCCCCAGATGCTCCAGGCTTTCGCGTTGGGCGCTCATTTCGCGGCCCCGCTCGTCGCGTAGTGGCTCAAGAAGATTTCCTCCAGGCTGGGCGGGTTGGCCGCCAGAGAGTTCGGGTGAAGGTCGGCCAGGCGTCCGAGTACGGCGGGCAGTTCGTCATGGTCGACGGAGAAACTGGCATGGACCCCGTCCACGCTGAGGTCATGCACCCCGGACAGCCCCTTCAACGTCTCGGCCCCCGAATCGACGTCCACCCGTACCTGCGTGCGTGTCAGATGTCGCATGGACGCCAATGTGCCTTGTTCGACCGTACGCCCGTCGCGGATGATGCAGATCGTGTCCGCCAGTTTCTCCACTTCGGCGAAGATGTGGCTGGACAGCAGCACGGACCGGCCCTCGGCCTTGACCTGGCTGATGCACTGTTGGAACTGGCCTTCCATCAGGGGATCCAGTCCGGATGTGGGCTCGTCGAGGACGAGCAGTTCCGCGTGGGAGGCCAGGGCCGCGACCAGGGCGACCTTCTGTCGGTTGCCCTTGGAGTACGTGCGGCACTTCTTCGTGGGATCCAGGTCGAACCTTTCCAGCATTTCCGTACGTCGTTGTTTCTCAATCCCACCGGCCAGTGTGGACAACACGTCGATGATCTGGCCGCCTGTGAGGTTGGGCCACAGGGCCACGTCGCCGGGCACGTACACCAGTCTCTTGTGCAACTCGACCGCGTCACTCCACGGGTTGCCCCCCAGCAGACGGGCGGCGCCCGCGTCAGCCTTGAGCAGGCCGAGCAGCACTCGGATGGTGGTGGTCTTCCCGGCGCCGTTGGGGCCCAGGAATCCGGCCACCTGGCCCTTGGCAACGCTGAGGTCGAGGCCGTCCACGGCTTTGACGGCCCCGAAATGTTTGACCAGGCCGCTGACTTCGATCACATTGTCCGACATAGCTATCCTTTCCTCAGCTATACACACATACAGTAGACTATATATCCATACAGTCAGGCGCAAGTCCTCCCGTACACGAAGAACAAATGTGCTGGAGATGCCCAAAAAGCGCGGAAGAATTGCATCTGGCCACGGAAAGCGATAAGTTCTGCGTATGAGTCCGGATACTATTGCTAGATGGCAGTTTGGCATTACCACGGTCTACCACTTTTTGTTCGTGCCGCTCACGATTTCTTTGAGTGTGTTGACCGCAGTGCTACAGTCCGTCTGGGTGAAATCAGGCAACGATGCCTACTTGCGTCTGACGAAGTTCTTCGGGAGATTGTTCCTGATCAACTTCGCAATGGGGGTCGTCACAGGTATAGTGCAGGAGTTCCAGTTCGGTATGAACTGGTCGGAGTATTCCCGTTTCGTCGGTGATATCTTCGGTGCTCCTCTCGCCCTGGAGGCCCTCATCGCGTTCTTCCTCGAATCCACATTCCTCGGTATGTGGATCT
>JGI24699J35502_11133848_pt1 | contig 17053 bp, 15 predicted proteins | sample TergutMp193P4_FD_35502 | JGI IMG/M metagenome (IMG submission 35502) | reverse complement strand
GAGCAAGGCGGCGAGCCGCGCCAAAAGCGCGCCGGTAGGTTCTTGGGTATCTTATCGGCTCACCGCATAACGCTCTGCGAGCTATGCGGTGAGCTCTGCCAACAACGAACCGGTAGGTTCTTGGTTACCTTATCGGTTCGCAACCTGACGCGCTTACGAGCAAGGCGGCGAGCTTCGCCAACAACGAACCGGAAGGTTCTTACGCATCTTATCGGCTCCCTGCCGGACGTTCTTACGAACGAGGCACGGAGCCGATAAGATACATTATGTCATAAACCAAGAAGCGACCCCGGCTCTACTCAAACCCCAGCATTGGGTGGAACAACCAAGCCCTTCGATGAATACAGCATAACAAAGCACCTGCTTTTCTGTAAATTTGGGAAAGCAGGTGCTTTATTATTGGGTCAAACCGTCAGCTTACTGCCCGTATTCTGCAGCGGCGTCGGCGGCGTTCGGGATTTCCCCAGCATCACCAACATCATTGCGCCCAAACAGGTCAAGTGGACGCTCTGGAGTGTCATGTTCTAGCATTTCGGTATCGCGATTCTGCCCAAAAGCGCGGCTGGCGAATGTGTTGCCATCACCATACACTCCGTCGCCAAAGCGGTTCTGCGCTACGCCGTCAATCCCATCGCGGTACTTGTTGCGTGGGTCGTCAGCGTATTCGTCTGCTCCCCCAGTGCCTACGCCAACAAACTCTGCTTCGGCCTCGCGGGCGGCTTCGTTTTGATACGTTGGAGCGGCATAGGTGGCGGGCACTCGTTCATCGGACATTTGAACCTCACTTATTGGGTTGGGAATTACTTGATTTGGTATTTCGGGATGTGCGCTTGGCGTTGTGGGTAAATATGTCGTAGCGGTTTTAGCCATGCCAGTTCGGGCATCGTGCAATATCGCGCTAATGGGCCTAGTGGCTTGCCCGACTATTTGGCCTTGTGCGTTTATCGCATTGCCATTTGCGTCCACGAAAACCTCACCAGCCCGGCCTACAATCTCGCCAGTGGCATCGTGCACCAAGCCATTTGCATCAACGGTTAAGTTGGTAGGTGCGCCCACAAACCCGCCACCTTCATTGGTGTAGAAGTCTTGTTTGCGTAATACTTCAGCCGCATGGCGCGCAGCATGGGGGTCAATCGCGCCAGAACCCGATATTCCGGCGTCATAGTCACTCTCGCGATATTGATCAGTCATCTCGGCTTGCTTTCAATAGTATTTACCTGAATTGATACCTGATTATTACCGGGCTGGGGCGGCATAACCAACTATTTGTCCAGCCGGATTAACGGCATTACCGTCCATATCCACGTATATTTCCCCGGCGCGCCCGACGTAATTGCCGTTTGCGTCGTACACATTTCCGGCATCATCAACCGTTAGAGTTGTTGGCACGCCAATCAACTCGCCCGCTTCATTGCGCTCAAAATTCGGAACAGTCACTGCCATACCCCCAGCTTAATCCCCATCCAGCACTTTGGCCATTAGCCACGCCTTAGCCTAATATGGCTACTATGGTTACGGATCCGCCGCTTATCCATAAGCGGATGTCTTGGGACGAGTTTCTGGCTTTGTCCCCGCGACCAAAGGCAGAATGGATTAATGGGGTGGCTATCATTATGATGGCACCTGCGAGATACATTCATAACGAGGTTGCCGATAATATCTTTTTTATCCCACCGATGAAATCTGGGTCACCACTCCCCCGCTAAATGTGGTGGAAGTCTTGTCCAAATCCACGAGAAAGCAAGACCTAGTTACCAAGGCTGCGGAGTACGCTAAAGCGAGCGCTGGCCAATACTGGATTGCCGACCCGGATGCCGAATGGCTAGAAGTAAAGGAAAATTATAGCGGACAATGGCAACGTGCATTAGCCACGCTTATTAATGCTGCGCAATATCCGAAAACCCTAAGAGGCGCAGTTAAAGGTGGAACTGCTCGAACATATTGGGTGGCAGTTTTTCGCCGTAAGCCACGCGGGCAGCCAACCGAGCGAGCCGCTCCCCCACCACTTGCTTACCTTGCGGGTGTAAATCGTTATATTCGCCAACGTCATATCCACCCGATAACCCTACTCGATTTAACTGCAAGGCTCGTTTTTGTTCCATGCGCAATATCTCCCATCTCTGATGATGATCAGGTTCTGGCCCACCCGGGCCAGTATGGTGCCAATGCGCAACTTGTTGAATTAAGAATGGCAGCTTTGGGTCGTCAAATAGCCGCCGCCATGAAGTAATAAGCGCTTTTAGTTTATCGCCATATCGATATGGTTTTCCGGTATCCGACTCCCCCTGATACCATGCGATACCTTTTAACTGGGTATGCGCGAGCGGCGCAATCATACCGTTATATAACGCCGTGGGCAGGTTACGCGCAAAGGTGGTAGCGGGCGCATCGGTGGTAAGCGCGGCTGTACGCCGACGCCAAGGGCCATCCAGCGAAATAGTGCCCAATTCTGTGGCAATAAAGCGGTTTTTACCCGGAGTAAACTCGCCGCCCCCACTAAACGTTAAAAGCCTTAAGGCCACTGTGCAACTATCCTCGGGCATTACAAACGCATATCGTCTTGGTGGAAACCGGTAACCAGTAGTGCCAACCTTTACCCCGTTTATGAAAATATCATCCATATCTATCGCAGTACCTAAGTATATTTCCGCGCGGGCGCCAGCCATTTCGGGTGGGACAGAGATAGTTCTACGATACCAATGCGAACCCGACCCAAGCACATGATCGGTAAGCTGGGCAGTTTCCCATTCGCTATCATCGTAATCTGGACTGGCCCAGTTGCCGCGTAAACCTAAATCGGCATTATCTAGCTCTGTCATATATTTCGCGGTGGCAGCGGCTTCGGTTTCTTGCAGTTTAGCTAAGAATGTTGGGTCGGCACATTTATGAGTTTCCGTACAATCAATGCCTAACTTGTCACATTCGGTGTCATTAAGCCAAGCTGCAATTGGTGTGCCACCGACGGCTGCGGCAATCAACCCAATCGGTATATCATATCTTTCGCGCAGACGCTTGGCTAAGAAATATCCGACGGCAGAAAAATCCGGGGCGGTTTTCGGATTGAGCTTTTCCCATTTTGCGGGCGACAAATCTAGGGGGTCGCGTGGGGCATCGAATTTTGGTTCTTGCGGGACAGCGAAATAGCGGATTAACTGGTCATCATCTTTTAAGGCATCGGGATAGTTATGGGCCGTGCGACTCAACCACAATTCCATGTTCGATTGCCCAACTAATAGCCAAATGTCACCCACTACGACATCTTTTATATTTAAGACCTCATCGTTACTCTGTATCACTAATGGACTAGGTTCATTATTAGCCGGGAATGAACCGAGCTTGATGGAAAACTTGCCGTCCTCGCCTACACGCTTCGCTTTGCGAATGCCTTGGAAAGTCACTTGCACCGCCGCCCACGGTGTCGTCTCCCCCATCACGCGCAACGGCTTATCCCGCTGCACTATCATGCCATCGTAAAACAGCGGCGAAACTCGGATAACCATAGCACTACATTAGCAGCGTAATCAGATGTCTATCATCTCAAAAGAGCGCAAACACCAAGCGCAACGCCTCGTCGACGGCTGCTAACTCATCAGCGTCAAGACGCCCCGCAAATGAACCCAATCGGGTCTCGGGATTAACAGCGCGGGTTTGTTCTATCAACACAAAGGTGGTAGTGCCATTAAAGTTTATTGTTGGCAGCAACAAGTGAACGGCGCAGTTATTACCGCTGAATACCTAGGCGACTGGTTGCGTCGTACCTAGAAAAGCGAGCAGGGCGATGTCGGGCACCCCAAAAAGCCAAGTGAGTACCGCGCACAACCAGCCAGTATGCCCCACTAGTTCATCCGATGTACCTATTTGCATAACGGCCAGAGCTACTATTGCCGACAACTAGCAGAGCTGAATGAGGCAGGTCTAAACAGATGACGACACCAAGTCGCGCGCTACCCGTCAAGGGGGCGCGGAACATTCGCGACCTCGGCGGTTACTCCACTAAAGAGGGGCACCGCGTTAAGCCGGGCAAGTTATATCGTTCCGCCGAACTCAGCGCCCTAACTAAAGACGATCAAGAGTTTCTAAAAGAGCGCGTCCATGTGATTGCCGATTTGCGTACCAGCCATGAACGTCAAGAACTCGTTACCCCTGTGATAGATGGCGTCGCTAATATCCATTTACCGATATTTGAACAAGGTGGCCACGATAACAATATCACCCGGGCGGTTGCCGCAGCCGCTAATGGGGAACAAGACGACGATCATCCCATGTTTGACCTTAATCGCGAATTTGTTACCAGCCCCATGGCATCGGCCTCTTATAAAGCGCTTATCGAGCATATCCTAGAAGCGCCCGAGGATAAAGCCGTTTTATGGCATTGCACCGCAGGCAAAGACCGCACTGGTATGGCCGCTGTTATCCTGCTGGCCGCCTTAGGCGTTGACGAACACACTATTTACGAGGACTACCTCGAAACTAATGACCACTTAGCGGAACACGTTGACAACATCGTGTCTGCGATTAAAGATCCCACCGAAGCCGAAGTTATTCGCGGCTTTTGGATTGCCACCCGTGGCTACCTTGATGCCGCATTAGACGAAATCCGCGTCCGATTTGGCTCCATGGAAGGCTATCTGAAAGACGGCTTAGGGATAACCGACCAACAACTTGCCGCGCTGAAAGACACCCTGCTTATCACTCCCGATAACTAGGTTTCAAACCGTTATTCAAGCGCGGAATCCTGACCCGGCCAAAACGCCATAAGTCAGGAGTAACAAAAAACCACCCACATAAACGAAAGAGAAATACGTGAGAACTTCACTATTCCGCAAAGTAGCTGGCGCTGTCTTAGCCGCTGGTACCATGTTCGCCCTGACCGCTTGTGGCGGTGCGGCGAGTGCCGTTGACGAGACCCGAGTAGTGTCCGCCGAGGGCGACTGGCAATGGACCCGCGACCGCGATTACTTCGTTGTCGGCTACCTGCCCAACAACGAAGACTCCCCCCACTTCGCCACCGCACAAGAGGGCTTGGCTGAGGCCATGTCCGAACTGCTGGGCGGTATGGAGGTCCGTGAGCTACACGTTTCTGACCCCACCGCGATGATCGAGGCCATCCGCCTCGGCCACATTGACATGGGCATCTTGGGCGCAACCGCTGTGGTTGATGCTTACGACCGCGCTGGCGCACTGCCGGTCGCCACCATGATCCGCGAGGCTGGCAACATCCGCTCGTACACCTTCGTCCGCGCCGATTCCGACATCTACACGCTGGCTGACCTTGAGGGTCGCACCTTCGCGTTCGTTGACCCGGTTTCGACCACTTCCACCTTGCTGCCTTCGTTGGCTATCATCGAGGCGCTGCCCGAGCTGAACCTAGACTTCGAGACCCTGCAGGCTCCTGGCCAGTTCTTTGACGGCGTGGTTATGACCGGCTCGCACCCCAACGTGGTGACTGCCGTTATCATGGGCGACGCTGAGGCTGGTGGCGTGGCTTCCCCGCAGATCGCTTCCATCCTGAACCAAGAGGGCTTGCCTTCGGACTACCTGCGCGTGATCCATGCCTCCGCTGAGCAAATCGGTGCTTCGATGGTTGTTTCCGCTGACCTTGATCCGGCTCTGGCTGCCGCCATTCAAGACATGCTGATCGACTTCGACAACGAGGACTACTTTGTCGGCATGTGGGATGCGCCGGACGGTCGCTTCTTCCACATCGGCATCGAGGACTTCGCCGAGGTGTTTGCCCTAGTAGCAGCCCGCGGCTAATCTAACGGTCCGTTGGCGGCGCTAAGCTGTGTTCTTCGCTCCGATTGCCTACGTCTTGTAGGCGCACTGCGCTCAGCCTTGCCTAGCACCACCACCCTAACAGCGCGATCTCAACATTGACCGCCGTTCCCATAATGGGAGCGGCGGTTTTTGGCATCTTTAAATCGTATCCCTCCTGATACAGTTACGATATGAGCGATGGCGACCCATTCCTTTGGTTAGAGGGCATCCAAGACGAGGCGGCGCTGGGCTGGGTCGAACAACAAAACGCCAAAACGGCACAGACCTTAGCAGCCGAGCCGAGTTTCGCGAAAACTCAGGCCCAGATTCTTGAGGTGCTTGATTCCGAGGCGCGAATACCTTTTATCAAAAAGCACGGCGACTATTACTATAACTTCTGGCAAGACAAGCAGCACGAACGGGGCATTTGGCGGCGCACCACACTTGATTCATATACCTCCGAGCACCCGAATTGGGAAACCGTAATAGACCTTGACGCGTTATCCGAACTTGAGGATACTCATTGGGTTTGGCATGGCGCGAGTTTCTTGGGCAGTAAAGGGCGACACGTTTTAATATCTCTTTCGCCGGGTGGGACGGATGCTGATGTGACGCGAGAATTTGATTTAGTGGATAAGCGGTTTATCCCGGCACATGAGGGCGGTTTCACGCGGGGCGTGGATGAAGTTGATATTAAAGGCAAGGTTAAAGGTGGTGTTAGAGGTGGCGTTAAAGGCGGCCTAGAATGGGTGGACGCTGATCAGGTATTACTCTTTACCGATCTCGGCCCCGGCACCACCACAAATGCGGGCTATCCCCGCTTAGTACATTTATGGCGACGTGGGACTCCGCTTAACGCTGCTCAGCTTTTGTACGAAGGGCAAGTAGACGATGAGTTTATCTACGGTTATGCCCAAACTACACCGGGATTTGAACGGATTATCGTCGAGCGAAAGCCAACCTTCTTTACCTCCGAGACTTTTTTGGTAACCGATAATGGTAATACCCTAACCAAGATCGAAATACCGGAATCGGCGCAAGCGATATTCCACCGCGACTGGTTGCTCATCCTATTGCGAGATGACTGGGATCTTAATGGCACTAATTACCGTGCTGGCTCCTTGCTGGCCACGCCGTTAGACGATTATTTATCGGGTGCGCGCACCTTAACCGTATTGTTCGAACCGACAGCTACTGCGTCATTGCAAAACACGACTTGGACGCAAAACCATCTAGTACTAACAGTTCTCGATGATGTCAAATACCAGCTATCTGTGCTAACTCCTCCGACTACGGACGACGGAAAGGCAGCATCCGGAAGCCCTTGGGAAAGTACCGCAGTAGACAATGTTGACCCATTTAATACTGTGGCTGTTTGGGCGGTTGACAGCGATCAAAGTGATGAAGTCTGGCTAGTTACCACGGGATATCTAGCGCCTTCTACCCTGTCTTTAGGAACCGTATCAGCAAAAGGCATTACTACTAAACCTCTTAAGCAAGGCCCAAGTTTCTTTCCCACCGACAATCTGGCAGTTGAACAGCATTTCGCGATTTCTGATGATGGCACTAAAGTTCCTTACTTTATCGTCGGGCCAAAAGAAAAACTAACTGGAAATAAGACCGAAGCGGTACCCACGCTCTTAACTGGGTATGGCGGTTTTGAGGTCTCACTAACTCCTTCATATAGCGGTTCGGTTGGACGAGCTTGGCTCGAAAATGGCGGAGTTTATGTGGTAGCTAATATTCGCGGCGGCGGGGAATATGGCCCTAATTGGCATGACGCTGCGCGACAGCAGAAAAGGCATAAGGCATACGAAGATTTCGCTGCAGTAGCGCGAGATTTGGTTGCCCGAGGGATTACCACCTCCGAGTTGTTAGCAGCGCAAGGCGGGTCAAACGGGGGTCTGCTAACTGGCAATATGTTAACCAAATACCCGGAGTTGTTTGGGGCCATCATCATTCAAGTTCCGCTACTTGATATGAAACGATATTCGCACCTATTAGCGGGAGCGTCATGGATGTCGGAGTATGGCGATCCAGATGACCCAGAACAATGGGAATGGTTACGTGCCTATTCGCCTTACCACCAAATCAATAAAGACCAAGAATACCCGCCAGTATTGGTAACCACTTCTACTCTTGATGACCGGGTGCACCCCGGACATGCGCGAAAAATGGTTGCCCTTTTGGAGTCTGTCGGTGCCGATGTTACTTATTATGAAAATACTGAGGGCGGCCATGGCGGCTCGGCCACTAATCAGCAAACCGCTTATGTTAATGCGGTCACTTGGACGTTCTTGCGCAAACACCTGATGCGACGGTAAGGCTAATGGCAGGTCTGACGGTAAGGCTGGAGTAGCGGTCTATAGATCTTTGTCGGGGGAAGTCTCCCCCTAGCGCGAGCCAGCAAGCTGTCTCCCGCCACCCCCTCTCCGGTGGCAGGTCCGCAGTTCGGCTCGGATCGATTTAGGTTGCCACCGATAGAGTAGAACTATAGAGAGTTGCCTGCGCTGGCGCTAAACTGTGCTATTGTCGCGAGCCGACGCTGCTTATTGGCGCAGTAAGAGAACCGGGTACTTAATTTTAGCACGCCGAAGCACTCAGGCAGCGGCATGTCCGTCCCCAAATAGACGGCGTATCCAGTCAAACACCGCTATCCAGCGGCGGCTATGCCCTATTAGTTTAACCGTTGTACTTATTAGCCCACTAGGCGGCATACGCTTTTATCAGCAGTAAGCAATGCCCAACCAAAACCCCCAAAACTGAAAGAGACCAAAAGTGAAAAACTCGCTAATCCGTAAAGTTGCCGGCGCCGTGCTAGCCGTTGGCTCCATGTTCGCCATGACCGCCTGCGGTGGCGCCGCTGGCGCGGTCGCAGAGACCCCGGCCCATATCGAAACCGATGGCGACTGGGAATGGACCCGCGACCGCGACTACTTCGTCGTCGGCCACCTGCCCAATAACGAAGACCACCCCCACTTCCAGACCGCGCAAACCGGCCTCGCCGATGCGATGTCCGAGTTGCTGGGCGGCATGGAAGTTCGCACCGTGCGCGTCGCTGACCCGACCGCGATGGTGGAAGCCATGCGACTAGGCCATGTTGACATGGGCATCCTCGGTGCTGCTGCTGTGGTTGACGCCTACGACCGCGCTGGCGCAGTGCCCGTGGCCAATATGTTCCGCCCCGGCGCCCCGGCCCGCTCGTACACGATCGTGCGCGCTGACTCCGACATCTACACGTTAGAGGACCTGCAGGGTCGCACCTTCGCGTTCGTTGACCCCAGCTCCACCACCTCTACCCTGCTGCCTTCGCTGGCCATCATTGAGGCGCTGCCCGAGTTGAACCTCGACTTCGAGACCCTGCAAACCCCCGGCCAGTTCTTTGATGGCGTGGTTATGACCGGCGCGCACCCGCATGTGGTGCAGGCCGTTATTATGGGCGATGCCGATGCTGGTGGCGTCGTGTCCCCGCAGATGTACACCACGCTCGCTGAGCAAGGTCTGCCCGAAGACTACCTGCGCGTGATCGCACAATCCGCCCCGCAGATTACCGCTAACATGGTAGTCGCTGGCGATATTGATATTGAATTGCGCAACGCTATCCAAGCCATGCTGCTCGAGTTCGATAACGTTGATTACTTTATCGGTATGTGGGATGCGCCGGACGGTCGCTTCTACGAGGTCAGCATTGATGACTTCGCCGAGATGTTCGCCCTAGTCGCCATGCGTGGCTAATCTGACGGTCCGTTGGCGGCATCCTGCTTCGTTGTTCGCTGCGCTTACCTACGTCTGGTAGGCGGCACTCCGCTCCGCCTTGCATGATACCGCCACCGCACACCTCAGATACCTAATCAGCAATAGACCGCCGTTCCCCCCACTGGGAGCGGCGGTTTTTAGGTTCCCCAAAGTAACAAAGGTGAATCACTTGCAGATGGTGATACACTAACTCTATGCCCACCACTCTTCCGCGTTCGCAGGTAACCCACACCGGGCCTGTCCAACACGCGCTTGAAGTCGCCGCCAAGGAGTGGCCGCACGATGCGAGCAAGCCAGCGGCATTACTATCCCGCCTAGCCGTCCAAGCAGCGGAAAACATCGAAACGGCTCAAGCAGCGCGGCGTGCTGAGCGCTTAGAGGCCATTAGGTCTCGAGCAGGGCGATTCCATGGGGTTTATGGGGCGAACTATCTGGCTGAGGTTCGCGAAGGTTGGAACGAGTGAAGCCGGTCGTAGTCGATGCGAATATCATTATTCGTTATCTTGATGCATCCCACGAAAACCACAAATCTGGTGTAAAAGCAATCGAAGCATTAGTTGATCGTAAAATAGTAATCCACCCGCTAACTCTTGCCGAAGTGTTAGTCGGAGCTATTCGAGCCGGTGACGAAGCCGGTGCTCTAGCCGATATCCGCGAGGTTATTGGTGCATCCGTCTATCAAGAACAATCACCACCAGTGGTGTGGGCGCGACGATTAGCTAACACTAGGCTCAACGCTAAACCCCAATTGCGAACTCCAGACGCTGTTGTTCTTGACACGGCCATCCAGATCGATGGACTAGTTGCCACCTTTGACCAGAAACTTAGTGAAGCAGCGCAAACCGCTGGGGTGCTATTCGATTTTGGAGTGAGCTAGCCATTTGCGCTGGATGCGGTTTTTGCGGCGGCGGCCTCGCGTTTGAAGTGGACTAAGTTCTAACAGAAGGGAAAACTAAAAGCCTCCCACCATTCCAGTGAGAGGCTTTAGGCTGCAAAACAAAATCTGTTGCGAGCGATGTCTAGCTGGATACTCGCTCTAATACTGTAGCATTAGCTTGGCCAGGACGGAAAGTGAGAGTATTATCTTCAATAACATAAGGAATTGTTATGCTATTGCCGTTTGCAGCGGTTAAGTCAAAAGCTCCAGATTCATTTATAGTCCATGTGTGAGTTTTTTCCTCTTGCGCTAAACCTGAATTATTTGTAACAGTGCCATCAGCCCTAAAGATCCAGAAAAGGGGAACAATATCTTCCTCTGCAATGGGATAATCATCAGGAAAGACAGGATTTGCATTTTCCCAACGACCAACCAACGGCGAATCACTTAGGTCAACAACATCTTCCTCAATTTCAACGGTTTCCAATTCAGTCGTTTCAACAACTGCTGTCTCTTCCATTGCTGGCTGTTCGGCTTCAACAACTTCGGGCTCCGCGATTTCAACAGCCGCGACAGTTTCGGCTGTACTTGTAGTTGCGGTGCAAGCCGATAAGACCAAACTTCCGACCAGCGCCAGACCGATAGCAACTGGCAGTTTAGCCCTTAAGAGAGAGAGAGAGAGAGAGCTTCTCGACAACATTTTCACGTCCTTAATAGTGAATCACGGAATACCTAAGTGGCAAATTACCCCAAGTCAGTTCATGAATATGGGTTCCATTTACCGCAACAACCCAACGTATTCGAGATATGGGCAACTAGCCAAACTCAAATTGTTCTGACTTGTTCGGAGTTGTTCGGAAACGTTCCGAATTGGGTCTCACCTGCTAATATGCAAATCCCGTTTGAACGACTAATGGCAATTTGGCGATTGCAAACTTATCAAACAATGCCACTCACTTTGGCTGCCGGGGTGCTATTCGACTTTGGAGTGAGCTAGCTACTTGCGCTGGATGCGGTTTTTGCGGCGGCGGCCTCGCGTTTGATGTGGTCAATGGCTACCACGATGGCGACGACGATTAATTCCTCGTGCGCGTCCTCAACGATTATGGTGTATCTATCGCGGATGGATAGCCAACGTTTCCCGACATGGCCGATTGCGCGACCACCCCGGTAGATGTCGAAATCCATATTCCATAAATCGCCCCGAACATCGAGATCTTTATACCCGCCCACCGGCGTTATCTCTAGATGTTTGCGTACCAAGGTAAGCCGTTGCCTTATTTCAGCAGCAGGCTGCCCGTGGATTTCTAGGTTATAGCGCGGCATAAAGCTAATCGGCGTTTTCCAAAGTCGCGCCACATTAGCACCAACTGCGTCCTTAATCCAAAACTCTTTCGGTATTCGCAAAAACGAGCCATCAACAAAATACCGCGCCCGCCCGGCATCGTCGGTTACGGTAAACCGCTCCCCCAAGGTAAAGATGCGCTGACTAACATGCAGCCTAATCACTAAACCACCTTAACACCTAACCTACCCAAGTCCAGCCAGCTACCAATGAACCTAATAGCGATTAGGGTTGGATACGATCCCAACCTATTCTTTGGCCGTCGGACGCTATCTCACCGAAGAAGTTATCATCAACGGTAGTGGCGGGCATCGCCACAGATATCCGAGAATCGGGTTCAAGGTTGTCGCACATATCTCTGGGCAGAACTTCTTGGAAGCGTATCCCATTTCTGACGATACCTGTCCACCAACAAGGCCCTTCCGAGTCTGGTGTCTGCCTACTACGGGAAGGCAAATTGTTTTCACCTAACACTCCAAATGGATGAACAGTGGTAAGAGTTACCTCCCCATCATTCATCGTCCAAACACCTTCCCAATAGTTGAATACTTCCTTTATTGTTCCCGGAATAATACCACCCATTCTAATGGCTCCCCAACTCGCATTGCTTTGTCGCGCCACAAATGTGCCGTCCGGATTGAGAGTCACGGATGGATCAGATATGGTAACTGATTCATTCCAGACCATGATTGATGAAGGAACGATAATCCCGGGTACTTGCCAATGGGTAAACTCCCAAGTTCCAAGTAAGCTCGGCAATTCTGGCACAATTCCGCTAGTCGGAAATACAGAAGTCTCAAATATCTCAGCGGCTGCTTTCGTATTAGCGACTTCCCAAGTTCGGCCAGTTGCTTCAATGAAATGTACGCTAATGTTATTTTCGTCGGAAGGGTCGTGGTTTGTCCGCAAAGTAAGCGATTGCGTACCTGAGGCGATTGCTCTTGGCTCACCAATAATCCGCAACACTTGATCTAGCGTCATACCAATTCTAAAGTCACTCGCCGCTCCAGCAGAAATGCCCACACCGCTTCTAGTATCTGGCTGCTCCAGCAAATCTAGGCCAGAGGTTTGGATAGCAATTACTTGATCGCGGTAATTAGGTAAAACACTAATCTCACTGGATCCATCGGAAAAGGTAAGCCAGTCGTATTCAAGTACAGGCTCGAAACCAATAATGTTCTTGACGGCTGCTGGGGACATACCGAGCCGTAACGCGGCGGCGGCTTCAGCCGAAACCCCAAGATTAACCCTATCGGTGACTCGGGGATTAGCGCCAAACATATCCCAAACAGCTAGCTTGGAAATTCGGCCATCATCGAAAAAGACGGATATTTGGTCGACCGACCCTGCGTATGCGGCACTAGGATCACGAAAAGTCACATTACCATTAGCAAATTCGCTACGGATAAAAAAGAGCGCGTCGTCAAGGGTTAGCCCAATGCTACTTATCTCGAATGGCGATGAAGCTTCGGTGACGTCGGCGGCATTTGCAACAGTAACTGGTGTTACCGACATTGGAGTAGCGGGTTGCGCGTCAGCGGCATTTGCCAGATGCACCACCTGTGCCGCACTCGCTGCACTCGCCGCATGACCCGTAAACGCCATGCTTAAAGCCAATCCCAAGCTAAGAGCTAAACCGGCGCTAACTGCCGTGCCAAAAATAGTATTACGGGACATCAGCTAACCTCCCTAACGGCTAACTAACCGGCAGCCAAGCCGCGTTTTCCTCGTCAATTAGTGCGGCTTCGAAAAGGTCAATATCACGGGCTGTGCCTAAGGGCGAGAGTTCATCCTCCCACTGTGCCCATAACGATTCATCATCTCGCGAATCCGACGCCACATCGGGTGAGATTTCGACGAGTGGCACGGCATCGGATATCGTCGTTTCCAACTGATGCTCCCACCTGACGGCTGCCCAAAACAATGCCGCGACAGCGGTGAACGTGAGGCTAAAAACTAATAGATGATTCGGCGGCGACTGCGCTGAGGTATTGGCCGCTACGGTTGTTGGGGCATTTTCCAACCCCGGAATCGCGATAGCGCCGATGCCAGTAGCTTCTATGGTGCTGAACTGGGAGGTTACGGCGCCAGCACCTGAAGGAGCAAGTAACGCCGACAGGATAAATGCGCTAAGTAATGCAAATCCTAATGCGGCAGGTAAGCGGCGACTTTTGGGCATTCGTTGGCCTTTTCTAGATGCTGGTTTTTCGATTATACAGTTGACAACCAAGGGATTGATGGCATTGTATTTGAGATGCAAGATAAGCTGGCGGCTTATTGCAGTTGCCTCGGCTAGCATCTAGTACCAGCCGAGGCAACTGTCAATGCTGCATTAAGCTAGTCCGGCATTAGCCAGCGGAGGAACCCCAGCTAATCCGACCGGGAGCGGCCACGAACGACTCAACAGCGCCGTCACCAACAAAGGTAAGGGTTAAGGAGCCGTCACCGAAGTCAGTAACCGCCCACATATCCAAAAACAAATCACCTCGTGGGCTATATATCCATACTATGTTGTTAACTAGCTTCCAACCTAAAGGTACACCTGGCCACTCTATATCAAACAGTTCACCAACTATCATCATTTCGTCATCGCTAAAACCGATGTATGGAAAGAAGCCATCTTGATCTGGAAGTACCCAACTGTGTGCCTCAAGGTAATTCCGCAGCTCGGTTTCTGCCGCCAAATCAGCAGCGGGAATGCCATTCGTACGTTGCAACTCCACCACAATCGGGTCAACTGAATCAGAAAGCTTCAGCGAATCACCGTCTAGGCTAACAGTCATTTGAACAGCCGTATTGTCATCAGGGAGCTTCCCAAAAGTCAGAGTATCGCCGTCAAGCTGCCACCAGATTGGAACTATGCCGCGACCCATCCAACCAAAATCATTTTCGTCAAATACGAAAAGCGCATCACTATCTAGACCAAGCGTGTCGCTGCCTTCGACGAAACCCCAATAGCCAATCAATTGTTCCTCCAATGACATGTCCGTTGGTTCGTCTGCTGTGACGGCGAGTTCCGGCTCTGCTGCTTCGGGTTCAATGATTTCGGGTTCGGCTTCGACAATCTCGGTAGCCTCGGTTTCGGTTTCAGTGGTCTCAAGCTCGACGACGGCTGGCGTCTCGGCAGTTTCTGCCGGTGAGCTACAGGCGCCCAACAGGATTGCGCCACCAAGCGCGAGCGCAATCCCTCTGAATAGGAGTCGTTTTTTCTGGTGCTGATTGTTGATCATGTCGGTAAAGTTAGTGGCGGCTTTTGCTGCTGGGCAAATCCTAGCTGTTCTGGGTTGTTCGGATTTGTTCCGACTTGTTCTGAATTGGGTTTGACCTGCACTTTTATTATGTCTTTTTCGCATCCAGCCAGCAATATCTCGCCACGCAAAAGCAGATTTTCGGCCACCCCACCCGCACGTAGCGCAGAAGCTACAGAGGTTCAGTAGCGATAAGTTGTTCTGGAGTCACTTGAATGAGGTCTCCGATTGCGCTGACATTAGATCCGAAACCGCTGCGCGACACTGCGATAAGCGGCGCATCTGCGGCGCCGGGCACTGACTTGCGTGATTCCACGAGGCTGGCGAAATCTGTGAACTCAAACTGAGTTCGCTCTTTCCACTTAATCGACCCAACAAAAGAAATTCTCCGGGCAACTGGCTTGCTATCCGCTCCAACCAAATCCACTTCTACACTATTGGTCCGATTCCACCATCCACCAATTGTCCCTACTTCAGGAATGATGTTTCTACTCCGCCACAATAAGTCTCGGATTACCGGCTCTACCGCCCGTCCTCGCCACGCAAACCAACCATCGTTAATAGTTTTAAGCACCACATCACCGCGACCTGCCTCAATTGCTGATATTTTATCAGCTAAATAGGCCAGCCAAAAGCGTAAATACGGATCCTCAATCCGGTATCTTGGATTCCTGCTAACTACTGTTCCGATGGGTTGTTCAACCACTATTAATCTACGATCCATTAAAGACTCAAGCGACCTTCCTAATGTGGTAGCTGACAAATTTGCCCGATTTGCAATTTTCGAATAAGTAGTTTCCCCGCTTCCAATGGTCTCTATGGTAGTTAACCTCCGTTTTTGGTACTACCATAAATGATACCACCAATAATGGTAGTATCCCTAAGTAGCCGGGACTACGGCATGCTCTTGGCCGCTCGGGAAACCAACGCTTCGGCTCCGGTGACGGGTGAGGCTAGTTTTCTGGACGCGGCCAAAGCAGGGTGCAATGCACGGCATTCTGTGACTGGGCCAGCTAGTGGCCGGTATCATTTTCGGGTGACAAACGGGTTTCTGCGATTAGCTGACGGCAACGATGCTGGACTCACGCTTGATGACGTGGCGAATGGATTGCAGCAGTTACGCTTGGCAACTGGAAATGTCAGTTACCAAGAAATCGCCACCCGCATTACGATGCGGCGGATAGCTGCCGGGGTAGCGCTACATGGTGCTAAAGTCTCGCGTTCCACTGTTTATGGTGCTTTCCAATTAGGCCGCGCTCGCATGAACGCCGATTTGGTCGGGGAAATCGTTACGGTATTAACGGAGGATGCTGAACTTGGAGCGGATTGGCGTGGGCAATGCCTTAATGCTCATACCGGCGAGCAAGCAATAGCAAACTCCGTAACTGAGTCTCTAACTTCAGTTACGGATAATCTGGAAAACGAGCGTATTCAGTCACCGATTGTTGCACATGTAAGCAGGCCTATTCATGCACCAGCTGATGCTCCGGTTTCCACTCCCGTGGCCACACCCGCCAAGAGGAAAAAGCCATTTGCGGCTCTTAGCGGTGTGTTAGACGCCCAATACCCAACTAATCTTAACTCAGCCACTATTGCCCTAATCCTGATAGCTGGCGTCATCATAAACGTCTTACCCAGCCAATTGCTAGTGCTATTCCCCACCTCATTTCCGATATTTCTAGATATGATTGGCACGGCAATAGTCGCTATCACATTTGGTCCCCTATTGGGTGTCGCTACTGCTGCGCTGAGCTTGCTTCCCTTTGCCCTATTGGCGGCTCCCTACGGCATGGCTCCAGTAGCATTGTGGTTGGCCCCCGTTTCGATAGTCGGCGCCTTGCTATGGGGATTCGGTGCTCAGTTGCCTATCGCGAATCGCAGCCTGACTCGGTTTACGCTGCTTAATGTTGTGGTTGGGGTAGCGTGTTCCCTCATTGCTGTCGCAATCATCTTAGGAGCGTTTGACGGAAATCCCTATCATACCCTTATTCAACACCAAGCCGATACTGCGGCTACGGCGGGATTGCCTACCCCAGTTGCGGTTCTTTCGGCCAACCTATTCGCAAACAT
>JGI24699J35502_11133849_pt1 | contig 17072 bp, 9 predicted proteins | sample TergutMp193P4_FD_35502 | JGI IMG/M metagenome (IMG submission 35502) | reverse complement strand
TCACTTCCCGGACAAAAGTGTAGTTGCAGTGGTCTAATTCAATGGGATTTTCCCCTTCTAATTCAAGAATTCCTTTGTAACCGTAATTCATAATTCTGCCTTTTTAATGGTTAATAAATTTCCTACAAATATAAGCAAAATTAAATAAGAAATCAATACGGCTATCATTTAAAATACTTAATCGGTAACGTTCTTTCGGAATAAATTTTTCCAACGGGTAAAATCTTTTCGGAAAAGAATGCCGATGCCTTGAGTCATTTCCGGCGTGATGCTGTAATAGTTACGGAAATTGTAGTGATTATATCCTTTCAACCGAATATTGCCACTTTTTGTCAATACATATTCTATATCAAAATCACCGATTAACGGAATATTGTTTTGACTTCCGTTAATATACGGATTATTGGCGTAACCGAAATTTCCGTTGACGATTAATCGGTTGTTCAGCAGTTGACTGGACAACAACACTTCAAATTCCGTACCGGTTTGCGAACCGGCATTCGACTGGTTGAATACGGTTCCCACTTGAACATTGCCGGTCAATGAACCCAAAAGGCTTGAAAGTTGCGTTGACAAAGCGGAGGTAAGATAAGACAAGTTGGAATTAGCGGCCGAATAACTGCCTCGCATATTTTCGGGCGGCGTATAAAAACGGCTGAGGACAAGAAGATAAATAATTTGACGGTTCAACATATCATCGGTACGAATATAGCTTTTTACCTGACGAACCAAATCATCGGTAGCTCCGGGTAAATCCAAATCAAAAGCGATGGACGGCCGATCCAAAGGCCCGGTCAACAGCAGGATACAATTAACCGGCACATTGTTGCGGGCGCTTATTTGGTTTTCGATCAGTCGCGGATCCAAATCTTCCAAGTTGGCGTTTACCGTATGAATTGCTTTTATATCCAATTCGGCTGCATAAGGATCTCCGCGAAAAGACACCGAACTGCCGGATGAGATGTCAAAGTTACGGAGAAAAAATTGCTGGAAACTGAAATTATATTTACCGCGTTCAATCACATAATTTCCGAATACTTTCAACGGTATCTTCGTTCCATACTGAAGCTGAAGAGTTCCGTTTCCGTATCCGCTGATTTTGTCGTCGGAAATAGGATCCATAATCAAATCAATGGTAGCTTGCGGATTGGCTTCCATCAGTAAATTAAGACGAATTTCCGACTCGCTGCTTGCGACGGTCGAAACCGGTACGGGTGTTGTTTTTTGCTTTTTTTCCGAATCGGCGACCGAATTTTTTGCAGATACAAACCGAATGAAATCATAATCTTCCACATCGGCTTCTTCCATGAAATTCAACGTTATTTTGGTATTTTCCGTACCTTGCACGGTAACGTCAATATTAGCCACATCTTCCGTTCCGTAAAGAGAAGCCGTTCCGTTTCCGAAAGCCGTTCCGTAGAACCGGGGATTCAATAATTTCGTTGCATTAAATACCATAAAATTAGAAAAGGAAACCGTAGCGGCATAATAGAAATCCTTGAATGCATGGTGTTTTACAAAGCCGTTGGCTATCGCTTTATTTCCTTTTTCGTCATAAATAGTGATATTTTTTATCTTAATTGTATCGGGAAGACATTTCACCGAATCGGTGAATGTATAAGATGTATTGAGATATTCGATGCCGAATCGGCAATTTTTGGCAAAAACATCTCCTTCGACCGTAGGATGATTCAAATCGCCGAAAAGACGCAATCGTCCCGATAAATTCCCGGTTAAATTTTGAATCACTTGATTCACATATTTTTGAAGGAATCGCCCATCGGCATTTTCGGCATTAAAATCAATGGATAATTCTTCTTTTACCGGATAAATAATCCCGTTTACGTTTACAAACGACGAATCGTTTCGTATTGCATTTCCGCGCATTAATATACCTTGGTTTTCGCCGTCCCATGTCCCGGTCAGATTCAAGCGGCCGAAATTAACCGAATTAAAAGAGAAATCGGTTACGTCCAAATACGTTTCCAATTTCCTTGTGTGAAAAACGTCTTGCGCTTTCACGAAACCGGTAGCCTTTCCTCCGAAGTCTAAAGCTTGGAGAGCCATAGACTGGAAAATATATTCCAAATCCACTTGGTTCAATTCGATTTGCAGTTCTTCCTCCGGATTATGCGAAATAGCGCCGTCTATTTTAAGAAATTGATCTTGATGAGAAGCTTGTAAATGATTGATCCGAATATCGGACGAATCAATTACTACCGTAGCCGGATTCAGTATCCAAACGGAATCGTTGAATACCAAATCAGTCTGTCGGATATTCGTTTCTATCCGAACCGGCGAACGATCTTGCTTTAAAAATGAAGTGGACAAATCCAAATCGCCCCGATAGTTTGAAGAGCCGTTTACCCAATGAAATAAAGTATTCAGTTGATCATCGGATGCCACCATTCGAACATCGAATTTTATCTTTTCGTCTTTCTTTTGTATGTTGATTCCCGATATATCGGCTTGCGCCGTTTTCTCCGAAGCATTGAATATCAGTCGAAGCGAATCGGTTTTTGTTCCTCCGAAGACGGCGCGGTCAGTCGTAAAATCCAAATGCAATTCGTCTCCGGCGTATTGTCCGGAAATATCCGTTTGCCCGTGCAAAGAAAAAGGGATTTTGAATGCCTTGGAAAAATCGGTCCAGTCGTTCATTGCTAAATGGATGGAAAAATCGGCTTCTTCATTGCCGGAATATTTCGGATCGGACTTAATCAATGAAGGTAAATAACGCGCAAACATTTGTTTCATAGCCGGAACAATAGTTTTGAAAGAATAATTTCCCTGAATTTCTCCCGCAAGAATTTCGGAATCAATGCGAATATATTTTCCTTGCTCGGTCGGAGCAGAAGCGATTTGAAAATGGTCTAAGGAATAACTTTCTTCCTCAGTCTCAAATCGTAAGTCATTCAACGAAACAACTCCGACAAAATTATCGGGATTATCTCCGGTTAAATTGGCATTCAATCCGAAAGACAACAACGGTTGCTTGTATTTGTTTGTAAGATTCAATTTATCCAATTGTAAATCGGACACTTTTACTCGAAAATCAAATTTAGAATCTTTCCCGTTGAAAACCAAAAGACCTTCACCCGAAACTTTTCCTTCCGGGCTGTTGAGATTCAGATGACCGTTAAAACTTGTCGGCGAAAATTCGCCGTTCAAGGTTAAATTATTGTAAGTATATCCTTTATAAACAAATTTAGCTACATTTGCATCAATGGAACCGAAAAACTTTCGATTCGAATCTTGCTTGGCGTCTAACCGAATATCAAAAGCCATTTCACCGTAATTCGGATTATTTAAGAATTTTGCCAAATTCAAGCCTCCGGAAGCGATTTGACCTCTTAAAAACCGAGTTCCGTTTTTTCCGAACATCAGATTTGTCCGGATGATTCCCATGTCGGTATTCAAAACGCCCCAAGCGGCTAAATCATCATACGAGCCGTTTACGTCTCCTTCGAAACGAATGGTTTTCATCTGCTTGATTTGGTTGGGCAATTCAATCGGTTGTCGGGAGAGATTGTTTGCCAAACGCTCAATTCCTTCGATAGAAAAGAACGAATTGGATATATTTCCTCGAATATAAAAAAGTTCTTTGTTGGGATGAAAAATATTCCGCATTTCGGCATTCGCACTGATCATTCCTTGATTATAATACCGAAAATAAAAATTCGTAATCGTTAAATCATTCCCGGTTCCGGCGAAATCACCTTCAAGGTTTATCCGATCATCAAAATGCGAAAGCGCGGGAATAAAAGCGCTCAATTCTTTCGGATAAATGGCAGACGTTTTCAATTTTAATTGAAAGGTGACCGGTTCTTCTTCGTTCGCATCGGCGGCCGATAAATTATATTTGGCGCTTATATCCGTAAACAATAAAGAACTCTTATCTAACTCAATAACCAATTGATTGATTTTAGCCGTTTCCTCATTGGCAACCAAATCAAAGGCGGCGTTTTTCATTTGCAAGCCGGATTGTTCTTTGAAACTCAATCTATTGAAATCCAGAGACAATTCCCGGTTATTCAGATTATGAATTTGAATTTTGGAAGAAATATCGCTCAATACAAGTTGTTTCGGATTGAATTTCCCCGGCGTTTCCGCTTTATCTTTCACCCGGTAGGAAAAGTTCCCCCATCGCAAATTTAATTTTTTAATTTGTAAATCAATCGTCGGATTAACCGAGGTTGTATCCTGTTTGGCGAAAGCGTCAATAATGTATTGAATATTCAACGGCGAATTGTCGGTTTCTTTACTCAAATTAAATTGGAACGTAAACAATTGAATGGAATCGAATCGCCATTTTTTTTGTAAAAGAGGAAAAAACTCAAAACCGGCGGCCACTCGTTTCGCTTGAAACAAAACCTCGCCGGACAAATCTTCCAAATACACGTCCCGGAGGATTAATTTATTGAAAAATTCAAATTCGATTTGCCGGATATGTACTTCCGTATGTAATTTTTTATTAAGATACGAAGCGACCTCATGAGAAATTTTTTCTTGAAAATAGGGAATTTGCAACAATGTAGCGGGTAAGACATAAGTAATGGTTATGAAAATAATACTTCCCCAAATTATTCTTTTTAGTATTCTCATCTGCGTCGGAATAAAACAAGCGCGATTGCCGGTTTTTATTTATCTGTTTACTTATCAAATTATAAAGTACAAAGATACAAAGTCATTTGCGTTTTCCGAAATATTTTCCGACATTTGCGTTCTTTTTAAATATTTTTAAAATGGATGTAACGATTTTGGGGATTGAATCTTCGTGCGATGACACATCGGCTGCGGTCATTCGAAACGGGGTTATGCTGTCGAATGTCATTGCCGGGCAAAAAGTGCATGAAGCCTACGGAGGCGTAGTCCCCGAATTAGCTTCTCGCGCACACCAGCAAAATATCGTTCCGGTGGTTCACGAAGCATTGAAACAAGCCGGAATAAACAAGGAAGACTTATCAGCCGTCGCGTTCACGCGAGGTCCCGGACTGTTGGGTTCGCTTTTGGTGGGAACGTCGTTTGCGAAAGGATTGGCGATTGCTTTGCAGGCGCCTTTAATCGAGGTCAATCATCTACAGGCGCACGTACTTGCGCATTTCATCAAAAAGACCGAATCGGATGACCAACATCCCCGTTTTCCGTTCCTTTGTTTATTGGTTTCCGGCGGAAATTCCCAAATCATTTTGGTTCACCGATGGGATAAGATGGAAGTACTCGGACAAACCATTGACGACGCTGCCGGAGAAGCATTCGACAAATGCGCCAAAGTTATGGGTTTACCTTATCCCGGAGGCCCGGTCGTTGACCGATTGGCAAAAGAAGGCAATCCGAAAGCGTTTCGATTAAGTAAGCCGAACATTCCGGATTATAATTACAGTTTCAGCGGATTGAAAACGTCTTTTTTATACCTTCTTCGCGACGAATTACAGAAAGATCCCGACTTTATCGAGCGGCATCGGGCGGATTTATGCGCAAGTCTTCAAGCCACGATTATTGACATTCTGATGCAGAAATTGCGCAAAGCTTCCGATGATTTCAATATCAAAGAAATAGCCGTTGCCGGAGGGGTATCCGCTAATTCCGGTTTACGGAAAGCTTTTGAAGAACATGCCGATACTTACGGGTGGAAAATCCACATTCCTTCATTCGCTTTTACGACCGATAATGCCGCAATGGTCGCCATGAGCGGCTATTTTAAATTTTTAAACCATGATTTTGCATCTCCGGATTGTGTTCCGTTTTCAAGGACCGCAATATAATCCGATTTTTTACGCTAATATATGTATAATATTTACTTTTATTTGATTATCGTTTTTTTCACCGTCAGTTTCATTTGGACTCAGATTTTATCTTACTTGAATCGAAAAAGGATGAGTCCGGTCTTACCCGACGAATTGAAAGATATTTATCCTCCCGAAAAGTATGCCAAGCAACAAGAATATCAAAAGATAAACAGCCGTTTCGGTTTGATTTCCGGCGGATTTTCATTCCTGCTTATGTTGATTATTTTATTGTTCGGACTCTTGGGTTGGCTTGATAATTATTTGCGTGAATATACCGATCATTTTCTGTTTTTACCTTTGCTTTTCTTTGCGGTTTTGATGATCGCTAACGAAATAATCGGGTTTCCTTTCGATTGGTACGCCACTTTTACGATTGAAGAGCGATTCGGATTTAATAAATCAACCCGAAAATTGTTTCTCGCCGATTGGCTGAAAAGTATCGCATTGAATATCTTGATCGGCGGTATTATCTTTATGATTGTTTTATTCATTTATCACTATACCTTGAATGAATTTTGGTTATACGCATGGCTGGCTGTTTCCGGATTTTCCTTACTCATGACTTTTTTTTATTCGGAATGGATCGTTCCTCTGTTTAACAAACAAACGCCCTTGGAAGAAGGCGAGTTGCGGGATGCCATCGAATCTTTTGCCCGGAAAGCCGGATTTCGATTGACAAACATTTTTGTCATGGACGGCTCCAAGCGAACAACCAAAGCCAATGCGTATTTCACCGGATGGGGAAAGAAAAAGCGCATTGTTTTATTCGACACATTGATGAACGACTTGAATACGGAAGAAATTGTCGCCGTTTTGGCGCATGAAATCGGGCATTACAAAAGGAAACACGTGATTTATTCTTTAGTACTTTCAATATTGACCACCGGAATCACTTTCTATATTTTATCGTTATTTTTGGGAAACCTCCGGCTGGCGGAAGCTTTGGGAGGAACCATTGCTTCGTTCCATCTGGGAATCATCGGGTTTGCATTTCTTTTCACACCGATTTCGGAAATATTGGGATTATTAGTCAATCGCATTTCACGAAAAAACGAATACGAAGCCGACGGCTTTGTTGCGCAATTCGGTTTAAGCGAAGCGCTTATCTCAGCATTGAAAAAGATTTCGGTTCAATCGCTGAGTAATCTGAATCCGCATCCCTTAGTCGTATTTTGGTATTATTCCCACCCGACGCTTTTGCAGCGGATGAAGCGGATCAAAGAAAGCGGCAATTGAAAAGTTTTAAATTTTCATATTCAAAGAAAATTTTGTACCTTAGCTAACTTTTTCAAGTATAATATTGATGTAATACTAAGTAATATAAATACATGACAGATAATCAGGATAGAATTATTCGAATTGATATTGAAGACCAAATGAAAGCGGCGTACATTGATTATTCAATGTCCGTCATTGTATCCAGAGCCTTACCGGATGTGCGGGACGGATTGAAGCCGGTCCACCGGAGAGTTTTATTCGGCATGAATGAAACGGGAAGCACTTCCGATAAGCCTTATAAGAAATCCGCACGTATTGTGGGCGATGTGATGGGTAAATACCATCCGCACGGCGATTCTTCGATTTACGGGACGCTGGTACGCTTGGCTCAACCTTGGGCTTTGCGTTATTTGTTGGTGGACGGACAAGGTAATTTCGGTTCCGTGGATGGCGATTCTCCGGCGGCTATGCGTTATACGGAAGCGAGAATGAGTAAATTAGCCGAAGAAATGTTGCAGGATATCGAAAAGGAAACGGTCGAATTTCAATTAACGTATGATGATAAGAATAAGGAACCGACCGTTTTACCTACACGTATTCCTAATTTATTAATCAACGGAGCATCGGGTATTGCCGTTGGAATGGCGACCAATATGCCGCCTCACAACCTAACCGAATGTATTAACGCCACTTTGGCTTATATTGATTCTAAAGGCGCTATTGATGTAGCCGGACTGATGCAACATGTCCAAGCGCCCGATTTCCCGACCGGCGCCTCCATCTACGGTTATGCCGGAGTAAGAGACGCTTTTGAAACCGGAAGAGGTCGTATCATATTACGTGGAAAGGCTGAAATCGAAATCAAAGATAACAGAGAAAAAATAATTATCACCGAAATCCCCTACCTCGTTAATAAAGCGGAATTAATCAAACATATTGCCGATTTGGTCGGTGAAAAGAAAATAGAAGGCATATCCAATGTGAATGACGAATCCGACCGCGAAGGAATGCGTATCGTGGTGGATATTAAGCGCGACGGCAACTCGAGCGTGGTGTTGAATAAACTGTATAAACTGACCGCTTTGCAATCCTCGTTCAGCGTGAACAATGTCGCTCTGGTAAACGGCCGTCCGAGAACATTGAATCTGAAAGATTTGATTAAATATTTCGTTGAACACAGGGTAGATGTGGTTACCCGCCGCACACGCTACGATTTGCGGAAAGCCGAAGAACGGGCGCATATTTTGGAAGGATTGATTATCGCTTCGGACCACATTGATGAAGTAATCGCTATTATCCGCTCTTCGCAAAGCCCGAATGAAGCCATCGAACGATTGTCCGAACGATTCGGCTTGACGGAAATACAATCGCGCGCCATTGTGGAAATGCGCTTACGCCAATTAACCGGACTGGAACAAAGTAAATTGCATTCCGAATACGAAGACGTTCAAAAACTTATTGCCGAATTAAAAGATATTCTTGAAAATGAAGATCACTTGATGAGAATCATTAGGGAAGAATTGATTGAGATACGGAATAAATACGGAGACAAACGAAAAACCGATATTGTTTACGCTACCGAAGATTTCAATCCGGAAGATTTTTATGCCGATGATGAAATGATTATTACCATATCACATTTGGGATATATCAAACGGACGCCCTTAGCCGAATTTCGTTCACAGAATCGCGGCGGAGTGGGAGCAAAAGGTTCGGAAACCCGTGATGAAGATTTTGTGGAATACATCTATCCGGCCAACATGCACGCCACGATGTTGTTGTTCACTCAAAAAGGACGTTGCTATTGGTTGAAAGTATATGACATCCCGGAAGGAACCAAAACATCGAAAGGCCGGGCGATTCAGAATTTATTAAGCATTGAACCGGACGATAAAGTGAACGCTTTCATCCGTGTTAATCAATTAAATGATAGAGATTACGTTAACGCGCATTATTTATTGTTCTGCACGAAAAAGGGCGTAATCAAAAAAACTTTACTGGAAGCTTATTCCCGTCCGCGCCAGAACGGTGTTAACGCCATTACCTTACACGAAGACGATGCATTAATCGGCGTTCGTTTAACCGACGGCAACAACGAGATCATTATTGCCAACCGAAAAGGTCGGGCGCTTCGTTTTCACGAAAAAGTAGTTCGTTGCATGGGGCGGACAGCCGCCGGCGTAAAAGGAATAACGCTTGATCCGAAAAACGATGAAGTTATCGGCATGATTTGTATGAAAGACTTGGAAAACGAGACTATCTTGGTCGTATCCGAACAAGGTTACGGAAAACGTTCGAAAATTGACGATTATCGTATCACCAATCGGGGAGGAAAAGGCGTAAAGACTCTGAATATTACCGAAAAAACCGGATTTTTGGTAGGAATCAAAAGTGTAACCGACGAAAACGATTTGATGATTATCAATAAATCGGGAATTACCATCCGGGTAAAAGCATCCGATATAAGTATTATCGGACGAGCAACCCAAGGCGTTCGTTTGATTAATTTGGAAAAACGGAACGACGAAATCGCTTCAGTCTGCAAAGTAATTTCCGAATCGGATATGGAAGTAATCGAAAAAATAGAAGAAGAAAATTTAAAAAATGAGGACTTCAGAGAAAATAATCCGGAAAATGATCGGGATTTGGAGGAAATTAACGATTAATTTGTAAATTTGCAGAATAATATAATAAATAATAATAAACGATAAAGATTCAATGCATATGAAAAAGTTTGTGTTTACGGGAGTATTATGTTTTCTGGTCAGCCTGTCTTTCGGACAGAAAAAGGCTGTGAGCGCTGCAAAGGATGAAATTAAAAACAATCCGCCCAATATAACGGAAGCGCGATCTCTTATTAAAGACGCATTAACCAATCCGGAGACGGCGGAAGACGCTGAAGCGTGGTATGTTGCCGGTCTGATTGAAAATAAACAATTTGATACGGAAAAAACGCTGGAAATTTTAGGAAAAGCCCCCAATGAAGAAGTCATGTACGACGCTTTGGATAAGATTATTCCGTATTTTCTGAAATCGGCCGAATTGGATCAACTTCCCGATGCAAAAGGGAAAGTTAAACCCAAATATTTGAAAGACATTCGTTCCATTATTAAGGCCAATCACGTGTATTATATTAATGCCGGCGTTTATGCTTTTAATAAAGAGAACTTTAAAAGTGCATACGAAAACTTTAAGCAATATGGCGATATTCCTTCCTTGGATATATTTAAAGATGAAAAATGGGACACCGCAACCGGAGATACCACCGATTTGCAAATACGGTATTACGCCGGTTTGGCCGCGGCTCGGATTCCGGATCATCAAGCAGCCATTGCTATGTACAGTGGATTGAAAGACAGAGGATATGTTGAAAACGGTCTTTTTAAAGAATCCGATATCTATAAGGAATTGGCGCGTGAATATGATTTGACAAAGGATTCGGTAAATTTTGTAAAAATTATCAAAGAAGGATTTGTTAAATTTCCGGGTGAAGATTATTATTTATTGAACATGATTAATCTGAGCATTAATTCCGGAAAAACCGAAGAAGCTGTTGATTATTTGGAAAAAGCAATTGCACAAAATCCCAACAATGCACAACTTTATGCTGTTAGGGGCCAATTGTTTTCTGAAGATAAAAAGCCGGATGAAGCAATCAAAAATTTGAAAAAAGCGTTGGAAATGGATCCGGATAACGCGGCCTTCATGCAAGAACTCGGACGTATATATTTCAATTTAGGCGTTGAAAAACGGAAAGCTGCCGATGAGGCTTCCGACGTCGCCCAATCCAAAGATTTAGCCAAAGAATCGCTGGATTTCTACAGACAATCAATGCCTTATTTTGAAAAAGTTTTTGAAAAAGACGCCAATAATAAAGACGCTATTTTCGCTTTGCGTACGATTTATTTTAATCTCAACATGGAACCTCAATTCAATAAGATGGATGCTTTGGTTACCGGTGGTAATAATTGAGTAACGAATAGAGAGAATCAATAAAATAAGCGCTTGAAATTTACTAATAAAAAAGACAAAATGAAAGAAAAAATTGGAAATGACGCCGGATGCGTTTGGAAAGTATTAGATGCGGATAGAACTCCAAAAAGTGTTAAAGAGTTGAAGAGAGCAACAAAATTAACGGATAAGGAAGTTTATGCCGCAATCGGATGGTTGGCCAGAGAAGAAAAATTAGCCTTTCAGCAGGAAGAAGATGATTTGTTCATTTCTTTAGCCTAAATTTGTTGTTTTGCGGGCTTTAAGACCCGTTTTTGTCATTGCGAGAACGAAGCGCGAAACAATCTAAAAACCAAAAGTTATGGATTGAAGTGGATTACGTTCTCGCAATGCCGTTTAAAAGAACTAAAGTTATTGATAAATCTTCAGACTTGCTTTTTATTGGTCGAAGACAAAGCGCTTTTGAACCGGAGAGAGGTTTTTGTTCAAAATCAAAACGAAAATTTAATTCCTGTTTTCAGGAAAAACGGATATCCCGGAGTAAAACATATATCTGAAATTGGGTTTATTTCATTTTGCAAACGGGTTTCGGTATAAAACTGCGCCTCGTTCCATTTCACATTGAACAGGTTTTGAATCTGCACGCTCAACTCCCACTTTTTCAAAGTATAAGCCATTGTTAAATCGTTTACAAAATAACCTTTTGCCGTAGCGGAATAATCCTCGTTTCCCGCGCGGTCAGCCATATAGCGGTAGCGCAGGCTTGCGGAAAATCCCGAATCCAGCTTTACGGAAATGCCTCCCGTAGCGGTGAAAATAGGAGCCAGCGGAACATAGTTCTCGCCTTTCGGCTCATCTATAAAACGCGGACGGGCATAGTTGAAATCCGCATCCACGTAAAACCGGCTTAACGGCTGATACTTGAAGGATAAATCCATACCGTAACGTCGGCTTCTACCTGAAGGCTCCACGACGGCTTCATCACCGACATAGACAAACTCCTGTTGTAAAAAAAGATACCACAATACAGGTTGTATCAGTAAATTAGGAAAAGGCTTCAATGCTGCGCCCAAATCTCCGCCGATGGAATACGGCAATATGTTTTTTCCCTTTTGGGCAATGACCACGCGGGTATCGTTGGAGTGGAAACCCATTCCCGACTTAAGGAATACTTGATATTTTTCATTGAAATTATAAAAAACATTCAATTTCGGGCTGAGCCTCGCCTTGATTACATCCTGCTCTATTTCGTCGGTGAGTTTATCGTCCATTCCAAAAATAAAATAATCCAACCGCACGGCAGGATTGATTTTCCATTTTCCCGACTGCCATTCGCCCGAAGTATAACCGTACAGATGAGTTTCATTAATAGAAGCTAAAGATATTCTGTTTAGCAAAGTATTGCGGTGGTAAACGTGATTCAGTTCTATATCGCCAATATCGTCATAACGAAAGCCAAAGCCCGATTTCCATGTCAAACGGCTGTTTTCGAAATGAAAATTTTTGGCGTACTGATTCATCATTCCGTAAATGTTCCGCGATTCTTTCTGTTCGATTTCATCACCATTCACCGGGTCGTTCAAAAAGAAAGTGAAATCTGAATACAACCGAAATTGGTAACGGGTATAGAAAAACAGGCTCTCCCATGTTTCGTTGTCGCTGAGGAGGTCTTTGTAATTTATCAACACATTGGTACGCCCTGTGTTGCCGCCTTCCGTCGAGTCAATAGAACCCCAACGGGAAATAAGCCCTTCGTTGACCGCCCTTTCGGGGATTTGCCCGGAGGCATTCCATTTGGAATTGAAGGTAGATGCTTGAATATTGAAATATGACCTGTCATTCAGCCATTCGTTATATTTCAAGAATAAATTCAAGCGATTAAAATTTTGATTTATATCAAAAGGTCCGTCAGTATAACCGTATTCTCCGGCAAGGTACATATTCCGCCGATTTTGACTGCTATTTTCGTTGAGCATATTGAAAATCCCCATCGTTCGTACCGTGTTAAACGCTCCGCCTTCGACTTTGACAGAGCTGTTATCAATTTTGTCATAAGTTTCAAGATTGACGTAACCTCCCGTGTCAAAGTCTCCATAGTCAGCATAATAGGCTCCTTTTCCAAAGTCTATATCCTTGACGGTTTCGGGAATGACGAAGTGCAAATCGGCATAGCCCTGTCCGTGAGCGTGCGACACCATATTGACAGGCATCCCGTCCACTGAAACGGCGATGTCCGTTCCGTGATCATCGTCAAAACCCCGAAGGAAAATCTGCTCGGCTTTGCCGCCGCCTGCGTGCTGTGCGATGAACAAGCCCGGAACCTTGCGAAGCAAGTCCTGCGCTGTATTTACGGGATTCATTTTTAAATCCACGCTCATCACTTCGGTGGGCAGTCGTTGAGAAGTTACATTGATTTGCGCCAGCTCAATCGCATGGCGGTCAAGGCGGATATTAAATGAAAGATGGTTGTCATCAACAGCATATACCGCTTGTTCATAACCCATTATTGAGACAAAAAGCGAATCGGGCAGAACAGTCGTTTTCAAGATAAAACTTCCGTCTTGAAGGGTATGAAAGTGAATATCCGCCTTTTTGAGCAAAACAATAACGTTTTCAAGGGCTTCGCCTGTCCGGCTGTCCGAGACAATTCCGCCGATAGTCTGTTGTGCGTTTACGAGTATCGTTGTATGCAGAAACGCAAAATAGAGATAAAATATGCTTCTTTTGAATAGGAAGATTTTCATAAATAATCATATAAAAAAATAAAATGTGACAGAATAAAAAAGTATTGTCGTTTTCTATTTATCATTTTTTCGAACGGGAATTTACGGAGACTTGCTGTTGAAACATTGTTATCCAAACATTCAAACTATCCAACAGGAGTGGAGAATTTTTCCGAAGTCCCCATGCTTGCAATTGGGTAAAGCCGATATCGGTACCAAAGTCCAAGTCGGGATATAAAGGGATATTCTTTAAAGAAATCTCTTTATCCACGACTGCATAATCAATTTCTTTATTAGCTACCATATAGATTAACTGTTCTGAAGTGTAGCCGGTAATTTCTTTGATGTAAATAGGCTCTGCAATTTCATCCGCCAAATGTTTTAATCTTAAAACAGCGGGAGAGTTTTTCGTTACATAAACCGTTTGTTCGGCTAAATTCAATTGATTAGTAATAAACGGAACCGAATCGGTATTGTTATGTTTCCGTTGAACAAGCACCTGCTTATCGTACGTAATCGGTACGGTAAAAGCGAGGAATTTTCTGTTTTCATTGGTAATCGCAATATTTTGCGCAATCACGTCATATACATTGTTTTCCAATTTACGGATAGCAGTTTCCAGATCATTTTCAAGATACAATTGAACGGTTAATCCGGAGCGGTGAGAAATAAATTGACACAGTTCATACTGGGAACCGGTAATTGTATCTCCGGCGACATGAAAATCAATTGAATTGTATTCGGTAACCACGTTCAGCGTTTTATCTTTTACTATTTCCGGTAAATCCCGTACGGATTTCATGAATTTCCAATCGTTAAAAATTGATAATGAATACATTATCAAGAGAGAGAAGAGTAATAAGAAAGCAAAAAGCGTAAGTAACCGTTTTATATTCATAACTGATTAGTTGATAAAGTCAACCGAAAGACCCAGCTTTAATACCGGCGGGTCAACCGGATAATGCGGGATTGAAAAATATTCCGGCGGGTTGATAAACATGGCCCCCAAATTATAGTATTGCAAAAAGAAACGGGTTTGTTTCAAATGGCAGTTAAGGAATCCGCTGATCAACGGGTATTCGCCTATTTTCATATCATTTTGCAATTTGAATTGTTGAGTAGCCGGTTCATAAGTCGGTGAATAATAACGTGTCCAATAATTGGCATTCGCTCCCATTTGAATTGTTAAAACTTTGGCGATAGCGAATTGAAGGAATAAACTTGAATAAACGCTCAGCGTCGGCAAAGGAAGAATTTCTTGATTCGATGAAGTCTGATAAACTGCTTGGTTATCCCAATGCAAAGCTCCCAATTTGAAATTCTGCCGGACATCTGCCGCCAACACTTGAATGTTTCCGCCGTTTTGCTTGGGGTAACCGGTTTCGTCGAAATAAATGTAATCGGTTATATTTTCCACTCCTACACCTATTTCGCTTCGCGTGTACGGAATCGTAACCCGGCCTCCGACATACACTTTTTTGATTTTGTCGAAATTGTTATCCCAACGGAAATATTGGCTGTGATAGTGATTTTCGTAAAAAACAGGAGATAGATTTTTTATGAATCCGGAAGCGGAAACGGAAGCGGTATCGTTCAGAAACGGAATCCGAGTTTCTATGTTTCCCGACAAATGAATATCTCCTTTATTATATCCTACGAGACCAATACTTCCTTGAGCATTGTAGCGCAGTATTTTACCGGTTCGTTTCGCCAATTCGCCTCCGACGAAAGTAACATATTGATTGGTTGCATAAGGAGAATAGGTTATCAAAGTATCTTGCACCATCGGAATGGTATCCATCAATGTAAATCGTCGAACGTCCTCTGTGATATAAGCCGTCAAATCAAATTTCGCCCACCGGCTGAATCCTTCGCGAAGCGAGAGTCCGAAGGTATTTTTTATGGAATGATATGAAGTCGAATCGGAAGGAAGTCCTTTTTTCCGATTCGAATTCAAATAATCCGCGTATTGATAAAATTGATTAACAGCGGCGGAATCTTGTGAATAAAACCGCCGCTTTCTATCGGTATAATCAAATGTATATATGATACTTGATACGGGAATAAATTGTTTGATCAAGTCTCCTTCCGAATCTTTTTGATCGGTTTCCCGTTCAAATCCCAAATTATATCGGTAGTTGAAATAATACCGGTTTCCTTCCGAATGATTCCACGTATCTTCGAATCGTGTCGGAAAGTTTCTTGTTTGCGTATTCCGACTGCTGACCAATTCCGGGTGCGTTACATAATTATCGTCTTGCAATCCTCCGTTTTCTCCGTTGGTATAACCGGATGACGGATTAATAAACAGATGAGCTTGATGCCTGTCGGACAAGTAATTTCCGAAGAAAAGCCAATCGGTATGTTTTGCGCCTTGCGAGTTGTAAAATCCGCGGGCATAAAGATAATCCACAGCGGCGCCTACGTTTAATTTTTTACCTGCATTCGCGGCAAAAAACACTTGGAATCGCTCTTCTCTGTTCTGACGGCTTCCGGCCGTTTGGTAAGAGAGGTTCGAATACGGAATTTTGGTATTTACAAAATTAAATTGATCCGGTTGTTTTAAGTATGCGCGCAAATAATCGGAAAACAAAAAATCGGAACGATCTTCCCGTTCAAAAAATATTCGCGATTCGACCGGTAAACCTAAGTTACCCGGATAAGCTACGGAAACGCCCAATCCTTCCACATTGGTCCGATGAAAATAATCGGTCAAAAATGTGTCGGGAAGAACGGAAATAATTTCTCCCGTTCGTTCCGAGATATGCCAATAGTTAATCTTTTGTGTTGTATCAATGGCAGCCTTCGGAGGAACATATACCCCCAACTTGTTGCGTTGAAGAACACTGTCCGGATTTTGAAGAAGCGAATCGGAAGGGAGAGCAATCGAATCTTGATCAAAAACAATATCTTTCCCCAAGGGAGGGAAGCCGGGAATCGTATCCTGTGCATAGCAAAATCCTAAAAAGGACAAGGATAACAGGAATGATATGATTGTTTTTTTTTTCAAGGAGAAATATCAGATTTCCTCGATTATTTCCATTCCCCGTAAAATAGCCTTTTCATTCATCGGCAAAAGATTATGACGTCGTTCCGGGAGTGATTTCTTCAGACCTTTCATGACGCTTTCCAATGTAACCATCGGCGTTGTTTTCAACATTCCACCCAAAACAATCATATTGAATGCTTTGGGATTCCCTTCTTTAGCTGCGGTATTCATCGCATCAATCCGAAAAATCCGGATGTCTTTGCGCGTCGGCGGATGATTGATACCGTAATCGTCATAAATCAAAATACCGCCCGGCTTAACCTTGCTTTCAAATTTTTCCAAAGAAGGCTGATTGAGAATAATCGCAATATCGTATTGATTGAGTACCGGAGAAGAAATTTTTTG
>JGI24699J35502_11133850_pt1 | contig 17080 bp, 14 predicted proteins | sample TergutMp193P4_FD_35502 | JGI IMG/M metagenome (IMG submission 35502) | reverse complement strand
AACCCACCACACAATAATATTTGAATTATTATTGATTTTAAACCGACATTTATTTTCACCCTTCACTTGGTATAACGTCCCGCTAAGACGAAAAACTTCAATTTTGCTACCGAAAAAATGATTAAATTTGTACCTTGATTTCTATAAAATACCATTGAAAATTATGAAGCGGACAGGAATTTTTGTTTTTTCTTTTTTTCTGACATTTTCTCTGAATGCCTATAATTTGCGGCAACTTTCAAGCCGGGAAGGATTGTCCAACAGCGCCATATTATCCATATGCCAAGACTATGAAGGATTTATTTGGTTCGGTTCCGTGGATGGATTGAATGTATATAATGGTGTTGATATCCGGATATTAAAACCCGATGTAAATACCTCTGGCAGTCCGGCCGGTAATTTGATTGAGGAAATAAGAGAGGCGGAAAACGGGATTATGTGGATAAACACCAATCACGGCCTCAACCGTTATAACAAGAAAACGAAAGAAATAGAATGTTTCGAAGAATTTGAGGGTAAATATTTTTGGGCGAAAACATCAACCGATGAAGTTTTTACCATTCATGGGGATCATACGATTGATTATTATGATAAACAGAAAAAACAATTTGTTTCCATTGATTTTCCCGGTATCATCAAGAGCGAAATTCAACGTATTTTTATTGACCGTGAAAATATCTTGTGGATAGTTACGAATAAGGGAATCATACAAAATGTACGGATTTCTTTTCTCGAAGGAAAACCACAACTCGCCCCCGCAGGTAATTTTGATTCCCCAGTTCGCTATGCCTTTGAAGATAACGGCCGTATCTACTTCATAGATTTCAATGATTCTCTTTTTGAAACGGACGGTATAAACGGTAAAAAAAGTTTTATCATCAACTTAAAAAAGGAAATTGAAAAGAGAGGTATCGTTTCTTCCATTATCAAAGACCGGGACGATTATCTGGTGGCTTTTCAGACCAACGGTTTGATTGCGCTCCGAAATACACCCGAAAATGAACTGAAATACCGGATTGAACCGATTGATATTTTTTGCGGCGTTTTTTCTTTACTCAAAGATGATAAACAAGATATTTTATGGATCGGTACCGACGGGCAAGGAGTGTATATGTACACCCGGGATTTATTTTCCATTCGTGCGACTACTTTTGATCATTTGCAGTTTTCCATTCAAAAACCGGTTCGGGCATTGTTCTTGGATAAAGACCGAAATTTGTGGATCGGAACAAAAGATGACGGTATTTTAATGATTGAAGACTACGATAACGGATATGAATTAAAAACGAAGAAAATTCATTCGATCACGACTTCCAACAGTGCCCTTATCAATAATTCGGTATATGCTTTCGGAAAAAGCGTCCGAAATCTGCTTTGGATCGGAGGAGACGGACCCGGATTAAATTATTATTCTTTCAGAGATAAAAAAGTGAAGCGGCTCGCCTCTCAAAGCCCGGAACCGATTATTTATGTTCACTCGATATGCGAAGTCAATGATTCTACGCTTTGGTTGGCTTCGGTGGGCGCCGGAATTTTCAAATTAGTTCTGGGAGGATCGGCGGATGAACCTTTTATCCAATCAATCAAGCGATTTACTTTTATAAAAGACGAGATGTCGTATAATTATTTTTTTACGGCATGTCGGGAAAACGACAGTACGCTTTGGTTCGGAAACAGAGGGTACGGCTTGAGACGCTTGAACTTGCGGACTGAAACGTTCGATGAAATCCGGTTTCATAACGGGGACGTTCGGACGATTAATGATGTATTAAGCGTATATAAAGATAGTAAAGGAAATATATGGGTCGGCACCAATTTCGGCGTTCTGAAATTATCGGAATATAATGCAACCACCCATGAGGTTTTATATGAAAATTACAACGAGATAGAAGGGCTTCCCAATAACACGATTCACGGTATATTGGAAGATGATAACGGATTTTTGTGGTTAAGTACGAATAACGGCGTGGTACGGTTTGATGCGGAAGCCGGGAATTTCAAGGTACATAATCATAAAAGCGGATTGAATGTATTTGAATTTAGTGACGGAGCCTCTTTGAAAGATGATAAAACCGGCGCTTTGTTTTTCGGCGGCACCAATGGTTTTATTACCATTTCTCCCGATGTTTACGCCAAAAAGGAATTTGTCCCCAAAATCTATTTTACCGGCTTACGGATTTATGAAAAAGAGTATAATCCGAATGATTTCATGAAAACGGACCGATCCGGGGAATTTCTTGAACTTCATTACGATCAGAATTTCTTTTCCATTTCTTTCGTTGCTTTGGATTATCTGAACGGTCAAAATTGTAAGTACTATTATAATTTGGAAAATCTAAACAACAAGTGGATTGATAACGGACATGCCAATACGATTAATCTGACCAATGTATCGCCGGGAGAATACATATTGCACGTTAAGTGCAATAACGGCGACCGAATGTCGGATGTTTATTCACTTCGAATCGCAGTGCTTCCGCCTTGGTATCGAACCGATTGGGCTTATGTAATTTATATCGTATTATTTTTATTTTCGGTTTATATTTTTGTACGATTAATCCGATTTCGGTACCGGCGCAAACGGGAAAGTATGATAGAAAAGATGAATCAAAGACAGAAAGAAGAAATTTACGAATCCAAATTGCGTTTTTTCACCAATATTACGCATGAATTTTCTACACCCTTAACGCTGATTTACGGGCCTTGCGAGCGGATTTTATCGTATGAAAAATCCGACGGTTTCGTAAAAAAATATGCACAGCTGATTATGACGAATGCCAAACGCCTCCATTCGCTTATTCAAGATTTAATTGAATTCAGACGAATCGAAACCGGACATAAATCTTTTGTAATCGAATCGTTGAATATTTCGGACTCCGCTCGTGCCATTGCCGATTCGTTCATCGAATTATCCGAATCAAAGCGTATCCTTTATGAAACGGATATTGACGATGAAATACATTGGAATACGGATGAAAACGGCTTTACGACAATCGTAACGAATTTGCTGTCCAACGCATTTAAATATACGCCCGATGAAGGAAAAATAACCTTGAAAATTCGAGTCGAAGAACCGCTGTTAAAAATCTCGGTAATCAATACCGGGAAAGGAATTAAAGAAAAAGATATTCCGTTCATTTTTGACCGCTACAGCGTGCTGGAAAATTTCGAAAAGCAAACGCAAAAAGGAATTTTTTCACGAAACGGGTTGGGATTGGCTATCTGTCACAGTACAGTCAAGTTGCTCGGCGGAGATATTGATGTTCGCAGTGTTCCCGATGAATTTACCGAATTTACCGTCATGCTTCCGCCCGCACCGATTACGGAGCGTATAAAACCGGAAATTCCGGAAAAAGAGCCGATGATTATTGCCTCGAATCCGCCGGTTGACAAACCGGTCGTTGAACCGGGAACCGACCGACCGGTTCAATCCGGATTAACCGTTTGGGTGATTGATGACGATCCCGAAATGCTTTGGTTTATTTCCGATATTTTGAAGAAGCAATACCATGTTACTTCATTTGAAAACGCCCGCTCAGCTTTGGGAGCATTGGAAACCGGTCAACCGCATCTGATTGTTTCGGACATCATGATGCCCGACTTGGATGGAATTTCCCTGATGAGACAAATAAAAGCCGACCGCCGAACGGCTCACATCCCGTTTATACTGCTTTCAGCAAAAAACACGCCGGAGGAACAAACGGAAGGAATTGCCGCAGGTGCGGAAGCCTACATCGTAAAGCCGTTCAATGTAGGATATTTATTGTCGGTAGTCGAACGTCTGCTCCAACGACAGAACGACTTAAAAGATTATTATCAATCGGCAATCAGCGCATTCGAATTGATGGAGGGGAAATTCATTCATAAAGAATACAAAGCGTTTTTCGAACGGATTCTTTTTGTTATTGATAAGAACTTAGTCAATCCCGGATTCTCGACCGAACAATTGGCTTCGGAAATGGGATTAAGCGCCCGGCATCTTTATCGCAAACTGAAGACGATTACCGACCGCACTCCGGCCGACTTAATCAAAGAATATCGCTTGGCAATCGTTGAAAAACTGCTGATAAGCAGTCGGTATTCGGTTGATGAGATTATGTATAAAGCCGGATTCAATAATCGGGGGAGTTTCTACCGAATTTTCCTTCAAAAGTTCGGAACGACCCCGAAGAAATATCGCGAGTTGAAAAACGCAGAAACGGTATAGAAAAATTCCGCGAGATTCAGCGCCGGATTTCAGTGTTAATAAATTATTATCAAGCAATAGAGCTTATTTTTTTACTAATATCTCGAAGTGCAAAGCGGAGAGACAGGGATTCGAACCCCGGGAACCTCGCAGTTCAACGGTTTTCAAGACCGCCGCAATAGACCACTCTGCCATCTCTCCCTTCAAAAAAACGATGCAAAGGAACAATTTTTTTTTGGTTTTACCAAACTTCCGGCCGTTTTTTGACAGATGAAGAAGAAAATCAAATTAGTTTATTCTTGATTGCGTAAATTTTGTTACTTTTGCCCAAAAATAAAATAAACAGAGAGTTGTGAGTAGCATTAATTACGATTTAACAAAAATCAGAGCTTTTATTTTTGATGTGGACGGCGTTTTGTCTCCCGCTTCCATTCCTCTGCACCCATCGGGCGAACCGATGCGAATCATCAATACAAAAGACGGGTATGCCATGCAATTAGCAGCGAAAAAAGGCTATATATTGGGAATTATTACCGGAGGAGAGTCCTCTGCAATTCGTATGCGTTTTGAAAGTTTGGGGTTCAGTTACATTTATACAAAGGCTAAAAATAAAATCACCGATTTTCGTAATTTTATTCAAAAAACGGGTTTGGATTCAGATGAAATCTGTTATGTAGGCGACGATATTCCGGATTATGAAATTATGAAACAAGTCGGCTTACCGGCTTGTCCTTCGGATGCGGTACCCGAAATCAAAGAAATCTCCCGATATATTTCTCCCAAAGCGGGAGGGAAAGGCGTGGGTCGCGATATCATTGAACAAGTGCTGAAAGCGCAGGGGAAATGGATGATGGACGAAGACGCTTTCGGATGGTAAACATTTGCAACGAACGAAAACAGAATAATTATGCTTGAAAATCTCTCGAAATACAAGATTGTTTTAGCATCCGGTTCGCCTCGAAGACGAGAACTCTTGGCGGGATTGGATATTGATTTTGAAGTAAAAATTATTTCCGATATTGAAGAATCATATCCCGAAACGCTGAGAAAAGAAGAGATTCCCGTTTACATTGCAAAACTGAAAGCGCATGCTTACCAAAAGTATTTGAAAGAAAATACATTATTAATCACGGCTGACACGATTGTTCTGTTGGAAGGAAACGTTTACGGCAAACCGAAAAATGAGCAAGAAGCAAAGGAAATGTTACAAATTCTTTCCGGGCAAACGCATGAAGTGATTACCGGCGTTTGTCTTACCGGATTGAAAAAACAACAAACGTTTTATGTTTCAACGCAAGTTAAATTTGCCCGGTTGCAGGAAGACGAAATTGATTATTACGTGAAAAAATACCGACCGTTCGACAAAGCAGGCGCTTACGGCGTTCAAGAATGGATCGGTTACATCGGAGTAGAAAAGTTGGAGGGTTCTTTTTACAATGTTATGGGTTTACCGGTAAGGGTTCTTTATACGCATTTAAAAGAATGGGATTCTTGACTTTATGATATTAAACATCAAATGAATCAAAAAAATAAATTATGTATCAACTGACAATTGTAAAGGTCGGAGGAAAAATTGTAGAAAACCCGGAATCATTAATGACTTTTTTAAAAGATTTCATTTTATTGGCGGGGGAGAAAATTTTAATTCACGGCGGCGGACGCTCGGCTACCAATCTGGCCGAAAAATTAGGTCTCGAAACGAAAATGACCGAAGGTCGAAGAATCACGGATGCGGAAATGTTGAAAGTCGTAACGATGGTTTATGCCGGCTTAATTAATAAAACCATTGTCGCTCAACTGCAAAAGTTGCGAATTGACGCAATAGGATTGACCGGAGCCGATATGAATCTGATTCTTTCTCAAAAAAGACCGGTAAAAGAAATTGATTACGGTTTTGTCGGCGATATAAAAGAAATAAACGCTCCGGCGATTTTGGAGCTGCTCGACCAAAACTACCTGCCGGTTATCGCTCCGATTACGCACGATGGAAACGGGAATTTATTAAATACCAATGCCGATACGATTGCCGCCGAAATAGCGAAAGCGTTGGCTTTCAATTACAATATTCGTTTGATTTACTGCTTCGAAAAAAGAGGGGTCTTAATGAACGAAGCCGACGAAGAAAGCCTTATCCCGAATTTAGACTTTCAATTATTCCAACAATACAAAAATGAAGGAATTATTCAAGGCGGGATGATTCCCAAATTGGATAATGCATTTCAAGCGATTGCCTCCGGCGTAAAAGAAGTGATTATCACATGCGCTTCCGATGTAAATAAAGGGAAAGGAACATTTATCCGATGAAAACGAGAGATCTCACATTTGAAATGGTCGCCAAGACCTTATACGGTCTGGAAGAAATATTAGCCGGCGAACTGATCGAATTGGGCGCCGATAAAGTGCAAATCGGCCGTCGAATGGTATCGTTCGAAGGAGACAAAGAATTATTATACAAAGCCAATTTTCATTGCCGCACGGCATTACGAATATTGAAACCTATCGCGCATTTCAAAGCGCAAAATCCCGATGAAGTATATGAACAAATCAAAAAGCTCGACTGGTCGGAATTTTTACCGGAGAAAAAGACATTTGCCATTGATACGGTGGTTTATTCCGAAATTTTCACGCATTCCAAATTTGTAGCCTATCGGGTGAAAGACGCTATTGTTGATTATTTCACCGAACAAGAAAAACCGCGTCCTTCGGTACGAATCAATAACCCGGATTTGCAACTTCACCTGCATATCTCACACAATGAATGTACGCTCGCGTTGGACAGTTCGGGCGAATCCCTACACAAAAGAGGTTATCGGGTAGAAGGCGGAGAAGCTCCTCTGAATGAAGTTCTTGCAGCCGGAATGATTTTAAAAACCGGATGGAAAGGCGAAACTCCGTTCGTTGACCCGATGTGCGGCTCCGGCACTTTATTGATCGAAGCGGCCTTAATTGCACTAAACATAGCTCCGGGCGTCTTCCGTAATCAATTCGCTTTTGAAAAATGGGACGATTTTGATGCAGACCTTTTTGAACAAGTCAGCAGCGACGATAGCCGGGAAAGGCCGTTTCTCTTCAAATGTTACGGCTCCGACAGCTCTCGCGAAGCAATTATCGCAGCATCCAAAAACGTAAAGAATGCCGGACTCTCCCAATACATTGATTTGAAAATTCAATCGCTTCAACAAATTACGGAAAATCCGGGAAAAGGCATTTTAATCACAAATCCGCCCTACGGCGAACGATTGAATCCAAGGGACTTGATGGATTTGTATGCGATGATCGGCGAACGATTAAAGCATGTTTTTTCGGGTTATGATGCTTGGATTATTTCTTCCAGCCTCGAAGGATTAGAGGCTATCGGTTTAAAACCGACTTCTAAAATGAAATTGATTAACGGTTCTTTGGATTGCGAATACCGGCAATATCAATTGTTCCCCGGCAAGCACAAAGAATTTAAAGCAAAAAGCCGAAACGATAAACGATTTTGATGAAACTTCCAAAAACATTTGTCACCCGATTGGTTATTCCAATAACATTTCGTACCTTTGGCACTCAAATAACAAACATAAAAATAAATTTTAACCCCTAATTTTTAGAAGAATTTTTAGTCAAACCTTTCGGGAACGGACGTGAAAACCCGGTATTTGATTTAAGATAGAAAATGAAACATTGGATTAGTTTATTTATAGTAGCATCAATTGCCATGAACGGCTTCGCTCAAGAGAAATCATTGACGTTGGAAGATTTATTACCGGGAGGGAAAACCTATACTCATTTTATTCCCAAAACCGAATATCAGATTCAATGGTGGGGCGACGAACTGATTTTTTCCGATGAAAACGCTCTTTATTTAGTCAATCCGCTGAAGCCGACCGAAAAGAAAGTCGTATTAACGAAAGACGAATTGAATCGTCTGTTTAATAAGGAAAACTTGAAGTTGGACCAAATTTCTTTCGTATCATTTCCGGCAAATCATCCCACCTCGCTCGCCGGAAAGAAAAAAAACGCCGAAAATTCCGAGTTGGCAATGATTGCTTTCCCGGAAGAAAACCGCAATGTTTTCTTTGACTTGAAAAGCCAAACAATTGCTTTTGAACTGCCTTCGAATAAAGATTGGAAAAACACGGATTTATGTCCCGAAAACCGGCAAACCGCTTTTACCACAGACAATAATTTGTACATTGCCGATGCGGAAGGACAAACGACTTCGGTCGCCCAAGATTCCAATAAATACATCGTTTACGGACAAGCCGTTCATAGAAATGAATTTGGGATACGGAAAGGAACGTTTTGGTCGCCGCAAGGGAATTACTTGGCATTTTACCGAATGGATGAAACGAAAGTCGGCGACTATCCGTTGGTGGATATTTTTGCTCGAGAAGCTCAATTAATGTCGGCCAAATATCCCATGGCGGGAATGACAAGCCACGAAGTGATGGTGGGTATTTACAATCTTCAAACAAAGGCAATCGTTTACTTGAAAACCGGCGAACCGAAAGACCGATATTTTACCAATATTTCCTGGGCGCCGGATGAAAAATCCATTTATATCGCCGAATTAAATCGGGAACAAAATCGGATGCAATGGAATGTTTATGACATTAATACCGGTGAAAAAACCGGAACTTTGCTCGAAGAAACCAACGATAAATACGTAGAACCCCAATATCCGCTTTTATTTTTGAAGAAAACGCCCGATCGGTTTATCCTGCAAAGTCGAAAAAGCGGTTACAATCATTTGTATCTGTATGATACAACCGGAAAATTAATTCGGCCCTTAACTTCGGGAAACTATGAGGTGACTAATGTTCTCGGCTTGGATGAAGATGAAAAACATATCTTTATCGTTACCAATGAATTGAATCCGATCGAATTTCAAGCCTATAAAGTAAATCTCAGTACCGGAAAAAAAACGCAATTGACCTTCGAAGCGGGAGTCCATAATCCGGTTTTGAGCCGTTCGGGGAAATATTTGTCAGACCGATACTCCAATCTGCATACGCCGCTCAATATAGATTTGATAGTAACAACGAATCAATTATTCCAGCCGATACGTTTGCAAACCGCTCCGAATCCTTTTGCGGAATTTGTGCTTCCGGACGTTTCCATCGGAACATTAAAGGCCGCAGACGGAACAACCGACTTGTATTATCGTTTAGTCAAACCGACAAATTTCGATCCGACAAAAAAATATCCGGTTGTAATCTACGTTTACGGAGGCCCACACAGCCAAGGCATCAGAAATAATTGGCTCGGCTCTACCCGCGGATGGGAGATTTACATGGCTCAAAAAGGATATATTATTTTTTCTTTAGACAATCGGGGAACCGATAATCGGGGATTTGAATTTGAAAGTATAATCCACCGTCAATTAGGCATTGTTGAGACGGAAGATCAGATGCAAGGCGTCGAATTTCTCCGTTCATTGCCGTATGTTGATGCGGAAAGAATCGGCGTACACGGCTGGAGCTACGGCGGATTTATGACGGCAAATCTGATGCTTCGTCATCCGGAAACATTCAAAGTCGGCGTCGCCGGCGGACCGGTAATTGATTGGAAATATTACGAAATCATGTACGGTGAACGCTATATGGATTCTCCGCAAGAAAATCCGGAAGGCTATGAAAAAACCGATATGAATCGCTTGGCCGGCCATTTGCAAGGCCGTTTTCTGCTGATTCACGGGGATCAAGATCAAACGGTAGTCTGGCAAAACAGTTTATCTTTTTTGAAAGCTTGTATTGACGCACGCACGTATCCCGACTATTTTGTTTATCCCGGTCAAGAACATAACATGGTCGGAGCAGACCGAATTCATTTGCACGAAAAGATTACACGCTATTTCGAGGATTTTTTAAAATAACATAAACCAATTTTTAGTATTAACTTAATTAACTTTAAAACAAAAAAATGAAAAAGTATTTAGCTGAATTAATCGGGACATTTGTCCTCGTGTTGGGTGGTTGCGGAACTGCAATATTTGCGGGAGGTTCGGTAGGATTCTTGGGTGTTGCGTTGGCTTTCGGGCTGACGGTTGTGGCGATGGCTTACGGTATAGGTGGCATTTCGGGCGCTCATCTCAATCCGGCCGTTTCAATGGGCGTTTTTTGTGCCGGCAGAATGAGTGCGAAAGATTTCGGCGGTTATGTGGTATCGCAAATTATCGGCGGTATATTGGCCGGGGCGTTATTGGCATTTCTGGTGGCGCAATTCGGCGGCGCTCGCGGTACTTTTGCCGCTAACGGTTTCGGTAAGGAATTTTTCGGAGACGCAGCAGGCTATCAAGATCTTAGTATGATAGGAGCATTCGTAACCGAATTGGTACTGACATTTGTTTTTCTGATTGTGATTTTGGGCGTAACGGACAAAGGTGCGCCGAATGGATTTGCCGGTTTGGCAATCGGGTTAACGTTGACGTTAATACACTTGATTAGCATTCCGTTGACCAACACGTCAGTTAATCCAGCCCGTTCCATCAGTCAAGCCATTTTCGCGGAAAATCCGTTGGCATTACCGCAACTTTGGGTATTTATCGTTGCACCGCTAATCGGCGCAGCGTTGGCGGCATTTTGCTGGAACGCTATTAAACCAAGTACGGAAAAATAACGCATATGAACATTTTACTAATCGGATCCGGTGGCCGGGAACATGCTTTAGCGTGGAAAATCAAACAAAGTTTGAAAACAGAAAAGCTATACATAGCCCCGGGCAACGCAGGAACAGCCGCAATCGGAATTAACGTTCCGATTGCGGCAACCGATTTCGAATCGCTGAAAAAATTCGTATTGACGCATGCGATTGCAATGGTTGTGGTCGGTCCGGAAGATCCTTTAGTCAAAGGTATTTATGATTTTTTCAAAGACGATGCGGAATTAAGCGCAATTCCGGTCATCGGGCCTTCCGAGGAAGGCGCTCGATTGGAAGGAAGTAAGAGTTTTGCCAAAGCGTTTATGCAACGCCACGGGATTCCGACAGCGCAATATCAACGTTTTACCAAAGAAACTTTAACCAAGGGACTTACTTTTCTTGAATTTTTGCAGCCACCTTACGTTCTTAAAGCCGACGGATTAGCCGCCGGGAAAGGCGTTTTAATAATCAATAATTTATCGGAAGCGCAAACCGAACTGAAAGCCATGCTGACCGGACGTTTCGGGAAAGCGAGCGAAACCGTTTTAATCGAAGAATTTCTTTCGGGAATCGAATGTTCCGTTTTTGTCCTAACTGACGGAAATTCTTATAAAATTCTGCCGGAAGCCAAAGATTACAAACGAATCGGCGAAGGCGATACCGGGCCGAACACGGGAGGTATGGGAGCTGTTTCTCCGGTTTCTTTCGCAACTCCCGAATTTATGAAAAAAGCGGAAGAACGCATCGTTATTCCCACCATTGAAGGTTTGAAAAAAGAAGCTATCGTTTATAAGGGATTTATATTTATCGGTTTGATTAATGTACAAGGCAATCCGATGGTAATCGAATACAACTGTCGGCTCGGCGACCCGGAAACAGAAGTGGTGATGCTGCGAATAAAGTCCGATTTAATCGAATTATTTGAAGGAGTTGCTCAAGGAAACCTGCATGAAAAATCTTTGGTTTTCGACAATCGTTCCGCCGCAACAGTCATGTTAGTATCCGGCGGCTATCCGGGCGATTACGAAAAAGGGAAACCCATTACCGGGTTAGACCGAATTTCCGGCAGTATTCTTTTTCATGCCGGAACAACAGTCAAAGACGAACAAATCGTGACAAACGGCGGACGAGTGATTGCCGTCAGTTCCTACGGAAAAAATAAAGACGAGGCTTTGCAACAGTCGTTCAGAAACTGCGAAATCATTCATTTCGATGGGATGTATTATCGAAAAGACATCGGATTCGACGTATGAATATAGGAAAAATCCATAAACAATTTCTATCAAGTAAACTGTTACTATCCGTAATCGTATTCGTTTTTGTTGCCGTTCGATTGTATCCGGCATATGATCAATTGGACGACATTCGTTTATGGAGTTGTTTACTGATACAAATCGGAATTGCTTTTTTTTTATTACAGCTTAATCATACATTCAATATTTTTCAACAGCATACGTTTCTGCCCGCGCTGTTCTATTTGCTTTTTGTCGGCGGTAATCCCGATTTTTATTACGATTTGAAAGGAAGCATTGCCGCTTTATGTTTCGTTTTATCTTACTATTTTTTATTCGATTCCTATCAAAAACCTCAATCACAGGCGAATGCGTTAAATATTTCATTATTGTTGGTCTTGGGAAGTTTACTTTGGACGCCGCTTTTATTTCTTTTCCCTGTTTTTTGGATCGGATTCTATCGCTTTCAAAGTTTCAATGCCCGCGTATTTTTTGCCGGGTTGATCGGGTTTGCGACTGTTTATTTGTTCATCTTTGCATGGAGTATTTATCAAGGAGATAAGGATATTTTTTTATCGTTCTTGTCGCAATTCAAGACTCTGTTTGTCGTTCATAAACCGGATTTAACAATTTTAGAATGGGTAATTTGCGGCGTTCTATTACTGTTCGGGTTCATTATCGGGATTTATCAGTTCTTTTTCAACATTTCCGAACGGGTATGGACAATTTCTGTCTTGGGTTATTTTTACTTGTCGTCATTTCTGTTTTTTATTTTTCTTTTCTTACAAAGCGAGTATAAATCAACTTGGTGGTTAATTAATTATGTACCGATTGCTTTTCTTGCCGGTCATTTTTTCTCGCGTTCAAACAAACGGAGTGTGCACTATTTACTGTTGCTATTCTTTCTTTTCTTTGTCGGAATCGGGATTGCGCAGTACATGGGCTCGTAACATTTCTCTTTTCCCGGCTGCGCCGGGAATCCGTTCAACGGTAAAACCGACTTGCTGCATCATCCGACGAATGCTCCCTTTAGCGCAATAAGTAGTAAGTACGCCTCCCGACTTCATAGCGGAAAACAGCTTATCAAACAATTCCCGGGACCAGACTTCCGGTTGTTTGTCCGGGGCAAACGCATCGTAATAAACCACATCATAACAATCGGGAAAATCAAACGCAATGAAATCAATCGCCAATTTTTGTAAAATGAAATACGGCGTTATTGCTACCGGATTCTCCCACTCGGATTGATGAATTTGTTGAAACAAAGATTGATTTGCTGTTAAATAATTCAATTGATTTGTAATCTCTTGCGATAAAGGAACTTTTTCTAAAGCGATATACCGGATTTTTATTTTTTGCTTTTCGGCTTCTAATGCGGTAAGGTATGCATTCAATCCCGTACCGAACCCAAATTCGAGTACTTGTATTTCCGTTTTTGATTCTTTATCGGCTTGGATATAGTGGGATAATCCCGCAGCAAGATACACGTGTTGCGATTCTTGAACGGCTCCGTTCATCGAATGGTAATGTTCGTCCAAATCCGGAACATAAAGGGTCAACGAACCGTCGGCAGTCGTTTCAAGAATAATCTCTTTTTCCGATTCAAATTTTTGCATCATTCGAAAACGGTAAAATAACATCTTTCCGATAAGCTGTTGCGGTGAATAAGGCGATTAATTCATCCGTTTCGTTCGTTATTCGAACTTCAAAAGTGGCTAATCGTTTGTGAATATGCACTATTTGAGCTTCTGCAAAAAGAATGCCGTTCCCGACTCCTTTGAAATACCGAATACTTGTTTCAACCGACATGGCCAAGTTTCCGTATGCATTGACTGCGGCTGCAAAAGCCAAATCAGCCAATGTAAAAACAGCTCCGCCTTGCACTACATTTCCTGCGTTGAGATGCATTTCGCGGATTTCCATTCGTGCTTTGGCTCGTCCGGGTTCTGCTTCCAACAATTCAATCCCGGAAAATGCGGCATATCGGTCGCCTTTAAAAAATTCTTTAATAGTCATTCTGTTGTGTTTTTGTTGTCGCTCCAATAAAGATACGACATGTACAAAGGTAGTGAAATAAAACAGTTATACAGTCAATTTTTCAAACAAATACCCTATTTTATTGCGCTTAATAAATTTATTTGCATACTTTTGTAACTTCATTACAGTACTCAAAGAAGGCGACGAAATAATCTTTCTGTACTTTATGGGCGGCGGTTCTCTAATTCATAATTTATAATTCATAATTTATAATTCATAATTCATAATTAATTGATGGATTTTTCGGAAGAACAAACAGTCAGATACAGTCGCCATATCCTGCTCCGGGATATAGGCGTTGAAGGGCAGGAAAAAATCAGCAGCGGCAAGGCGTTAATTATCGGTGTCGGCGGATTAGGCGCTGCGGTCGCTTTTTATCTTGCGGCGGCAGGCGTTGGTACGATAGGTATTATAGACGGCGACATGGTTGATTTAAGCAATCTGCAACGACAGATTATCCATTTCACGGAAGATGTTGACAAACCCAAAGTCGTATCTGCCAAAGAGAAAATCAACCGCTTGAATCCCGACGTAAATGTCGTAACTTATCAAACGTTTTTCACTTCCGAAAATGCGTTTGAGATTATCCGCGATTACGATTTTATCATTGACGGGACGGATAATTTTCCGGCAAAATTCCTGATAAGCGACGCTTGTGTGCTGGCAGGCAAACCTTTTTCGCATGGCGGGGTTCTGCGGTTCGGCGGACAAACGTTTACGCATGTCCCCGGCTCGGCTTGCTACCGTTGCCTGTTTCATTCCCCGCCGCCCAATGCCGTACCAACCTGCTCGCCGGCAGGCGTATTGGGTGCAATCGCCGGAATGTTAGGAACGATTCAAGCAACGGAGACGTTGAAATATTTGACCGGCGTAGGCGAATTGCTGACCAACCGTCTGTTGTCGTTCAATGCCAAAACAATGGATTTTCGCACCGTCCGCGTTCATCAATCGGATAAATGTCCGGTTTGCGGCTCGCATCCGACTTGAAAAAGCGATTTTATTCCCGAAGTGAAAGATGTATTAGGCGTCACTACATTCTTGAAGCTTTCGGAAGGCGGACAGACGTTGTTTATTTAATTAACTCAATACGCATTAAAAAAATGGGTATAATAACCTGTGTATAAATATTTTCAAAAAAGTGTTGTAAATAACAAAAAGTGTTGCGTTTTTGCATATATTTAAGAGCTGTAGGCAAGCGTGGACAGAGTACTGACGAACTGACAACTTGAGATTGGAAAAATGAAACAATGAGAAAAACAGTAATTATTTTAAGTACGATGGTGTTTTTTTCAGTCAGTTGCGGAAACAGACAGACGAAAACGACAAATAACGAACTTGTCGGCGAACAGGATACAGCGCCGGTCGAACAGCAACTGAATGTAGTACAACTTGATGAAAACCATAACAAAATTGAGGTTAATTATGTTTCAAACAAAGAACTTTTAGACATTATTTTGCTTTTACCGGACTCTGCATTTTCAACTTGGGATTGGAAAATTGAAGATAGGAAAAAGTGGTATAATGAAATCAAATCGAACAATTTTTGGATAGACAAAGACACTCTGTTCTTTAATCAGATTTATTTCAGACCAAACACAGCCTGTTTTCAAATTGCAGATGGTTCTTGGACAATTTCTACGTATAAAACTTTTGACAACTCGTTCATTGTAATTACAAATGATATTGCAGGAGACGGAAACACAATTAACATATTTGAAGTAAAACACAATAAAATTATTGAAAATTTGAGTTTTGACTCCCTGTTCGGAGATTACAGAGAACAAATTAAACTTGATAACTTACCGAAAGAATGTGATGAAAAATTTATAGACTTTGATGACTCTATTTTTACATTTGACTTTTCAAGTGAAAATATAGTAGAAATTGAAAGTTCGTGGTATCTAACAAAAGAAGAATTTAAAGATTGTTTAAAGGGAAATTCTATTTTATACAAGTTCAACTCTAAAACAAAGAAATTTGAAATTAACAAAATTTATTGGAAATCTAAAAAAGCGAATTGACGCCTGCCTCTAACAAGCGGTTTGGCGTCAAGCGGGGTGTCTGTTTGCGAATAGTCCGGTGGAAATTTGGAAGTTCACCGCCCGTTGCAACAGTAGTGAACCTCCGCCCGAACGCCAAGCCGACAGACGTTATAGGCAAGCGGTGGACAGTGCAGCGGGATACTGACAACGAGATAAGAAAATATGTAAATTTGCAAAAATAAACTTGTAATGAAAAAAATCAGTTTCAGATATACGAAGGATTGCGGACGACAGTTTATCGGCCTGTAAAGGCTGTCATTCCAAGCTATATAAACGTATCGAGAAAATGCTTGTACGGGGAGTCTGCATTCGCGATATAGCAGAAACAAAAGGAATAAGTAGGGATAAAGCGCTATCGGTTTTGTCCAAGTCAGAGCATGTAATTACACCTAAACAAAGTTATTATCCCTGTTTAGAGGTGGATGAATTTTGGACTTATGTTGGAAATAAATCAAACAAGGTATGGTTAATTTATGCTTACGATAGGGAAAGTGGAGAAATAGTCTGTTTTGTTTGGGGCAAGCGCGATTTGAAAACAGCAATGAAGTTGAAGAATAAACTGTTAGCTTTAGGCGTTAGCTATGAAAGTATTGCAACCGATGAATGGGATAGTTTTATTACTGCTTTCAAAGAAGACAATCATTTAGCGGGAAAGGAACATACGGTTGGAATAGAAGGGAATAATTGTCGTTTAAGGCACCGTATCAGAAGAGCCTTCAGAAAGGCTTGTTGTTTTTCTAAGAAACTTCTAAACCGGCAGTGTCCATAAGATTTTGTAAATGAAAACTATAGGTTATAAGAACTTGTAGTTTTTTTATTTATGTATAATTTCGTTTAAGAAAAAGAAAGATTATGGACATTTCAAAAGATTTATTAAGTAAAGAGTTTCTGTCTCAATTTAAGAGTCAAGAAGATGTAAGTCGTTTTATGAAAGATTTACACGCCAAAGTTTATGAAGA
>JGI24699J35502_11133851_pt1 | contig 17125 bp, 15 predicted proteins | sample TergutMp193P4_FD_35502 | JGI IMG/M metagenome (IMG submission 35502) | reverse complement strand
CTCTGATAGACTCGTTGGTCGCCAGCCCCCATAGCTCAGGGGATAGAGCACCGCCCTCCGGAGGCGGGAGCGAGGGTTCGAATCCCTCTGGGGGCGCCGATGTGAAGTACCCGCCAAAACCCGACCACTGCGCCCCAGGATCTGAGGTCGTTGAGATGATGTACCACGATCTTCCAGGTTTCAGCCCAATCGATTTCCCAGAATTCTCACCCATTTGGTACACGCGGGCGAGATGGATCGCATGAGGAGGGTTGACGCGATAGTCTCGAAGGCACGGAAGGTCCGTGACCCCCACAACGAGGCAGGGTAATTGGAAATGGACGCAAAGGAAGACTTCGGCGCCAACGAATGGTTCATCGACTCCATGCGGGAAGCGTGGAATGAGAATCCGGCATCGGTTCCTGAAGATTGGGTACGATTCTTTGAATCCGAGGGGGATTCCGCGCCTTCAACCGGGGATTTTGTACCCCCACCGCTGGAAGTCCCCGCACAGGCCAGCGCACAACAGGCCGCTCCACCGCAACAGGCCGCTCCCTCACCGCTTGCAGCTCCGCCGCAAGAATTCGCTCCACCGCAACGCCCTGCTCCCCCGAAACATGCCGTTCCACCGCCGGTCATGACCCCCGTGGTGCCAGGGATCACTCCACCAGAAATACCAGTGATATCCGTGGCGACGATGACTCCGGAGGTACCGGTGTTGGATCCCTCATTGGCGACCCCTCCCGTACCCGACTCTCAGCCGGCGCCCCAGGTCACCCGCTCATCCGTCGAACCGCAGGGACCGCGTACGGCTGAGTCTCCACAAAATCCTGAGGGAGAGTCGGCCAACAGGGAGGACCCCCGAATCCGGCCCGCACGTTCGATGCCCGTCGCCGAACAGACCCCTCTGAAGGGGGCAAACCTCAGGACCGCGCGCAACATGGACGATTCCCTGAGCATGCCTGTCGCCACGTCTGTACGCACCGTGCCCATGAAACTCGTCATCGACCTGCGTGAACAAATGAACAACCATCTCAACCGTACCCGGGGCGGGAGGATATCGTTCACCCACATCATCGGGTACGCCATGGTGGAGGCCCTCCAGGCGGTGCCGCAAGCCAATGTCTACTACGACGAGACCAACGGACCGGCGTCGGTGTCCCCGCAAACGGTCAATCTCGGGTTGGCCATCGACAGTTCCCGCCCCGACGGGACTCGGCAATTGATGGTGCCCGTGATCCATCAGGCGGACACGTTGGACTTCGCCCAGTTCGTGGCCGCCTATGAGGATCTCGTGCGGCGCACCCATTCCAGAAGTCTCACGATGGGCGACATGACCGGTGCGAACGTGTCCCTGACCAATCCGGGGACGGTGGGCACCTCGCATTCCGTGCCCCGGCTGATGAAGGGGCAAGGCCTCATCCTCGGTGTGGGAGCAATCGACTATGCTCCTGGTTTCAAGGGGGCCAGCCCCGCCCGGCTCTCGGAGATGGGCATCTCCAAGGTCATGACGATCACCTCCACCTATGATCACCGGGTCATCCAGGGGGCCGTGTCCGGGGAATTCCTGGGCTACATCGAGCAACTGTTGATCGGCAAGCATGATTTCTTCCAGAGGATCTTCGAATCCTTGCGCATCCCGTACTCCCCGCTGGCCTGGGACACCGACATCTACTCCAACCGCCAAGACGATGTGTCCAAGGCGGCCCGTGTCGTCGAGTTGGTGGGATCTTACAGGTCTTTGGGACACCTGATCGCAGACACGAACCCGCTGATGTACCGCATGCGTTCCCATCCCGATCTCGAACTGGCCACCCACGGGCTCACCTTGTGGGACCTGGACAGGGAATTCGCGGTGGGCACCCTGGGCGGACAGAAACGCCAGTACCTCACCCTGCGCACGATCATGTCCACCCTCCAGGACGCCTACTGCCGTACGATCGGCATCGAGTACATGCACATCGCCGACCCCGACCAGAGGGCCTGGATCCAGGAACGCCTCGAATCCCCCATCCAGCCCATCGAACACCAGGAGCACATGCGGATCCTCGACCGCCTCAACGAGTCCGAGATCTTCGAAACCTTCCTCCAGAAGAAATTCGTGGGCCAGAAGAGGTTCTCCCTCGAAGGTGGAGAATCCACGATCGTCATCCTGGACCAGATCTGCACACTTGCGGCCAACACGAAACAATCCGAGGTGTGCATCGGCATGCCGCACCGCGGGCGCCTGAACGTCCTGGCCAACATCGTGGGCAAGTCTTATGGGCAGATCTTCCAGGAGTTCGAGGAGGGCATCGAACCGGCTTCTGGCACGGGCGCCGGCGACGTGAAGTACCACCTGGGCGCCCAGGGGCGTTTCACCGCGGCTTCAGGGATGGGCGTGGACGTCTCCGTGGCGGCGAACCCCTCCCATCTGGAGATCGTCGATCCCGTCCTGGAGGGGATCGCACGCGCCAAACAGGATCAGTTCAAGCCTGGGCGCTTCCCCGTCGTACCGGTGTTGCTCCACGGCGACGCTGCCATGTCCGGACAGGGAATCGTGTACGAAACACTGCAGATGTCCCAGCTGAGGCCCTATGTCACGGGCGGCACCATCCATCTGGTCATCAACAACCAAGTTGGATTCACCACGGCGCCCACAGATCTGCGTTCCTCGACCTATTGCACCGATGTGGCCAAGGTCGTCCAGGCTCCCATCTTCCATGTCAACGGCGACGACCCCGACGCTTGCGTACGGGTGGCACGCCTGGCTTTCGCCTATCGGGAGGCGTTCCACAAGGATGTCGTCATCGACCTGGTGTGTTACCGCAAACGCGGCCACAACGAGGGTGACGACCCAAGTTTCACACAACCTCTGATGTACGACCTGATCGAAAAGAAGAGGAGCGTGCGCACGTTGTACACCCGATCCCTCATCGGACGCGGGGACATCTCACTCGAGGACGCCGACCAGGTGGAAGAGAAATTCCGCAGTCGTCTCGAGGCGGTCTTCGACGAGGTCAGCCAGTCCTCCCCCGACCCCGTCCAGGACGACGACTACCTTCGCAGCCCCATCTATCCGGACAAGCACGGCTGGGGGGATTCCACATCTGTGACAAGTGAGGTCATGGACGCTGTCGCGGACGCCTATCTGCGCTTCCCCGACGGGTTCTCTGTCAATCCGAAGGTGCTCTCCCAGCTCAAGCGCCGCGCGGACGCCATCCACAACGGTCCCATTGATTGGGCCACCGCCGAACTGCTGGCTTTCGGATCGCTGTTGATGGAGGGTCGCAGGGTACGCCTGGTCGGCCAAGACGCCCGCCGCGGCACCTTCTCTCAGCGATTCGCAGCGATCGTCGACAGGGTCACCAATGAGGCTTACGTTCCGCTGAAACACCTCTCCAACGACCAGGGGCCCTTCGACATCTTCGACTCCCTGCTCAGCGAGTACGCCGCTTTGGGTTTCGAGTACGGCTATTCCGTGGCCGCCCCGGAATCCCTGGTGCTGTGGGAGGCCCAATTCGGGGACTTCGTCAACACCGCACAGGCTGTCATCGACGAGTTCATCTCGTCTGGCAACGCCAAATGGCAACAGAAGTCCGGCGTGGTCCTGCTCCTCCCCCACGGATATGACGGCCAGGGCCCCGACCACACCTCGGCCCGTCTGGAACGATGGTTCCAATTGAGCTCGGAACAGGCGCTGGCGATCTGCGCTCCTTCGACACCCGCCAACTATTTCCACCTGTTGCGCTCCCATGCGTACGCCTCGTCCCACAGGCCACTGATCGTCGCCACGCCAAAATCGATGCTGCGCAACAAGATGGCGGTCTCGATGCCGGACGACTTCATCCACGGTTCGTGGAAACCGGTTCTTTCCGACGATTCCATCACCGACCCGTCTGCCGTACGCCGCGTCCTGTTGTGCTCAGGCAAGATTCGTTGGGAGCTGATTCAGGAGAGATCCCGGCTGGGACTTGACTCGCAGGTGGCCATCGTCACCATGGAGAGGTTCTATCCGGTGCCCAGTGCCGAATTGGCTTCCGAGTTGCGCAAATATCCGCAGACCGACGACATCTGGTGGGTCCAGGAGGAGCCGGAGAATCAGGGGGCGTGGCTGTTGCACGAGAAGTACATTCCGGCGTACCTCGCTCCGCTGCTGCCGGGGCGGCGGATCGTGCTCACCGGGGTGTACCGGCCGAGTTCGTGTGTGCCCGACGTGGGTTCGCATCACCAGCACGACGTGGACCAGAAAAATCTCATCTCCTCCGCCTTCCGCGACATGTGACATCATGAGTTTGTGGAGAAATGAAAGACTTTTTCTCCAAAACTCTTGTATATTCGGGCTCGGCGTGTCATTCTTGTACGGTTGTGAAGAATCGGGGAAGTCACCGACCCCCCTATGACCCTTTCTGAAGGAGAACGATGGATTGGCGCCACCAAGCCGCTTGCTTGACCGAGGATCCGGAACTGTTTTTCCCGGTGGGCAACACCGGGCCCGCACTGCTCCAGATTGAAGAGGCCAAAAAAGTGTGCGCCCGCTGCGTCGTCCGGGACAAGTGCCTGCACTGGGCTCTGGAAGCTGGCCAGGACCACGGGGTGTGGGGTGGAATGAGCGAGGACGAACGCCGTTCCATGAAGAGACGTGCCGCCCGCTCGCGATTGCGCATGGGCTGATCCCGCTCACAAAGGGATTGTCACGACAGCCCGGGCCCCGACCCCGTCCGGATTCGGGACAAGAGTGAACTCCCCATGCAAATCTTGTAACAATGTTGTGACAATGGACAACCCCAAGCTCGTACGGGCCGTGTCGTCGACCTTGAACCCTTCCGGAAGTCCCTGCCCATTGTCGATCACCGACACCTCCAGACTGCCGTCGTCCAGCCTTCGCGGGCGTACGACCACCGTGCCGGAAGCCGCCGAAAGTCCATGTTCGATGGCGTTTTGGCACAATTCTGTGACGATCAACGACAGGGATGTTGCCACTTCTGCGGGTATCTCCCCGAAACTGCCCTCTCTGCGGGCGTCGACATGGCCCCTTTCGGCGGCGAGATCGCCGGTCAGTTTCAACAATTGGTCGGCGACGTCGTCGAAAACCACGCTTCCCGACATGGAGTACGACAGGATCTCGTGGACCACGGCGATCGCCTGGACTCTCGCCATGGCTTCCTCCAACGCTGATTGGGCCTCGGTTGATTTCATCCGTCTGGCCTGGAGCCTCAACAGGGCGCTCACAGTTTGAAGGTTGTTTTTCACCCTGTGGTGGATCTCCCTGATGGTGGCGTCCTTGGTGACCAGTTGGCGCTCTTTGCGTCTCAGTTCTGTGGTGTCGCGGCACACGACCAGGGTGCCGATGCGTCCCTTTTTGTTCGTGAGCGGAAGGATCCTCATGAACGCGGAGCCATGATCGGTTTCAATGTCGGCTTCCTCGGAGTGGGGAGATTTGAACGAGGCCGCCAAACTGGTGTCCACGGGGGCGCCAGGACGATTCATCAACGAGACAGTCAAAGGCACGATCTTCTCCCCCACCAGATCCGACATCAGCCCCATCTTGCGATAGACGCTGACAGCGTTCGGGCTGGCGTACTCCACGACTCCCTGGGCGTCGATCAGGATCAGGCCCTCGCCCACTCGGGGGCTGATCCCTGTCAAACGATTGTGCCCCGCGTCAGGGAAGGCGCCCCTGGATGCCATCTCTGACAGGATGGCCGCAATCTCCAGGTACCGGTCTTCGAGCTCTCCGGGGGCCCTGACCCCCATCTGGTTGGTGTGCCGCTCGACGATGCCCCAACAGTTTTTGTCAATCATCAATGGGATGGCCCACACGTCGACGGGGATGCCAGCCTGAAGTTTGTTGTCGGAGGTCTCGCAGATCTCATGGCTGAGGTAGGCCTGGGTGACCAGGTGCTCAGGATCGTACGCGATGACGTCGCCGACGACGTCTTCTTCCAACGCGGTCGGACCCGTGGCCGGGCGGATCTGGGCAATGGCATAAAACTCGTTGTCGTCGATTCCGGGCACCCACAGGATCAGATCGGAGAATGCGAGGTCTGCGAGAATGTGCCAGTCATCGATGAGTGCTTCCAAATAGGCCGATTGGGCTTCTGTGATCATCACATGGGGTTTGACGCTCGCGGGTATTCTCAGCACGAATCCAAGTTTATCCCAGACCCGGGTTCAGCCGAGATTCGCCGTGTGTCACTCGCGCAGCTTGGTCAGATGTGGCAGACTAGTCCTTCGGTTTTAGACAAAGGAGGACAATCATGGGCAAGGGCGGTCGCAAACGTAGGGCGCGCAAGAACAACAAGGCTAATCACGGCAAGCGTCCCACAGCCTGACATCACAGGTGTTCTTCAGCTGCTTTGATGCGGCTGGTCACTTTGTCGATGAGGTCCGGCGGCGCTTTTGACGGGGAGTACGCATGCTGGACAGCGGAACGGATCGTGGACCAAATCTCCACCTCGTCGAAACATTCCTCACACGTGGACAGGTGAACGCGGATCGCATCGGCGGTGTCCTCATCGAGTTCATGATCGAGGAAAGCATTGATCCTCATCATCACGAAAGCACACATTTGTGACAAATCAACCATAGGTGTCCTCCCCGGACTCTTCCCCTATTCCGCACAACTCTTGCAGGTTTTTCCTCAACTGTGAACGGCCACGGCTCAAACGAGACATCACCGTTCCCACAGCCACGTCGAGAATCACCGAGATCTCCTTGTAGGAGAAACCCTCGACATCGGCCAAATAGACAGCATACCGGTATTCTTCTTTGAGGGCTTTCATGGCTGTCACAATGCGCGTGTCCGTCAATTTGCTCAGGGCTTCCATCTCCGCCGACGCGGTCGGAGTCGAGGAGTGGGATTCCGCGCTGGCCAGCTGCCAATCCTCGATTTCCCCGCTGTCAGCGAGTTTCGGCGACCGTTGGGCTTTGCGGTACGTGTTGATATAAGTGTTGGTCAAGATCCGGTACAACCAGGCTTTGAGATTGGTGCCTTCCTGGAACTGGTTGAAGGATGTGTACGCCTTGGCGTAGGTCTCCTGGATCAGATCCTCCGCGTCCGCCTGGTGCCGTGTGAGCTTGATGGCCGCCCCGTACAACTGGTCGATAAATGGAAGGGCATCACGTTCGAAGCGGGCGGCTCGTTCCTCGCGGGCTTCCGTCATTGTCGATGCTTCCGAGGTCTCCATTGCGGAAGACACTACTCCCAATTCCCCATAATGGACATAATCTGCACCTGGTGTCATAGCAGTATCAACGTGGTATAGGATGAAATTATTCCCACATATGATGCACATTTTCTCATCCCAGTCATTTTCTGGCTGCCCATAGAGTTCCTCTGCGGAAGATGGTAGAAAAGAGTACATGAGTTTCTTGCGCTTTTCTTCTCGGTGCCTTTTGTCCGGATACTTCTTCGCTGATGGATTGAAAGCGGCAATCAATCCAGATCCTCTCATCGATGAGGCCGAACCTTACGCAAAGAAGTTTACCTCTTTCGTCGACCAAACCTTGCCAAGCGATATTGCCCGGCGTGTTCCAAGCAAAACGTCGACTCTCGTCCGGATCCACGGCATCGCCCAGGCACTCGGCGCGCTCATGATGGCCACCGGATTCTTCCGGCGCCCAGGTGCTGTGATGGTGGCGGCGAGCTATCTGCCCAAAGTCCTGATGTCCCGCCCATCCGGTGGTGGGGACGTCCTCCCCTTCATCCGGGAACTGGCTTTGCTGGGGGGCACACTGGTTGAGGCTGGAAACACCCAGGGCCGCCCTGATTGTTCATGGAAGAAAGCTCAGAAGCACAAGAAGCAAGCCGCAGCCTCGAAAAAGAACCAACCACGCCAAACTGAGGCGTTGCGCGACATTCTTTCATCGGCTTCTTCATGACATGGTGGGCCCCCTCCAGCACAGGACCCATCCACGCTGAGGTTTCAGTCCCAGGATCCAAGTCTGCGACTGCCCGCGCCCTGGTCTTGTCGGGGCTGGCCGACGGTCCGGGATCCATCCGAGGCGGCTTGAAAGCAAGGGACACGGACCTGATGATTTGCGGTTTGCGGGCCTTGGGGGTCCAGGTCGACGATTGTGATCCTCATGTGTGGAGGGTACGACCGGCACACTCGTACCCTGACCGGGCACTCATTCGTTGCGGATTGGCGGGCACAGTGATGAGGTTCCTTCCAGCCGTGGCCGCGTCGGCGCACGCACATGTCGAGTTCATCGGCGACCCCGCCGCCTCCTCGCGTCCCATGCAACCCCTGCTCGCCGCTTTGACCCAACTGGGCGCCCACGTGGACGGGGTTCGGCTCCCATTCAGCGTTGAAGGGCCTGTGACCAGCAGAAGGGCCCTGATCGACTCCTCAGGATCCAGCCAATTCATTTCCGCATTGTTGCTTGCGGGACCACGGTACCCCTCAGGTGTCGAGGTCACCCACGCCGGAGGTCCCCTGCCGTCGATGCCCCATATCGAGATGACGATGGCCGCCCTTGAAGCCCGCGGCGTCCGGGTCGATCACACCGGATTCACATTTCAAACCCCCCCCAGTCCCCTAGCGGCACTCGATGAGGTGATCGAACCCGATCTGACCACTGCCGGGGTCTTCCTGGCCGCGGGGATGCTCACCGCCGGACAGGTCGGCGTGCCACACTGGCCCATGACCACGACCCAGCCGGGTGTGCGCATCCTCGACATCCTCGACGCCATGGGTGGACACCATGAGATCCTCCCCGGCGGAGTCGCCGTCACAGGCAACGGGGCGGTGTCCGGCATCGACATCGATCTCAATGACACCAGTGAACTCACCCCGATTGTGGCGGGTCTGGCCTGTTTCGCCGATGCGTCCACCACCATTCGTGGAGTGGGCCACATCCGAGGACATGAGACGAACAGGCTTGCGGCGCTCAGCACCGAGATCACCGACCTCGGAGGCGACTGCCGGGAAACTGAGGATGGGTTGGTCATTCGGCCGCGCCCACTGCATTGCGGGGTCTTCCACACGTACGCGGACCACAGGATGGCCCACGCCGGCGCCCTGATCGGATTGCGCGTGCCAGGCATACAACTCGACGACGTGGACTGCACGTCCAAAACCATGCCCGATTTCCCCGCGGTGTGGGAGGAGATCGTTTCATGAGAGAGCCCAATTCATCCATCTTCAGCGATGACCACGAGGGGTTCGGACGCCCCCCCAAACGTACCCGCCCCCGTACCAAAGAACGCCCCGACTACAGCAGACTTCCTTTGGCACGGGTGGTGACCATCGACCGCGGCCGGTACCGCTGTGTCACAGGCGGGGTGGATGTCAGCGCCGCCAAGGCACGGGCTCTGGGACGCAAATCGGTGATCGTCGGGGATGTCGTACGTCTGGATGGGGACATCTCCGGAAGCGAGGGCACCCTCGCCAGGATCGCGGAGGTCGAACCGCGTCGTACGGTGCTGAGACGCACAGCCGATGACGACGACCCGTTCGAGCGTCCCATCGTGGCCAACGCCGATCAGTTGGTCATCGTCACATCCCTGGCCGAACCCGAGCCGCGGATGGGAATGATCGACCGCATTCTTGTTGCGGGGTACGATGCGGGCCTGGACCCTGTGCTGTGCCTCACCAAGGCTGATCTGGCTCCCGCCGACGACCTGGTCGCCGCCTACAAGCCTCTGGGCATCCCCTGTTTCGTGTTGAGCCCCGGCTGTGACCTGGACCCGTTGCGGCAGGAGTTGGATGGGAAAACCTCAGTGTTCATCGGACATTCCGGCGTGGGAAAATCCACCTTGGTCAATGAGCTCATCCCGGACGCGGCCAGGCGTACCGGCAGCGTCAACGAGGTGACGGGCAAGGGACGCCACACCTCGACATCGGCGATCGCGCTGGAACTGCCCGAGTCGAGAGGGTGGGTGATCGACACCCCCGGGGTGAGGTCCTTCGGCTTGAAACATGTGGATCCCGACCATATCATTTCTGCTTTCCCGGACCTAGCCGACATCGCCCAGGATTGCCCCCGCGGATGTACCCACCGCGCCGATCAGCCCGAATGCCGGTTGGACGAGGCGGTACGCTGTGGCGTCCTCCCGGTTGAGAGAGTCGAATCTTTCCGGCGCATGGAACTCAGCAGAGAATGGTGATTCGCATATCGTGCTCGGGCGGAATGATACTCTTGTCACATGGCCGATAACTACATCGATGATCTTCGTCTGGCTCATATGCTCGCCGATGCCGCGGACTCCATCACCATGGAACGTTTCCGCGCTGAGAATTTGAATGTCGCCTACAAGGCTGACCACACTGAAGTGACTGACGCTGACAAGGGTGTCGAGGAGGCGGTCAGGCGTACACTCGCCACCGCGCGTCCGCGAGACGCCTTCCACGGAGAGGAGTCAGGGGACTCCGGATGGGGTCCGAGGAAGTGGGTGGTCGATCCCATCGACGGCACGGCCAACTACGTGCGTACGGTGCCGGTTTGGGCCACATTGATCGCCCTCATGGTCGAAGACCAACCGGTTGTGTCCGTTGTCAGTGCGCCCGGACTGGCCAGACGGTGGTGGGCCAATGTCGGGGGTGGCGCGTACACAGGCAAATCTTTGTTGCAACCCCGCCAGATGTCGGTGTCCTCCATCCGGGTGGTCTCCGATTCCTTCTTGTCCTACTCGTCCCTGGACGGATGGGTCGAGTCAGGCCGGGGCCGCCAATTCGGCAATCTGTTGAGATCAGCCCATCGTACGAGGGCGTTCGGTGATTTCTGGAGTTACATGCTGGTGGCTGAAGGTGCGGTCGACATCGCCTGCGAACCGGAATTGAACCTGCACGACATGGCGGCGCTGGTGCCCATCGTGACCGAGGCGGGCGGACGTTTCACCTCCATCGACGGGGACCCGGGCCCTGTGGGTCCGGGAGCACTGGCCACCAACGGCCTGCTCCACGACGAGGTTCTCGACATTCTCGCCCCCGACGAGGATTACGACGCTGAGGATTCCCTGATCATCCCCCGTCGGGCCATCTGATTGATCTCAGTGACCCTGATCGTCTCCGGAAGGGCTTGAAGTTCTTCGATCAGTCCCGGATGGCTGGCTGATCCCAGATCGGTGATCGCGTACCCCAGCAAACCCCGTGTGGCCAACTGTTGAGCCTCCACATTGACGTTGTGATTGCCGAAGATGGTGTTCACTTTCGCGAGCACGCCGGGAATGTTGGCATGCAGATGAAGGATCCTGCTCGCCCCTGACACCTCCATCTGAACCTGGGGAAGGTTCACCGACATGGTCGTCGTCCCATGCTCGGCGTAGTCGGCGAGCTTGGTGGCCACGAAATGACCGATGTCTTGCTGGGCTTCCTGGGTGGATCCGCCCACATGAGGTGTGAGGATGACATTGTCGATGCCTTGCAGGACGCAGTTGAACGGGTCTCCCGATTCAGCCGGCTCCTCTGGGAAGACGTCGATCGCCGCACCCGCGACGTGGCCGGAGTTCAGCGCCTGTTTCAATGCAGCGTGGTCCACCACAGAACCTCGGCACAGGTTGATGAGAAAGGCACGATTCTTCATGTTTTCAAGCTGTTTCTCTCCGAAGAATCCCTTGTTTTGCGGACGCCCGTCCACATGCAGGGAAACCACGTCGGACTGGACCAGCAACTCGTCCAGAGTCTCGCACCTGTGCGCGTTGCCCAGGGCGAGCTTGTCCGCGATGTCGTAGAAGACCACTTTCATGCCCAGCGATTCAGCGAGGACCGACAACTGCGAACCAATGTTGCCGTATCCGACGATTCCCAGCGTACGGCCCCGTACCTCATGGCTGCCCTTGGCGGTCTTCAACCAGACCCCTTCCTGCATGTGCCTGTTCTGGTCGGTGAGGTGGCGGGCCATGGCGATGATCTCGCAAATGACCAACTCCACGACGGATCGTGTGTTCGAGTACGGCGCGTTGAAAACAGCCAGTCCTGTACGTGCGGCGGTCTTCAGGTCGATCTGGTTGGTGCCGATGCAGAAAGCCCCGAGTGCCGTCAGCCCTGGGCATGCTTTGATCACATCAGCGGTGACGTTCGTACGCGACCGGATCCCCAGAAGATCGACCCCGTCCAGGGCTTCGATGAGCTCGGACTCGTTCAGGGCGCCTGGCATCGTGGAGACCTCGAAGCCCCGGTCGGTCAGTATCCGTACGGCAGACTCGTGAATGTTTTCTAGCAGAAGAGCTTTCATAAGCCTCTATTGTGCCAGTCTTTGCCTTCCCGGGCCGACCAGTCCCGGCTTTCGGTCTACCGGGGAGTACGGATGGTGCTCAGCAGTTCACGGGTGTAGGGGTCTTCCGGATGGGCCAGGATGTCGGAGGTGGGCCCGGACTCCAGGAGGCGGCCGTGGCGCAGGACGCCGATGTGGTCGCAGGTGTGGCGTACGACAGCCAGGTCGTGGGTGACGGTGACCAGGGTCAGGCCCATGGAGTCGACGAGGGAATTGACGAGGTTGAGGACATGAGCGCGCACACTGACGTCGAGGGAGGAGACAGGCTCGTCAGCCAGCAGGATGGTCGGGTTGGGGGCAAGGGCACGGGCCAGGGCGATCCTTTGGCGTTGGCCCCCGGAAAACTCATGGGGATAGAGTTTGGCCGCCGACCGTGGCAATCCCACCGCCTCCAGCACTTCCATGACACGGGCCTGATGGTCGGCAGGCACCCCCGGGTGCCCCCTGACCAGGGGGGAACGCAACGGTTCGCAGATGATATCGGCGATCTTCATGCGCGGGTCGAGGGAGGACCTGGGATCCTGGAAGACCATCTGCACATTGGTACGCACAGTGGCCATCGTGGCCCGGTCGTCGATGTCGAGGCGCCGGCCGAGAAACGATATCTGTCCCGAGGTGGGCCGCGACAATCCGGCGAGAAGTTTCAACAGGGTTGTCTTCCCCGAACCGGACTCCCCCACGATCCCCCATCTCTGATGTTCCCCGATGGACAAACTGACATCGTCGAGGGCTGTGACGTGTCGGCGGCGCGAGCCGAAGGCCATCGTGACATGGTCCAGATCGTAGGCTGTCATGAGTCCTCCTCGATGAAGAAATCCTCGATGACCGGAAGGCGCTCACCAGGTGGGATCTGGTCGATGCTGGCCGTTGCGACAAGACCTCTGGTGTACGGATGGCGCGGGTGGGTGAACACCTCGTCGGCGAGGCCGCGTTCGACGATGTGCCCGGCATGGATGACAGCCACATCCGTACAGATCCTCGACACCAAACCCAGGTCGTGGGAGATGAACAAACATGCTGCATTGACGGCTGCGAGTTCTTCGTCCAGCATGGCCAACACCTTCGTCTGGACGGTCGCGTCCAAGGCTGTTGTGGGTTCGTCGCAGATGACGAGAGCCGGGTTGTTCATCACGGCCATGGCGATCACCACACGTTGGCGCTGCCCGCCCGAGAGTTCATGGGGGTACGCCTGGGCGACCCGTGAGGCATGGTCCAACCCGACACGGTCGAAGATCTCCTCGACCCGCGCCCGGGTTTTCTGTGAGGAGGTACGGTGGTGCAGCCCGATCAATTCCGCCGCCTGACGCCCGACTTTCATGGTGGGGTCCAACGCGGTCATGGGTTCCTGGAAGACCATGGTCAGGGCGTTCCCACGCAAAGTTGAGAAAACACGGTCGCTCAGGTTCGTCAGCGACATCCCCTGGAACACGATCGACCCCGTGACATGGGCATTGTCTGGCAACAGTCCCATGACAGCTGAGGCGAACACGGTTTTCCCGGATCCCGACGCGCCCACCAAGCCCAGACGCTGGCCCTGCTCCAGACTGAGATTGGCATTGTCAAGCACCATTGTACGGTGGCGGCCGAAATCGACGCAGAGGTCGCGTACGTCCAGAAGGCTCATCGCACCTCCTTCAGCCTCGGGTCGAGATAGTCACGAAGCCCGTCTCCCAACAGGTTGAAGCCCATGACGGCGACGGCGATGGCGACCCCGGGGATGACGGCCTGCCCAGGATCGACGAACAGGTTGGCGTCGCGCAGCATCCTCCCCCAGGTGGGTGTGGTTCTAGGTGCTGACAAGCCGAGATACGACAATCCCGCCTCAGCGAGAATGGCCATCGAGAACGAGGCAGCCGCCTGTACGCCCAGCAGGGGCGCGATGTTGGGAAGCACATGGCGACCGGCGATGACCACACGCGGGGTTCCGCACACCTTTGCGGCGAGGATGTAGTCCTGGCCCATCACCGTCAGTGTGGCCGCCCTCGCCATGCGCAGGAAGACCGGGATCGTGGAGATCCCGATGGCGAGTGTGGCTGTGCCGACGGACGGGCCCCGGGCCGCTGCCAGCAGTATGGCCAGCAGCAACGCGGGCAGGGCGAACAGAATGTCTGAGCCCCGGGCGATGATCTCATCGGCAACCTTGTGGCCCATCCCGACCATGATTCCCAAAGGCACCCCGATGACAGCGGCGATGGCGACGGAAAGAATACCCACGAGCAATGTTGTTTGCGCACCGACGAGCAGGCGGGAGAAGGTGTCCATCCCGAAACTGTCGGTGCCGAGCACATGGGGCCACGCCAGCGGGCCGTACCGATTGGCTGAGTCGACCTTGCCGGGGTCGTACGGGGTCCACACCAGGGAGACGAATCCGGCGAGGATGACCAACGACGAGCAGATGATCCCGATGAGCACAGTGAGCCTCTTCACGGTCGTACCCCCCTGCCCACACGGGGGTCGATGACGAGATAAGCCATGTCCACCAAGAAATTCACCGCCAGGACGACGAAGACCAACAACATGGCGACCCCCTGGACGACCATGAGGTCCTTCGACAGCACGCTCGAGATGAGCAGGCTCCCCAAACCGGGAAGAACAAAAACCTGTTCAACGAGGATGGCGCCCACGAGAAGAGAGGCGACCTGCATGCCCAACACTGTGACCAGGGACACAGCCACATTGCGTGTTCCATGCCGGAACAGAGCCCGCCATTTCGTCCATCCCACAGCCCGCGCCGTACGGTAGTAGTCCTCTGTGAGCACGTCGATGAAGCCCGCACGTACATATCGGACCAGGAAACAGCCCTGGACAAGGACGATCGCCAGGACGGGCAGCGCCAGGTGGGAGGCCCAGCCGAGCGGCGAGGTCCGCAGCGGGACGTACCCGTTGGCGGGCAGCCATCCCAGTTTGACCGAGAAACAGATGGTGAGCAGGGTGCCTGCGAAGAAAACGGGGATGGCCAGCCCGACATGGCTGGCGGCGTTGACCACGGCGCCAGACCAGCGGCGGCGTTCCATGGCGGAGAACAGGCCCAGGGGAAGGGCGAGGAGCAGCGACAATGGTATGGAGAATCCCACGAGCCAGGCTGTCACCGCCAGACGCGGGGCGATCTGGGAGGCCACCGATTCCCCGGTGACGTAGGAGGCACCCAGATCCCCGTGCAGCATCCCCCATCCCCATTCGAGATATCGTACGACGATGGGACGGTCCAGGCCCCACTTCGTACGCAGGGCGGCGACAGCGTCGGGCGTGGCGCCTGTGCCCAGAGTTGCCGCAGCCACGTCACCCGGCAGCGCCTGGACGACGAGGAAGACCACGATCGACGCTGCCACAATCGTCGCGAGGAAGATGGCCAGACGGCGGGCGAAAGCCCTGAGGTGTGGCATGGGTCAGCCCTTGGAGATGGTGGTCACATCGAAACTGAGCGAGGTCGCGTTCTGTGCGATTCCGGTGATCCCGGTTTTGGCCACGACCAGATTGGGGAAGACGAACAGCCAGTCTGCGGCCGCGTCGTCGGCGAGCATCTTGGCGGCTTGCTGCATGTCGGTGATGAACTGCGTGGGCGAAGCCTCGTCGGCCTTGGTGATCATGGCTTGGAAAGCTGGGTTGTCGTAGTGCCAGTAGTAGTCCGGGCGCGCGAAATTCACAATGTCGCGAGCCTCAACGTGGGCGACGATCGTCATGTCGTAGTCCCCGCCCAGGAAGACCTCGGGCAGCCAGCGCGACGAGAAATCCAGTTCTTCGACGGTGACCGTGATGCCGATGTCGGCGAGTTGGCTCGCGATGAAGGTCGCCGCGGGGGGCGCGTACGGTGTGATCGGTACTCTCAGCGCCAGGGTCAGGTTGCTCACACCGGCCTGGGCGAGAAGGTCTTTCGCCTTCCCAGGGTCGTACGGATAGGTGTTTGACAAGTCCTGATAGTACGGGTCGGTGGGGACCACCATGGATCCGATGAGGGTGCCCTTACCTCCCCAGACGGTGTCGACGAGCGCCTGGCGGTCGATGCCATAGCAGATGGCCTGGCGTACGAGAAGGTTCTGCAGCGCGGGACGGTCATGGTTGAACCCCAGAACGATCTCGCCGTTGGTCGTCCCCTCGCTGACGGTGAATCTCGACGTGTCCGAAAACTGCGGAAGGGAGTCGGGGGAGGTCATCTCCCCCACGATGTCGAGGTCTCCCGAGAGCATGGCGGAGACCATGGCGTTCGGGTCAGGGATGTACCTAAAGGCCACCTGGTCGAAGTTGGCTTTGTTCGTACCCCAGTAGTTCGGGTTTTTCTTCAGCGTGATCCGGTCCCCCTTGACCCAGGTGTCGAAGACGTACGGTCCGGAGCCCATCGGAGCGGTGGCCAGATCGGTGATCGCCGGGTCGAGGATGATTCCGGGGGTGGAGGTCATGGCGTACAACCAGAAATTACTGGGCTCTGAAAGGCTGACCTGGACGGTGTGCTCGTCGATAGCTGTGATACCCGAGACGACTGCCGTTTGGGATTGCAGAACCTGGCTCGTGCCGTGCCTCATGGTGTCAAGGCTTTTGACGACCGCGTCGGCGGTGACAGGAGTTCCGGAGGCGAAGGTCGCGTTCTCATCGAGATGGAATGTGTACGTTGTTCCGTCGGCGGACAGGTCGTAGCTCGTGGCGAGCAAAGGCTGGATTTTCCCGTCTGAATCCATTTTGACCAGGGTCTCGTACACGTTGTAGAGCAACAATTGAGGGATCGACGCGGCGTCCGAGGTCGTCAGGTCCAGGGTTCCCGGCTCGAGAGTGACCCCGATGGTGAGACTGGAAGGATTCGTGGAAGGTGTGGCCGTACACCCGGTCAGGAGCACAGCCAAACCAGCGAGGACGGCGAAGCCCCTTCTGAGACGAAAAACTCTCATAACACATAACCTTTCATGTCCAGACCGAAAAGTCTACAGTGCCTGGTTCAACCAACCGGGGACATGGACAT
>JGI24699J35502_11133852_pt1 | contig 17130 bp, 13 predicted proteins | sample TergutMp193P4_FD_35502 | JGI IMG/M metagenome (IMG submission 35502) | reverse complement strand
CTACTTGCAATGCCGCCCATAGCATACAAAAATACTTTTTTCTTTTCATTGTCATAGCTCTTTCGAGTTGATATTATTTTCTTTCTATTTAAAAACAGTCGTTCACTTTCATCTCTTTTCTTTCCACAGCGCTATTTATTAGTTTAAAATGAAAATTAATGCAAAATTAATGGTCTAAAATGACATCTCAAAGAAAAAATTAAAAATTTATCGTGTTTTTTGAATTATTCTTCAAATAGAGTTCTATTATCTTGACAGGGTATTGCAAAAACGCTTTTCAAGGGCATTCGCTTCTTGGAGAGTAAGTATTGAAATTGGGACTTTTTAGAATGCCGCCAAGTCCTTTCTTCCGCTTTTAAAAAAAGTTGTCCAAAAAGTACCGTTTTCATTATCTCTTCGGGCTTCTTGGACAACTTTTTTAATTTACCTTCCTTTTCTTTTTTACTTTCCTTGTTTCCTTTTGTTTTGTGACGTTTCTTTTTTTCAAATCCAGTCTAAGGCATTTCCTTTACTTCGCAATATATGCGATGGTTTAAGGCCGTTCAGATATCGGCATCAGAGAAGACCTGCGATAAGTCAATATCGTCCACATACCAAATATGCGCATTTGTTCCTTCATATTTGAATAGAAGAAAGATAGTTTGACCGGCATAAGGCGCTAAACTGATTTCTGTTCGAATCCATTGTTCCTTCACAGAAGTAGGGCTCCATACCTCGACGTAATGGCTAACATCGTCCGGATCGGCACCTGTAGCCACGATTACACTATTTTTCCCATTATCGTATTGATCGGTACGTTCGTTGAACGACCAGAACGACAGTTTGAGGGCGCCGTCGGAAGGAACAACAATTTTGGGAGAAATCAAAAATCCAGTTTGTTCTCCATTTGCATAATAATGAACAAAAGCAAAACGACCAGTTCGAACAACTCCCTGAGTCATTACCCAAGAAGCATAGGAGGAAGAAGTGGAACGTACCCCCCAGCAAACTTCATCTTCATCAAAACTTTCAGCAAATGGAAATACCGTAATGCCCGCATCGTTGCAAGCTGTAATTCCTACGTAAGTCGTTTTAGACAGTGTAGATCCTTTGCCCGCTTCATTGGTTGCATAAATGGTATACGTATAAATTCCGTTCACAGGATTCGTATCGGTCCAGGTCCCTTCTGCTCCAGGTACTGGATCAGAAATTACTTCCACTTGTTCGCCATTCCTTACAATCGTAATGGACGAAAGAGAAGACAGAGGCGCTCTGTTCACGGTAAAAGAAGGATTGATCCAACGCAGTTCGCACGAAAGCACACCGTTTGTATCAGGAGTAACTACAAAGTTACTTGGAGCAGTTGGAACATCCACTGACAAAACAGCGGAATAGGGAAGATTGTTGGAAGATACCATCTCAAGGGTGTCGGTTTTACTTTTTTCTTCTGTAAGCGTTTGTTCTTGTCCGCTTGCAATTTCAAACACCGAAAGTGTGATCCATAAAATAAATAACCTGTTCATAAATAAATCATTAGATATAGTATAATGTTAGTAATGCTCATAAATATTTTTTCCAGAAAAAACGTTTTCCTCCTCTTTTCAACTTCTAATTCGATTCTCATGCAAAAATACATATTTTTCGTATATTAATATATATTTTTTATGATATTTTGTCAATAAACGAAAAATAAAAGAGAGTGAAACCCATTTCAAAAAACACAAATAATAGCTGAAAAAATATGAATGGTAACTAATGTTTTTTACTGCAATTTACTTATCTTTACGCACAAATTATTTTTATAGTAAAAAAATTTTTGAATTAATTATTCTATTCTCAAACCAATACAGACAATGAAAATATGAAAATAGAGGAATTCGCTCCCAATTCCGAGGCTGCGAGAAACGGACGCGATTTAGTAAATAAAAATCGCTTCTCCAATTTGAAAATGACAAACGATAAAAGTGTAATTTGGGGAGAATGTGCCGGAAGCGGTAAAAATCCCTACCATTGTTCCATCGACTTGAAAGATCCGCTTCAGCCTGTTTTTCGTTGCAGCTGTCCCAGCCGTCAATTCCCATGCAAGCATGCACTGGGATTATTGTTTGCATTCGAAAAAGGCGATACTTTTCAAACGTCTGATATTCCTGAAGATATTGTTGAAAAACGGAAAAAATTAGAAAAGAAGCAAGAAAAAAAGGTGCTGGCGAAAGAAATCGTCAAAGAAAAAGCCGAAGGTTCGAAAAAGATGAATACGGCAGCCTTTGTAAAAAAAATCAATGTTCAACTGAGCGGTATCGAAATGGCCGAAAAGATTTTGAAAGATTTGGTGCAAAGTGGATTGGCTTCAGCCGACGCCAAAGTCGTTCAGACCCTGCGAGCCCAGACAAAAGAATTGGGCAATTACCACATCAACGGGATTCAAACAGCTTTTAATCATCTTTTGATAGCGCTTTCTGCGGTGGAAAATGAAGCTTTTACTGAAGTGATCGATCAGATCAATTATATTTCAACCTTATTGAAAAAAAGTACAGATTATCTGAACAAGCGCAAAGACCATCCGGAAGACAAGCCCGAACTTGATTCAGCGATTGAAGAACAAATCGGCTACGTCTGGAAACTGTCTGAACTGATGCAGTATGGATTGTGCGAAGAAAATGCCGAAATCACCCAACTTTCTTTTTTTACCTACGATCATCGAGCGCGGAAAGAATGGGTAGATGAAGGTATCTGGATTAATCTTAAAAACGGAAAGATTTACAAAACAAATAATTACAGACCCTATCGGGCAGCTAAACATATCAAAGAAGAAAATTCTACTTTTGGTATTCTGAAACTCAAAGAAATGTTTATCTATCCGGGCGACCAAAATCCAAGAATTCGATGGGAGCCGGAAGCTTTGTTGGAAAAGCGTTACGATGCCGACGACTTCAAAAAAATCATTTTCTGGTCTTATGTTAATTATGCTGAAATGATTAAATCGGTAAAAAACACCATCAAAAATCCGCTGATGGACAAGCATCCTGTCGTACTGGCCGCTTTACATAAAGCGTATCTGAAAAATGGAAAATTAGTGATAGAAGATCGGGAAGGAAACAAACTTTCTTTGTCGGATTATGTGTTTTTCCCAACGACAACTCAATTAATCAATCTATTACCTTCCCAGTGCGAGAATTTTGCATTGGCTATCCGTATGGACAACGATGTCGAAAGCGGATACTTGTCCGGACAACCTCTTTCGTTGATTACTCCTGAAAAAATTGTTCGATTACTCTATTGATCTACTAAAAATTAGATGTTCCTATGAAACTCCAAACTTTATATGATTTACAACAAGAAATTAATCGCCTGTTCATTGCGGGAAGTAAATTTGCAAAAGAAGACCCACGCTTGCAAAAACAAATTCCAACGCTTCAAAAATTAGGAGAAAAGGCGCCCGTATTCAAAAAACTGGCAAACGATTTGGAAGATTTGCTCCATTCCGATGCCCAGCCATCTGCAGATAAATTGATGGCGATATCCATCTTGCTTTATTCTGTTTTGTATACGCAGGGGGAAACAGTCGAATCCGGCGATTACGAAGAAAAAACCTTGACGCCGATTCTGAATATTCAGGATGTAAATACAAAATCTTCTTATTTGCAATTGAAGCCGGTCATAGATGCCTTGCGGATTCCCAATTCGGGACGATTAGAAATTCTGAAAGATGCTTTCGAAAGAAAACTATTCAAAGATTCGCGCACTTGGCCGTATTTGGAAGAAGCCTTAGCCGATAAATATACGGAATTGTGCGACTTCGTGGAAAAAACGATTATTCCGTCGATTGGCCAACCCATGATTCCATTTCTTCTGAAAGGTTTTCTTTACAAAGACAAGACAGAACATCAAAGGCGCTTGCGTTTGTTGTATCAACTGAAATATTCCGGAATTCCGGATATGATAGAACAAATCTCGTTGTCCTCTTTACCTTCTCTGCAAGTGGAAGCCATCCGAATATTGAGCGATAATCCTGAAAACGAAACCTTAATTGCTCAATGGACGGGCGACAAAAATAAAATGGTGCGGGAAGCTGCCGAGAAAGCCCTGACTAAATTAAGCGAACGCAATAGCCTCAAAAATAAAATTCAACAAAAAATAAAACAGATATGGCAGAAATAAAAGACGATGTGTTGCGGCTTCCGTCCGAATGGTTGTATATTCGCGAACTGGATGCATTGAAAGAAGAAGATAAAAACGAAGAGAAACCGGACGGTTGGCAATTATCGCCTAAAGCAGTATTGAAATTCATTGTCGGAGGAAAAGCAAAAGGAATAGATATAACTCCCAAATACATAGGAAATAACCGATTGGTCGAAATTGCGATTGCCACTTTGTTGACCGACCGTTCCCTTTTGCTGATCGGAGAACCGGGAACCGCTAAATCGTGGTTGTCTGAAAACCTCGCGGCAGCGATCTGCGGCGATTCGGCCAAAGTGATTCAAGGCACCGCCGGAACGGGCGAAGAACACATCCGTTATTCATGGAATTACGCTCTACTCTTAGCCAACGGACCTTCGGAAGAAGCGTTGATCAAAAGTCCTATTTTCCGTGCTATGGAAAGCGGGTCAATTGCACGTTTCGAAGAAATATCGCGTTGCGCTTCGGAAGTACAGGATGCACTCATTTCGATCCTGTCGGAAAAAACGATCGCCATTCCCGAATTAGGCAGAGAATTACCGGCCAAACGCGGCTTTTCGATTATTGCTACGGCCAATACGCGCGACAGAGGGGTAAACGATATGTCGTCAGCGCTCAAACGCCGTTTCAATATCATTGTTTTACCAGCCCCCGCTCAATTGGAAACAGAAATATCCATTGTAAATAAACGGGTAGCCGAAATCGCTGGCAATTACCGTCTGAAAGCAAATCTGCCTAAGCAAGAAGCCGTTGAGAAAATTGTAACCATCTTCCGCGAACTGCGAAGGGGAGTTACCCTCGACGAGAAGCAAAAGTTGAAATCGCCGAGCGGAGTCATTTCTACCGCCGAAGCTATTTCGTTGATTACAAATAGCATGGCTTTAGCGGCCAGCTTCGGAAACGGTACGGTAAGCGATGCCGATTTAGCCGCCGGATTGCAGGGAGCCATTGTAAAAGACGAAGAAAAAGACTGTATTGTCTGGAAAGAATATCTTGAAAATGTGATGAAAAAACGGGGCGCAGCATGGAGGGGTTTATACAACACTTGCAGCGAAATGAACGCTTAACTTGAAATATTTATCCGATGGATAAAAAATTAAATTTATTTGGTGTACGTCACCTTTCGCCGGGCGCTTCTTTTCACCTGATACAGTATTTGGAAGAAAAAAATCCAAAATGTATCCTGATTGAAGGAGCATCCGACGCTTCCGGTATGATGCAAGCAATTGCAGACGAACGAGTAAAGCCTCCTGTTGCTTTGCTGGCTTACACCACCGAACTCCCCATCGGAACGATATTGTATCCCTTTGCTTCATATTCTCCCGAATATCAGGCTATTTGTTGGGGAGTAAAACGGAATCGGGAAGTACGGTTTATCGACTTGCCTTCGTCGATCTTACTCAAACTGAAGCAAGAAAAACAAAGCGAAAAGGATCGCGAAAGAGCGAACGCTTTTTATACTTTCCACAATGAAATTTATGATCAGCTGGCTCAACGTTGCGAAGAAAATGACTATGAAAGTTACTGGGAACGAAATTTCGAACAAAATCTGCATCCGGATACTTTCAGAGAAGGCTTAGCTTACCAATCTGCCCAAATCAGAGAGATGGTTGTCGCTAAGGAATTAGCATCCGTTCCTTACGATTTTTCTTACAACCTGATTCGTGAAGCTCACATGCGCATGGAAATACAACGGGCTATTGTAGAAGGATATAAACCAGAGGAGATCGTTGTTGTAGTGGGAGCGTACCACTTGGCGGGCATGGAAGGCGATTTGCCGCCTTTATCGGACAAAGAACTGAAACGCTTGCCACGGGCGGCTTCCCAAATCGCTTTAACGCCGTATTCTTATCTTCGTTTAAGCAGTCGTACAGGGTATGGAGCGGGAAATAAAGCGCCGTATTATTTCGAATTGATGTGGGAGGCGATTCAGGAAAAAAAATTAAAAGATTTGCCGGCTATTTATCTTACGCATATAGCTAAAATACAAAGAGGAAAAGGATTCAATGCATCTCCGGCCAGCGTAATTGAAGCGGTACGCTTAGCCCATGCATTAACCTCTTTGAAGTCGGGCGCCCTCCCTGTGCTCAACGATTTGCACGACGCGGCAGTTACTTGTCTGGGAGAAGGCGATTTGACCTCCGTTGCCGAAGCGATTAACCGGATCGATATCGGCACGGCGATCGGCAGTTTGCCGGAGGGCGTTGGCCAAACGCCAGTTCAGGAAGACATGAACCAGGAACTGAAACGTTTGAAACTTACGGCTTACAAATCGCCCGTAGCGCAAGAACTTCAACTCGATTTGCGCGAAAATCTCAAAGTCAGCAGCAAAGAAGCGGCTTTCATCGACTTGAATCGTTCTACTTTTTTGCACCGCTTGCAAGTGTTGCAGATTCATTTTGCCGAAAAAATGCAAGTTTCGCAACAAAGCGCAACGTGGGCTGAGAAATGGGTTTTACAATGGACGCCCGAAGTAGAAATCGAAATTGTGGAAGCCAATCTGAAAGGCGAAACATTGGAAATTGCCGCCGCCTTCGAATTGAGGGAACAACTCCACGATTGTACTGACATCGCTCTTTCGGCCAAGATCATACGGCAAGCTTGCGAATGTCGTTTGACGTCTCTTTTCGATCATGCGCTCAGCTCTTTGCAAGCGCTTTCTACTGATTCGAATAATTTTAAGGAAACGGCTCATGCAGCTCACGAATTAGCGACTCTGATTCAGTATGGCGATGTACGGCAATTCAATCTCAAACCTTTGGTTCCTATTCTGCAGCAACTTTTTCTACACGCTGCGCTGCTGTTGACCGACGCTTCGTCCTGCGACGACAAAGCCGCAAACGACATCGCGCCAGCTATCCACTTGATGGAATTGATTTCGCAACAACATTACGAAACGGTTTCGGTGGAAGTTTGGCAAAAAGAACTGCACCAACTTGCTTGGCGCGACGATTTAAATGCCAAATTGTCGGGCATCGCTTTTTCCATTTTGCTGGAGCATAGTTTGGCTACCGAAGACGATTGTGCCAAAGAAGTTTCCCGTCGTTTATCGCCGGGAGTACCAGCAGAACTGGGCGCAGGCTGGTTTGAAGGTTTGGCAAGCCGCAACCGTTATGCTTTACTTTCGCGCGTCGCCTTGTGGAAAGAATTGGACCATTACATACAACAATTGGATGAGAAAGAATTTGTGCGGTCGGCCGTTTTTCTTCGAAGAACGTTTGGCGCATTTGAACCTAACCAACGAAACAGCATTGCCGAATTGCTGGGCGACTTGTGGGAAATCGGCGCAGAAACGGCAGCCGAGAATTTGCAAGCGGAATTGACGGAAAAAGAAACGGAAAAATTGGACGAACTAAATGATTTTGATTTTGATTTTTGATTTTGAAATGCAAAGGAAACAGAGGAATACAGATATTTCTTACGCTTACAACAATGGAACCTTCAAGTAAAAATATGCAAATGAGTCGCTGGCGTTTGATTCTGGGCGCTGATACGCGCGCTTTGTCAGATGTACGTCTGGACGAAAGGGAATCGATCATGGATGCAACTTTAGCCGCTCTCTACGATAACAATACAACGGAAAGGGACAACGGTCGAAAAGCGGCGGGCTTAGGCTCCTCTTCTCCAGTTCTGGCCAAATGGCTGACCGATGTCCGCCGATTTTTTCCTTCGGATGTAGTCAGCGTGATTCAGTCCGATGCGATCGAGCGGAAAGGCTTAAGCAAACTGTTGTTTGAGCCGGAAACTTTGAAAAATATCAAACCGGATATTTCAATGGTGGGAACGTTGATGGCGCTGAAAGGACAAATTCCCGAAAAATCAAAAGAAACAGCTCGTCAATTGGTACGAGAGGTAGTAGACGAGATCATGAAACGCATGGAAATGAATCTTCGTCGAGCTGTCGCTGGAGCTTTGAATAAAAAAGCCCATTCGCCTATCAGTCAATTTTCGGCAATCGATTGGAAACGAACAATTAACAAAAATCTCAAAAATTACGATACGGAAACAAAACGCTTGATTCCGGAAAAATTTTATTTTTTCGAACGCACTCAAAAGCAAAAACACTGGACGGTGATTCTTGACATCGACCAAAGCGGTTCGATGGCCGATTCTATTATTTATTCTTCTGTGATGGGGTCTATTTTTGCCTCGATGCCTGCGCTGGATACACATGTGATCGTTTTCGACACCCATATAACCGATCTGACTGAAGTTTGCCGCAATGATCCGGTCGATATGCTTTTCGGCGTTCAACTGGGAGGCGGAACCGACATCAACCAATCGGTTGCTTATTGCCAAGGACTGATTAGCAATCCCCGAAAAACGATGTTTATTCTTATATCCGATTTGTATGAAGGAGGCGTTCGAAAAGGTTTGCTCCGCCGTTTGTCTGAAATGCACGAAGAAGGCGTAAAAGTCATTGCGCTTTTAGCTCTTTCCGACAGTGGAAAGCCCGATTATGATGCAGATTTAGCAAGAGACATCAGCAAATTAGGCATTGCTTGTTTTGCCTGTACGCCCGATCGCTTACCCGAATTAGTAAAAGCCGCCTTAAAAGGATTTGATTTGAGCACATTCAGCAAAAAATAAAGCAATATTACCGCTTCCTTCTCCTCTCTTTCCTCGAAGCAAACCCCAAAACCATTTTAAGAAACCCCTACCCTACCATTGTAAAGTTATGAATCAAATTTCTCCCAAAATCTCTATTACGGCAGGACTTTGCCGGAAAGAATCGCTGGCTTGAGTTAATATTTTTTGAATTTCATCGTATTCAAACATTTGAAAAGAGTTGATAAATGTTTCCTCTCCCAAACGGTTGCCAATATTTTTCAAAAGATAATTCAGGGTAATTATTTTCAGCTGTTCCAGGGTATTCGTATAGTCGGAATACAAAGCAATTTGCTTTTCTCTATCATCCAGATTACTGTTTAATAGTTCTTCGTTCTGGAGATTCAGCATTTTCTGTATCACCGGATATTGATCATCCATGAATTGTTGGTAAGCTTTATTTTCTTCGTTTCCACCTCTTTTGACCCGATCATTTTCCACCTCAACCGTTATTTTTCCCGGTTTAACCAATAAAGGAGCTCCCAACGCGATTTCTCCCGAAGCGGCGGCATCGTCCATAAGAAGGTAATAAACGGCAGGCTCCGTTTGTACTCCCTTGAATTGGAATTTGTTACCATCTATAAGTACCGTATCTGAACTCTGAAGGCCGAATTCGTCGTATTTGTTCAGATAGATTTCTTTTCCGTCCATGGTTTTATCAGACAGCGTCCCTTTGATGATGTATTCAACCTTGGAATGACAAGCGGCCAATGCAATCCCTATGGCAAAAAGAAAAGTTATTTTTTTCATGTTTTTTTATTGGATTTAAAATTATTACAAAGATAAGACAATAATTCGATATTTTTTACCACCCCAACCATTTTTTAGTTTCTTCTATCGAACAGCCTTTTTTCTGCGCATAATCTGCCAATTGTTTTTCATCCGTTTTACCGATGGAAAAATAATCCGCATCGGGACAGGCTATGTACATTCCTGCAACAGAAGCCGTTGGAGAAATCGCTCCATTGGGCGTTAGCGAAACGCCTATTTGATTCATCTTCAATAAGTCGTCGATCAAAAAATTCAGCGAAATATCGGGATGTACCGGATATCCCGAAGCGGGACGGATTCCCGGATAAGGCGCTTTCAGCAGTTCGTCCGGGGTAAAAGACTCGTCCGGAGAATAACCCCAATATTCCTTGCGTACCTTTTCGTGCAGGTATTCGCTCGCAGCTTCCACCAAACGGTCGCGAAGAGTTTGTTCCAATAGCTTTTGGTAAGCATCCTCCGTTTCGGTAGAACAGCAGGCGCTATTCCCTTGCGCTTCCAAACCCGCTGTAATAACAAATAAGCCGATAAAATCGCCCGCCGGATGAAAAAAATCGGATAGCGACCGATACGTATCATCTTCTCTTTTTTCTTGTTGACGCAATAAAGGAACAATTTTCTTTTGCGGAGCGCCTTCCTCGGAAGTCGCTGGCGTTTCAAGAATCAACGAGTCGTTTTCTACTTTTACCGAATAAAAACCAATAATCGCCTTAATCATCGGTCGATTGGCTTCGTTCCATGCCGACAATCGGCGTTGAGCGTCGTCCATCAAACGGACAGCTTCCATTGCCTTGGTTTTTTCGTTTTCTGGAAAAGCAAGCAACCACTGCGCTTTTTCTGCTTCACTGACGAGTTTGAAATAAGCGGCGTACCTTACCGGAAATTTCCATACCGACAAAAAAGAGGGCCAATTGACGTAGGGAACAACTTCCTCCACCGGAATGAAATCGATCACTTTTCTTCCCAACGTTTTCGGCTGTGGAATTCGGTATTTCTCCCAATTTATTTTCAGGGAATGTCCGCGTGCATAATCCAACGATACCCATTCTTTCTTATTTGTTGCCTGATCTCGTAAAGAACGGTAACTTTCTTTCACTTCTTTTGAGTAATCTTCTTTAGACAAAGTATTTAATAATTTGTTGACAACCGGAACCGCTAAAGAAGCGTCCGGCACATGCACTACCGCTCCATGATACAAAGGATCTATTTTCAGGGCCGTATGCAGCTTCGAAGTCGTAGCTCCGCCAATAATCAACGGAATAGAAAATCCGGCTTTTTCCATTTCGGAAGCGACAAAAGACATTTCCTGCAAACTCGGCGTAATCAGACCGCTCAGGGCGACTATGTCTACTTCGTATTCTCTCGCTTTTTGAATAATTTCTTCGGGAGGAATCATCACGCCAATATCGATTACTTCGTAATTATTACACGACAAAATCACCCCCGTTATGTTTTTACCAATGTCGTGAACATCTCCTTTCACTGTAGCAATCAGTATTTTGCCCGCTTTGGCTGCTTCGTCTTTCCGATTCGCTTCGAGCGCCGGTTGCAGGATAGCTACCGCTTTTTTCATGGTGCGGGCTGTTTTTACTACCTGCGGCAAAAACATTTTTCCTTCTCCAAACAAACGACCGACCGTGTTCATTCCTTCCATCAAAGGTTGATCAATGATGTCGACCGGTTGGGAATAAACCCGCAAAGCTTCCTTTAGGTCGGCTTCCAGAAAATCGCCATTTCCCTTGATCAATGCGTACTTCAATCTTTCAGACACCGGATAAGCGCGCCATTCTTCCTGTTTATCTGCTTTTTGTTCGGAAAAAGTCTGATGCTGGCGCGCAAATTCAATTAATTTTTCCCCCGCATCGGGATAACGATTCAAAACGACATCTTCTGCCAAATTCCTCAAGTCGATTGGAATATCTTCGTAGATCAAAGTAGCCGAAGGGTTTACAATTCCCATATCCAACCCTTTCCGAATGGCGTGGTAAAGAAAAACCGTGTGCATGACTTCGCGCAGGTAGTCGTTTCCCCGGAACGAAAAAGACAGATTACTGATTCCTCCGCTTACTTTCGCTCCCGGAAGGTTTTGCTTAATCCATTCGATAGACCGGATATAAGCGACAGCGTAATCGTTGTGTTCTTCCATTCCGGTAGCAATCGCTAAAACGTTAGGATCGAAAATAATATCAGAAGATTCGAATCCCGCTTGATCAATCAGCAGACGGTACATTCTTTCACACACTTCAATTTTCCGCTCAAAAGAATCTGCCTGTCCTTTTTCGTCAAACGCCATAGCGACGACGGCCGCTCCATACGATCGTATTTTTCCAGCTCTTTGGAGAAATTCCGCTTCGCCATTTTTCAGGCTGATGGAATTGACGACCGATTTTCCTTGCAAGCATTTCAAACCCGCTTCAATGATGTTCCAATCCGAACTATCAATCATAATGGGAACGGCGGCCACATCCGGTTCGGAAGCAATCAAGCGGAGAAAAGTCGTCATCTCGGCAACGCCATCCAATAATCCGTCGTCCACATTGATATCGAGGATTTGCGCTCCCTCTTCCACCTGTTTGCGTGCAATACCCAAGGCTTCGTCGTATTTTTTTTCTTTGATCAAACGAAGAAATTTTCGCGAACCTGCCACATTGCAACGTTCTCCGACCATACAAAATGCCGGTCGTATAGTAGAAGACGAATCCGTATTTTCTTCCTTCGGAATGTTTCCTATTTCTAAAATGTCTAATCCGGACAAAGTCAAGACATGGTTGGGGTTGGCCGTTCGCGGTTGACGGATGGGACATTGGCTACGAGCCGCCATTTGCGCTATCTGAGCAATGTGGGCAGGGGTCGTTCCGCAACAACCGCCCAAAATATTCACCCATCCTTCTTCTATGTATTCCTGAATCTGAGCGGCCATTGTTTCTGGCGTTTCGATATAATTTCCCAAACTGTCGGGCAAGCCGGCGTTGGGATGAGCGCTCACATAGCAGGGAACAATTTTTTCCAGTGCTTTCAGAAACGGCTTCATATCCTCGACCCCAAACGAACAGTTTAAACCAATGCTCAATAAGCGGACATGGGAAATCGAAGCGACCGCTGCTTCCAGCGTTTGTCCGGAAAGTATCCGGCCGCTTTTCCCAGCAATGGTAAACGAAATGAGAAGAGGAATGTCTTTTTTCGCTTCCTTCGCCGCTTCTTCTGCGGCCATCAAAGCCGCTTTGAGGTTGAGCGTATCAAAAACCGTTTCGATCAGCAAAACGTCGACGCCTCCCGCTATCAATGCGGCTGCTTGCTCTTTATATACCCTGTACAGTTCGTCGAAAGTAACGTTTCGGAAAGCGGGATTGGAAACATCGGGCGAAATGGAAGCCGTTTTATTGGTGGGTCCCATCGAACCAGCCACAAAACGGGGTTTATCGGGATGTTGTAAGTCGTATTGATCCACGACTTCTCTGGCTATCCGAGCCGCCGCCGTATTGATTTCCCGCGCATACGATTTCATTCCGTATTCGGCTAAAGAAATAGCGTTCGCATTGAACGAATTGGTTTCGATGATATCGGCGCCTGCTTCCAAATATTGCAAATGAATATCTCGGATAATATCTGGCCGCACAAGACTCAGCAAATCGTTGTTTCCCTTCAATTGGCCGGGAAAATCGGCAAACCGAGAACCTCTATAATCTTCTTCTCTAAGATTATATCGCTGAATCATGGTTCCCATCGCGCCATCCAGAATAAGGATTTTTTCTCTCAAAAGTTGTTCGAATAACATCATGGCTAATTGTGCATCTGTTTTTAAACCTCATCCCAACGGGATTTAAAAATAAAGTTCAAAGATAATATAATTCGCACGAATTAAACTTATTTGGGAAAAACTAATTACATTTGCACCAATAGAAAATAAAAAACATGCAAACAACTCATGATAAGTCCGGATACCTCTCCGAAATAAGATCGGCAACCGGCGTAAACGTAAGCCGCTGCTACCAATGCGGAAAATGTTCGGCTGGATGTGCCGTAGCCGATGAAATGGATTATCCGCCCAGTCTGACCATGCGGATGCTCCAAACAAACGATGTAACTCATTATCATCAACTCTTGGAATCTGAAACCATCTGGTTGTGCGTCTCCTGCCAGAATTGCCTGAGTCGGTGTCCGATGGAAATAGACATTCCCCGTCTTATGGATTATTTACGCGAAAAATCCATCGAAGAAAAGCAGGTAAATAAAAAATCGAAATACATTCTTTCTTTTCACAGGGCTTTTCTCGACTCGATCAAATACACGGGACGATTATATGAAATTGGTTTGATAGCAGATTATAAAATGCGTACTTTCAAGATATTACAGGATATGGACATCGCTCCAAAAATGTTTGCTAAAGGAAAACTTCCGATCATACCCGAAAGGGTAAAAAACAAAAAACAGCTAAATACCATTTTTAAAGAATCAGATAAAAAATAAATCAAACGAAAAATGATGGAAATAGGTTTTTATCCCGGATGCTCCTTGAAAGGAAGTTCTTCAGAATATGCTCAATCGACATTGGCTTTAGCTAAAGTTTTCGATATCAGCTTAGTAGAAATTGAAGATTGGAATTGTTGCGGAGCCACAGCTGCGCACAATATCAATCATGAAATAGCGGTTGCATTGCCGGCTCGAATATTGGCTCTGGCCGAAAAACAAGGATTAACGGAAATTGTAGTCCCTTGTGCCGCTTGCTACAACCGCTTGACAGTGACGCAGCACGAATTGAATAGCGATCCGGATTTGAAAGCCCGCGTGGCCAAAATTGTCCAAATGCCCCTTTCTGGGCGCATCCAGATATTCAATGTCATGCAATTTATTGAAAAATACATAGCCGACCGGTTGGAAGAAAAGATAATCAAACCTTTTGAATGGAAAGTAGTTTGTTATTACGGATGCTTGTTGGTGCGTCCGCACAATATTTTGCAATTCGACCGCTTGGAAGACCCGCAATCCATGGATGTCTTGATGCGCAAAATCGGAGCTGTACCCCTTGATTGGGGCTATAAAACCGAATGCTGCGGAGCTGGATTTTCTGTTTCACGCACCGAAGTAGTGGCCAAACTGTCCGGTAAAATTGTGAAAGATGCAGAAGAACGAGGCGCGAAAGCAATCATTGTCGCTTGCCCGATGTGTCAGTCGAATCTCGACATGCGGCGTTCGCATATCGACCATTATTTGCAACAAAAGACCCACATTCCGGTACTGTTCATTACTCAAGCCATCGGTTTGGCAGTAGGGCTGAAACGGGAAGAAGTGGGCTTGGAAAAATTATTTGTAGCGGCCGAAGTGTAGAGAACGGATGGAAACAAAATAACATATAAACCTAATTATGTAAAATTTATGCAAAGCCTAAAATTAATCTATGAAGAAAATGATCCTGTTTTCCCTGCTCTCATCAAGGAAGCTTTGGAAGCGACAGGAAAATTTGTCGTTTTACTTGAAAAGGAAGAATTTCAAAACAATTTCAAGAAAAATGAAAAAAAAGAATCAACGACCAATCCCCGCCTGTTTGGTAATTTTTTGTTAGACAGCCGCATCCGGATGCTTCAGTGGAAAGAAGAAGCGCCGCAAAAAATAAGTTTGCTGGAAAACAAAATTCTTCGTTTATTGCTGGAAAATGCGGGAAATGTGGTGGCTCGCAGTTACATTTTATCTTCTTTTTGGGGAGAACAATCGTTCTATACTTCCCGAAGTCTGGATATTATCATCTATCACCTGCGAAAAATGCTGAAAAAAGACCCTTCGGTGATGATTCAAACGATAAGAGGAGAAGGATTTTTATTGCGCTACTGATCTTTTAATTCCCCTAATCGCTTCTTTTAAATTCCCCCAATCGCATCGCTTCATTGGGGGTTATTTGCGTTTGATCCTTTTTCGTGTACATACATAATGCACCGCAAATTTTGCGGTAAAAATACTACTTTTTCACCGCATATACAAAATCCTATAGAAAAAACTTTCAATTTTTCAATAGGACAACAACTCAATCTCAATTTTTCCAATTTCTGCTACTATATTTCCTCGTTTATCAATAAAATAAGATTTAGAGTCCATCCAAACTTCCGCATATCCATTTTCAAAATTACGGAACACTTCATCATATAAAAATGGAATTACCATATTACCTTGTTTATCAATAAATCCCCATTTATTATTCAATTTTACGCTTGCAAGCCCTTCCTGAAATATATCGGCCCATTCATATTGAAACGGAATAATAACTTTTCCTTGTTTGTCAATAAATCCCCATTTTCTGTTATGTTCAACAGGCACAAATCCTTCACTAAAACGGATACCTCTTGTTATTATTTGATAATCAACAGGGATTGTATCATTTGTATTTTTGTCAAAAATTGGTCTATAGTAGCGATTGCTGTATTGTAATTCTAATGGTATAACTTCTTTCCCTTCTTTATCTATAAAACCGCATTCTCTGCCTCGTCTCACAAACGCAAGTCCTTCATAAAAACTGCTGATTTCATCGTATTGTGCTGTTGCTATTTCCCGCCCATTTCTATCAATAACCATTCTTTTATCGTTCAAATGTACGATTGCTCGCTCTTCTCTAAAAGGTTCTACCCAATCATATTGTATGGGAATAAGTTCTTTGCCTTTTGTGTTTATAAATCCCCAGTGATCATTCAACATTACGCCCGCTAATCCGTCTGAAAAACTCCAAGCATAATCGTATAGAACAGATGTTATTTTTTTACCTTTTTTATTCACAAACCAACACTTATTTCTGTCAAAAATGACAGCAAAACCATTTTGAAAAGCGCTTCTTATTCCGCTAATGTATTGTATGGGAACAATAATTTTCCCTTTTTTGTTAATAAAACCGGTATACTCATTGATCCATACTCTTGCTCTGCTTTCTCGAAAAGAATCTGCACCGCTATATTGAAGCGGTATAACTTCTTTTCCTTGTTTGTTAACATAACCGTATTTTCCATTCAATTCTACTACGGCATAATCCTCTTGAAATTTCTCAATACCATCATATTTTATTGGAACAACCACATTTTTATTTTCATCAACAAATCCATATTTATCATTTAGCGAAGCAATTGCAAGGCCTTGATAATACTCTCGAATGTGCATTTCAGATGTGCATTGTTGTTCTTGTGCGGAAGAAACGAGAAACGAACAAAAGGAAATGATAAGAAAACAATAATATTTCGTCATATTTTTCAAATAATTATTCAATGTCAAAATGCCGACTCGGAAATGCACGGCCGCTGCTTGCAATTTCCAAATTCCTCGTAATTCAATTTACGTTCAATTACTTGATAATTAGAAATTTCTATTTGATTATCTGCAATTACTTGTTTTAAAATCCCTTTATTCACTTCCAATTTTTGTTTTACGAGTGAAACAAAATTACTAAATTTTTATTTCATATACAAAACAAAAAATGATTTTTTACAAAAAACGGCAAAATCTGCAAGCTAATTTTTGCTGTTTTTTAGATATATACTAAGCGTCTCAAATAAATACGCACCTATAAATTTAAAATAATGATAATAAAATGAATAAATATAAATATTAAAATTTATCAGTAAATAT